>Ga0302240_1002231_pt1 | contig 13349 bp, 11 predicted proteins | sample AAG_UR_His_MG_FD_193538 | JGI IMG/M metagenome (GOLD analysis project Ga0302240, IMG submission 193538) | Enriched activated sludge microbial communities from anaerobic digester in WTTP, New Holstein, Wisconsin, United States - AAG_UR_His | ecosystem: Engineered > Bioreactor > Anaerobic >... | reverse complement strand
TTCTTATTAAAATCAATAATTATAAGTTTGCCGTCGTCTTTTAGAACAGAACTTAAATTCTGCAAAACTTTTTCCATTTCATTATTTGCAGCAAATCCGTGAACGACATTAGACATAAGACATATATCAACAGAATCTCTTTTTACGGGAATTTCGTTTACGGCATCTGCTTTAATTGCAAAAATATTTCTGATTTCTTTTTCAGATAAGTGACTGTCTAAAATTTTAATTGTCTCTTCATGACTGTCAACGGCATAAACTGTTGATGTATTTCCCATAATTTCAGCAACAGCCAAGGCAAGATAACCTGAACCGGTTCCAATATCAAGCAGAGTAAAAGTTCCTTTTTCCAATCCGGCTTTAACAAGCACTTCTTTAGGCTTTTCAAGAGTTTTACGTGGATTACCCGAATGTTCATGCTTTTTCATTTTAGTTCCCAATTTATCTTTTTGCTGTTGCCGTTAAGGCTTTAAGTTTTCGTAGTTGTAGTGCCATTGCTGTGTCGTTAAGACTAGCAAGATTTCGTGCGAAGTGAAGTAATTTTAAAGTGAAGTTTACATTAGGCGTAAGCGGTAAATGAGCTTTAAAATTACAAAACTGCAGCCGAAATATTGCGGTCGCTATATTGTCTTATTTCTTAAGCGCTTTAATAATGTCAATGACTCGCTTATCCACAATACTAAAACACGTCATCGTCCCTTTCCTGGTCGCCTTCAAAACTCCGCCTCTTCTCAAAATAGAAAGATGCTGAGACACATTGGACTGGGATATTCCCAGTTTATCAACCATTTTGGAAACATTGCATCCGTCGTGTTCCATAAGACCGGCAACTATTTTAAGACGTATAGGATTACCGAGCGCTTTTAAAAGTTCACTGTCTTTTTCCGCATCAAAAGTCATGGGTTATTCCCCCTTATTTTTATTACAGCAGCAATTGTGTATTCCCAATTTATCAAAGATGTACATGGCGGGACACCAATGAGTAAATGCCGACTGTAAAAGATTTAATCCTACAAAAGCAACAAACAAATACCACCAGCCGCTTACAAAATATCCAAGCGCCAGTCCCGTCAAAACGGCAATACCTGCCGTCATTCTTAAAGCTTCTTCCTGATTCATTTTCATTTTTTATGCTCCTTTTAATTATATCTTATTTTTCTCGTGTTCGCGCTTCTTCAAAAGATAATATAAAACAGGGACTGTCGTAAGAGAAAGAAGCGTAGCCGCTACTTCTCCCGTTATAAGAGAAAGGGCAAGCCCCTGAAATATAGGGTCAAACAATATCACACCCGCTCCTACAACAACAGCCATCGCCGTTAAAAACATCGGTTTAAAACGAACTGCTCCGGCTTCAATAGCGGCTTCCTTCAAAGACATTCCCTCTTTAATACGCAGTTGTATAAAATCAACAAGAATAATTGAATTACGCACTACTATGCCGGCTCCGGCTATAAAACCTATCATTGACGTTGCCGTAAAGAAAGAACGGCTTATTGCGTGCGCCGGAAGTATTCCGACAAGCGTAAGAGGAATAGGAATCATTATTATAAGCGGTATCAAAAATGATTCAAACCATGCGACAAGTATCAAATAAATTAAAATCATAACGATTGCAAAAGCTATTCCCATATCTCTGAAAACTTCATACGTAACCTGCCATTCTCCGTCCCATTTTATCGCCGTTTGTCCCGGAACATTCGGCTGTCGCGTAAAATACTGCTGAATAGGTATTCCTGTTTTTTCGGCAAGTTTATCTATTTTTGAACGAAGCCCCATAATAACATAGACGGGACTTTCTGATTTTCCGGCGACTTCGGCTATAACATAAGCTGTTTTCTGCATATTTTTATGGTATATAGGCAGATCAAGTTTTGAAGATTCCATACTGGTCATCGCGCCAAGCCTCAGCATCTGACCGTTTTGAGCCGTCATGTTTATTGAAGAAACCGACGCCTGATTACGTCTGTCAGAAGCAAGACGCAGATTTATATTGACAGGTTCCGGTTCACCCTCAACATGGGCAAGAGCAATATCTGCTCCGTTTACGGCAGTGCTTATTGTTGCGGCAATATCAAAAGAACTTATTCCGTTTAAAGCAGCTTTCTGACGGTCAACATGAAGAATTTCCAAAGGCTGAACGCGAGGAACATAAGAATCAATATCAACGACATCTTCAGTTACTTTAAGAACTTTTATTATTTCCGAAGAAAGATATTCAAGTTTTGCGCTGTCCTGATCGTAAATTTCAATTACAAGCGTTGACAGCACAGGCGGTCCCGGAGGAACTTCCGCAACGTGGATTCTTGCTCCGAATTTAGCGGCTATAACTTCTATCGGACCTCTGACTGCTTTTGCTATTTCATGACTCTGCCTTGAACGTTCCGATGCGTGAATAAGATTAACCTGAATATCCGCCTGATCGCTGCGGTTTCTTAAAAAATAATGGCGGACAAGCCCGTTAAAATTATATGGACCTGACGTTCCGACGTAACACTGAATATTTTTTACTTCAGAAAGAGTTTTAAGATAATCTGCTATTTCAAGCGTCGCATTTTTCGTATTTTCAATAGAAGAGCCTTCCGGCATATTTATTACAACCTGAAATTCGCTTTTATTATCAAACGGAAGCATTTTCATACGAACCGCTTTTAAAGGAATAAGAGCAATGACTGAAATGATAACAATTGCGAGCACGGCAAAATACCAAATACGCGCTTTTGAGTTAGTCATAAGAGACTGCATGAACCCTCTGTAAGCGCATATAGCCCAAGAAGACGATTTTTTTGCATGGTCTGTTATTTTCGGTTTCCAAAAATCAAGTATATGCGAAAACAGCCACGGGCTGACTATAAATGCGACTGCCAGCGAAAATATCATCGCAAACGAAGCGCCTACAGGTATCGGCATCATATACGGTCCCATAAGACCGCCTACAAAAGCCATCGGCAAAATTGCCGCTATTACGGTTAAGGTTGCAAGTATCGTCGGATTTCCAACTTCATCAACAGCTTTAACCGAAGAATTCCAAACAGATTTCGACGGGTCTTTTATAAAATGACGGTGTATATTTTCAACTACGACTATAGCATCGTCAACGAGAATACCGATTGAAAATATTAAAGCGAACAAAGTTATTCTGTTAAGCGTATAACCGAACAGATAATAAATCAGAAGCGTCAAAGCAAGCGTTACAGGTATTGCAACCAAAACGACAAGAGCTTCTCTAACGCCAAGCAGCAAACCGATAAGTATAGTTACCGAAACCGTCGCCAAAAGCATGTGATAAAGCAGCTCGTTTGATTTTTCTTTCGCCGTTTCTCCGTAATTTCTGGTTACTTTGTAATGAAGTTTATTGTAATCAGGATTATGAACCATAATCTGAAGGCGTTTTAAAATCTCATTTGAAACAACTGTCGCGTTTGCGCCTTTTCTTTTTGCCACCGTCAGAGTCACTGCGTTTACCGGTTTTGATTTTAACAAAGAGCCTGAAAGCGAATCAATCATATAAACATTCTGTTCTCTTTCGTCAACAGAGTCCCTTACTTTTGCAACATCGCCAAGCAAGACGGGCCTTCCGTTTGAAACGCCGACTACGGTTTTTGCCAAATCTTCGGCATTTTTTATAAAAGAATCGGTTTCAACTTTTATAATATTGTTCCCTTTAGTATAGTGTCCTGCGGGAAGACGCGTATTTGTTGAGGATATTGTTCCTGCAATTTGAAGAACGCCGAGCCTGTATTCAGCCATGCGTTCAGGTATTACATGAATATTAAACTGTCTGCGGTGCCCGCCTATAATCTGCGTTTCTGATATATTTGAAATTGAAGTTATATCCTGCTGAATTGAAGCTACGGCTTTTCGCAAAGAACGGATATCGCCGTCTTGGTTCCAAAAAGTCAAAGCAAGAATAGGAACATCGTCAATTGATCTTGCCTTTACTATAGGCTCCATAGCGCCTGCCGGCATCAAATCTCTGTTTGACGAAACTTTTGTAAAAACTCTCGTCATCGCTTCTTCCATATTTGTGCCGACTTTAAAACGAACTATAAACATAGCTCCGTTTGCCTCGGCAGTTGAATAAACATATTCAACGTCAGAAATTTCCCAAAGTTTTCGTTCTCCAAGCTTTATAAGCCTGTCTTCCACTTCTTTTGCGCTTGCTCCGGGAAACGGAACAAATATATCAAACATAGGAACTGAAATCTGCGGTTCTTCCTCTCTGGGCAGATTTACAACTGCTATAACGCCTAATAATAAAGCGGCGATAACCAAAAGAGGCGTAAGCCTTGTTTTAATAAAAGCTCCGGCTATTCTGCCGGCGATCCCTGTTTTTTCATTTATCAAATTCATTAACGAGCCTCCGCGCTTAAATTGTTTATATTGTCTACCGTATCAAGAGAAAGTTCCCCCGAAACAGCCATAAGAGAAACATAAGCCATATTCATGTTATAAACTGTTTTATAAAAAGCCGACTGAACCGATAAAAGCTGGTCTTCCGCGCGAAGCATATCAATTACGGAAATTCTGCCTTGTTTATACAAAATACGCATCATTTTTACCGATTTTAAAGCCTGATCTTTTGCATTTCTCATCTCTGTTAATGCTTTTATAGATGCTTTATAATTATTATATGCGTTTGAAACTTCTATTGCCGCCATTTCTGCAATGGACGATATTTTTGCATCTGCCTGTTTATATTGACTCTCTATCATATCAACCTTGGCTCCGTGAGCCGGATCTAAAAAATTCATTGTAAGCTGAAGGCCTATCGTATAGTGGTCGGGCATATACGTCATCTGATACGAATCGGTTTGTATCTTCCCGAAAGCCTGTACGGACGGCAGTATATTGTTTTTTTCAACTTCATGGGCATCTTTTAAAGAAGAATGTTCCAATCTTGCTATATTTATATCGCTGCGCTCTTTAACGGCATTATTTATAAGCGTTTCAACCGATTCTACCGAATATTCTTTTTCAGACATTGCACCGTCTATTGCGAAATATTTTTTATCTTCACCCGCCATTAAGGCAAGAGCTGAAACCGCATTTTCGTAACCGCTTTCAGCTTCAATACGCCTTGCCGATATAGCGTGTTTAACGGCAGCTGCTCCGTAATATTCTGCGCCCGGCTCCATTCCGCGCGAAGCAAGGTTTGAAGCGTCTTTAATTTCAGCCTGTGCTGATTTTTCTGTTTCGGCCGCCGCAGCTATTACAGCTTTATCTCTGACGGCAGAAAAATACCGGTCCAATACCTGAAGTATAAGCTGTTTTTTTACTATTATTTCCCGATGATTTGCCTGAGCCATATTTGTTTTAGCTGATTTTATGCCGTAAGAAAGTTTTCCGGCAGTATATATTGGAACTCCTACGGACACCGAAGCAGTAAAATCGTCAGTCGGGCTTGGATGATTAAGACTGTCAACTTTAAAATTAGCCTCCGTAAATCGTTCCTGTCTCAAATAAGAACCGAATGAAAAAACCGGATCATCCGAACGAACCAGCGACATTTCAAGCGAAGCTTTCGGATAAAACTGCCTTTTAGCGAATTTATTTTGCTGTTCGGCCTGCTGTGAAAATACCTGAACCTGCTTTAAATCATAATTTCTTTCTATAACTTTTGAAACCAGCGTTTTAACGTCTGCCGCATAAGAATTTAAACTAAAACTTAAAAGCATAATTACGACGTAAAAAGCCGTAAGCCGCCAAACTTTCCCAGCCTGTTTTTTTAACGTATTCATGCCGTCTCCTTATATTTATTTTCAAATATATTATAATATTCTAATATATTTGTCAATAAGCTGTTTTTATAGTAATCTTTCTGATTAAAAGATTGTTTAATTATTCCACAAATGATAGGATACATTATAATAAGAGTTGTTTGTCAATGTTGTAATTTTACTTCAAAAAATTAAGTATTTTTGAATTTAAAATTATAGCGGTACATCTGTCACGTTGATTAAATATGATATAAAGCAACCTAGTGCTTTATGTCCCACCTGTGCAGCATTCATTTCAAACAGAGAAATTATTTAATTTTTATTGGTGATACCAATATTCAAAATGCTTCAAACCGAAAGCATTGCACCAATTGATTCAATACGCAAATTCATTACACATTAAATAATTTTTTTGCCGGCACAGACTGCCAAGGGATACTTATAATGAACAAAAATAACGGATTAAAAATAGATGATTTTCAGTCAAAACTTCCTATTATTCAGGGAGGAATGGGTATCGGAATATCCGGTGCAAATCTAGCCGCAGCCGTAGCCGAAGAAGGAGCGATAGGCGTTATATCTTCCGTCGGACTATGCGCATTAAACACAGATTCAAGCATGGATAATAAAACGGCAAGCAAAGAAATTTTAAAAAAAGAAATACGTCTTGCAAAATCAAAAACAAAAGGAATACTGGGCGTAAATATAATGGTTGCCATTTCAGATTTTGACGAGCTTGTAAATATTTCGGTAAATGAACAAGCGGATTTAATAATTATCGGCGGCGGACTGCCTTTAAAAAATCCGGTAAAAAAACTTGGAAAAATAAAGACAAAAATTTTGTTAAAAGTTTCTTCCGCAAGGGCAGCCAACCTTGTTTTTAAACTTTGGGAAAAAAATCACAGTAATATTCCTGACGGAGTAGTCGTTGAAGGGCCTCTTGCAGGCGGACATTTAGGTTTTAAACCAGACAAAATAGACGATCCGCAGAATAAATTAGAACTTTTAATTCCTGAAGTAATTCAGGCTGTAATCCCTTTTAGAAATAAATTTAAAAAAGATATTCCCGTAATAGCGGCCGGCGGTATTTATACCGGTGCCGATATGTGTAAATTTATGAAATTAGGCGCAAACGCAGTTAAAATGGCAACAAGATTTGTGGCAACTAAAGAATGCGACGCCAGCAATGAATTTAAACAGGCATATATAAACTGTAAAAAAGAAGACATCGGTATTATACAAAGCCCCGTCGGACTGCCCGGAAGAGTTATAATGAACGATTTTACAAAAGGAATAATAGGCGGACAAAGAAAACCGTTCAGATGCCCGTGGAAATGTTTAAAAAACTGCAATTATGAAACTGCCCCTTATTGCATTTCCATGGCGCTGGCAAATGCAAAAAGAGGCAATCTTAAAGAAGGATTTGTTTTTGCGGGAGCAAACGCTTATCTGGTTGATAAAATAGTTTCCGTAAAGGAACTTATAAAAACTATTATGCTCGAATACAACGCAGCCTGCAGCATTTAATCCTTTGCAAATATTTGAATCTTAACCTTTTTTAGTACTATTTTATTAACTATCTTTCCCCTGCAATACAGACTACTTAGTTACAAGTTTTTTCAATTTTGCCTGCATTTCAGGCGTTAACTGTTTAATCAATTCCGCATTATATGACCCGCCTGTCATCGGCATAATTGTCGGGTCGTTAGTCGGATTATTATTAGATATATCGGCATCAAGTATCTGCTGTGCGGCAACTGAATATTCGCGTGATTTATAAGCAGGCGTTCCTTCTTTTACCGCCGGATCAACGTTTGTTGCAACGATTGAAAGCGTATTGTCGCTGTTAAGATATATTTCAAAAGTACGGAACTGCTGAGGGAAATCTCTTAACGATGATGTTTCAACTTCCCAAAAACCTTTTTCGGGAGCTTTTACGGGATCCGGCGATTTGAATGCCTTAACCGTATTTAAATGGCGATGTCCTGAAATCCACATTATTAAATTAGGATGACTTTGAAGTTCGGCAATCAAATTAGGCAGTGTTACCGCATTTTGAGGATCAACCCACCAGCCCATTTCTGATCTTGGCGCGGTTACTTCAACGTCTATCGGAATATGCGCGGCAATAATCATAAGCTGCCCGGCGGCATCACCGTCTGCAAGTTCTTTTTTCAGCCAGTCCCAGCGAGCCTGATCAAGAAAACCATGTCCGTGAATATCGGCGGAACCGTCATTTTCATTCTGAGTATTGTCAAGAACAATAACTTTTACAGGTATATCTGATTTCGGTATAAAACTATAACATGCAAAACCTTTCTCGGCATCTGCCTGATTGAAACCGTGTCCGACAGGATTTGATGTCGTGTTAAAAAATTCTTTCATCCATTCCGTTCTCAAAAGCGAACGACGGTTCATATCTGCAACAACTTTCGGTGTTTTCTTAAAATTTGCGACCGGTCCTGCAAATTTTATATCACCGTACGGAGTAGAGCCGTCTATCAAACCTGTATAAAAATCTTTATTGTTTATAAAACCGGGATTTTTTAATACGTCTCCCGTGGCAAAAACAGTATCGGTTATATAAGACTGCCTTAGATCTTTTCTGATACCGTAGTCTACGGGAATTGAACCAACGTAAAAATGATCGTGATTGCCGAGCGTCTGATACCATGGAATCGTGTTATCAAGGCCTGCTGCTTTAAAAGGTTTTTGATAGTCAATTTTCTTAGCCCCCAAATTAGCGCCGGAGCTTGGATTAATAACCTTGCCGTCAAGAACGTCTATATACCATCTTGTCTCGTTATACTGGGTGCTGTTAGAAGCGTCGCCGAGAGATATTCCGAAATCAAACGGATTTATTTTATGAAGAGCGTTAATAGTCTGAACAGCTGCGTCTAAAACCTGAGTTGTATAAAGCATGCTTCCCGAATACAATGATGCTCCTATAGCCTTTTTTGCATGCAGCTGTTGGACATATATCAATTGATTAGGAGCTTCTTTGTCGGTAATATGAATATCGCTTATGGTAAAGAAAGTTAAAAGTTTGTCTTTTTTAGTAACTGCCGAACTGTCATACTTGGCAGGCATAATATCCGTTCTCGTTACAGCTTTAAGAGGCGCGCCAAACGTCCATTTGCCATATCCGTATTTTTTGTATTTTGAAATTTCATGAAGATTGATTTCTACAGCAGGTTTCGGATCGGGCACAATTGTCCGCTGAAGCGTAGTAAAAACATCCGAATCAATCGGATAACCTGACGGTTGGTTTTCTTTTGCCTCACAAAACCCCGTTGAAGAGAAAACCAGCATACTCATTAAAACAAATAAATGGATTTTTGCCTGAAGATAAGATTTTTGCATGATAAAGCTCCCTTTGCAGTAATATTTTTATATCTTATTGCCGTTATTTTATCTCTTTAATTTTAGTTAATCAAATTATAATATCTGCGGTAAGAAACCTATTTATTCATCATAAAAGCGGAACAACTATATTTCAATATAACATTATTTCCATTCAAGTTCCTGCATCAGTCTTTTAGCGTCGTTATTTCCTTGTTCAGCGGCATTAGTGATCAAACTGCGGGCTTTTGCTTTATTTTGCGGCATACCGTCTCCAAGATAATACATAAGGCCTATTTTAACCTGAGCAGCCGCATTGCCCTGCTGGGCGGCTTTGTCTAGCCATTTGACGGCCTCTTTATTATCCTCTTTTACAAATACTCCTTCGTAATACATATTGCCTAAAAGATACTGGGCGTAAGGCATTCCCTGATCGGCAAGTTTTTTATACCATTCAAATGCTTTTTTATAATCCTGTTCTACTCCGGCTCCCTTGTAATACATAATGCCTAAAAAAAGCTGAGCCTGAGTAAGTCCCTGATCAGCCGCTTTCTGATACCATTCAAATGCCTTTTTATAATCTTTTTCAACGCCTTTGCCTTTATAGTACATATCGGCTAATTGATTTTGATATTCGGCAATGCCGTCAACGGCTCTTTTGTATATTGATTTAAACTCCATCGAGTTTTCATATGACGCTGCTGTATCGGCAAACAATGTTATAGGGCAGCACGACAAAACTAAAACCAGAAAAATATATTTTTTCATCATAGGTTATCTCCGATTGTAAGATTCAACAGTCTGCATTATACAAAATAAATCGTTAAAATTTTTGTTTTATTGCGTTAAATATTTTAGACGGATTTTTTATTATCAGCTATTTTTTAAAATATGCTGTCTTACAAAACCGTCATATCCTGACGGATTTAATCTTACGTATATATCCATAAAACGGGCGTCTTTGCCTATTGTCAGGCGTTTACTGCGTTTTCTCATAGCTTCTATTATTTCAACAGCGGCATTATTTGCCGTTGTTTTTGCAGACATTTCAAATCTTGCAAGCTGCCGTTTCTGCTCTTCAATATCGTCAGGATTTCCGAGCCATTTTGAATTTCTGCCTATATTTGTTTTTATTCCTCCGGGAAATACCGTCATAACGTTTACTCCCGTTCCGTAAAGTTCCTGTATAAGAGCCTCGCTGAAACCTCTGACTGCAAATTTGCTGGTAGTATAAGCGGCGGCGTTCTGCATGGCAAAAATCCCGTATATGCTTGACGTATTAACAAGATATGAGTCTCCGCTTTTTTTAAGAGCCCCGATAAAAGCTTTTGCAGTATTTACTATCCCCCATAAATTAACGTTCATAATCCATTCAAAATCTTTAAAGTCTATATCCTCAACGGAAATATCGCTCATTGCAACGCCGGCATTGTTCATAACTATGTCTATTGAATTATTTTCATAGGTTGTTTTTTGCGCAAAGGTAAAAACTTTTTCGCGGTTTGACACGTCTAAAATATCACAGTTTATATTTCCGCCCAAAGAGCGCACAATCTTTGCCGTTTCGGTCAGTCCTTTTTCGTTAATATCCGCCGCAATAATATTACAGCCTTCTTTTGAAAGATTAATACATAACTGCCTGCCTATTCCCGAAGCCGCTCCAGTTACAACGGCTGTTTTTCCTTTAAAATTAAATTTCTTCATTGCTTCCCCCCTATATATTATACCGTTCGGTACACATGTTTTAAGTAAAAAAAATAAACCTACGAAAAAATACCGTGCATAAACTGATGCAAAACGGTACGTTTAAATTTATCGTCAAGTTCAGTATAACCGTTAAAAAATAAGCCTATGTAAGTATTTATAAGGCCTATAAAAGCCGCAGCATACAAAGAATGCTTTCCTTTCATATTGCCGTGGTCTTTTGAAGCCGATTCAAAAGCCTTTTCAACAAGTTTAAATATTTTATTATTATGTTCTGCCACAAGTTTATTTGAAACGCTTTCGCTGGGCGAAAACCACATTGAAAGCTGCATACGGTAACAATCACGGTTATTTTTTGCAAAACTAAAAAACGCAAAGACTATTTTTTCAAGAGTATTTTTTATATCGCCGTTATATACAGCCGCCTTTTCTATTGAATTATAAAGTCTGTCAAAATGTTCCTGAAGAACCGCTTTTAACAAACCTTCCTTGCTTCCGAAATAATGATACAGCGTAGGCTTTGTAATACCGGCAGCGTCTATAATTTCCTGAACGCCGACTCCGTCATATCCGAGTTTGGAAAAAAGTTTTAAAGCGCAATCGCTGATTTTCTGCTTATTATCCATGCCGCCATTGTACCATTCGGTATATTAAAAGTCAATTTATATTTTAGTTGTATTTTCTATCCATTGCCGTGTCGTTAATGTTTTAAGATTTGAAATAATATTTGTAGTGTCGTTAAGATTAGCAAGATTTTGTTAGAAGTTAAGTTTTGTCTTTGTCGTTAGAATTTAAGATTTGGCGCGAACTTATCGTGGCGTTAAGACCACAAGATTTTGTGCGAAGTGAAGTAATTTTAAAGTGAAGTTTACGTAAAGGAAGCGGAGCGATTGGTAAATGAACTTTAAAATTACAAAACTGTAGCCAAAATATTGCGGTCGTTATAATGTATTGGACAGATTGTTCATAGAAGACAACGGAATCCACGTCGTATCATACGTAAATATTATGTCTATCTCGCTGTAATGCCAGTATTTGCGAATAGCCCTGATCATTTCTTTACGCACTTTATCTATAGTTTTTACAGTCCTGTTTTTATTTAAATAAACGTGAACTACAACGTATAAGGTTCTTCCTCTTTTGGTTGAATATGCGTTAAAACCTGCCAAATTGTGCTTGCTGATAAAAGGATTGATGACAGTATCAAGCTCCTGCTGTATATTGGCAGAGGGAGCAGAATTCAAAAGTTCAAGTATATTGTCCCATAACTGCCTGATAAACTGAGGAAGAAGCAACAAAACAAATAATAATGTCATTCCCGAGTCAATATACGGAACAATAAAAGCAAAAGATGTTCTGGGTAAAAATATAATTCCAAATAAAGCTATCAATATTGCAATGCTCAGCAAAGTATCATTTAACCAGCTTTTTGCTTCAGCGGAAAGAACAGGCGAAGTATATTTTTTTGAAGCACTCTTAAGAATGATATATACCAAAGCGCATACGGCAACTGATATTGACGTATATATAGTCGCAGCATCAACGCCGATATGCGCTCCGCCGGACAACAATGTTTTAACGGCAAAATAAGCAAGCACAAAGTTCATAGTAAGTATAAACATCGTCTGTATTACTATAAACAGAGACTCAAAAGCCCCATACCCGAAATGATAATTTTCGTCTTCCCCCTTTTTTATCAGCCGAACGACGTATAAAGACATCAGCATAAAAAAACTGGATGTAAAAGAATATATTGAGTCAAAAAGAACCGACTGAGACCGAGATATCAGCGCAAAATAAAACCCGCCTACCGCAAACATTAAGTTTATTGCAGTAACAAATTTTATTAAAGAAATTTCTGAAAAGCCTTGTGATTTTTTCCTCATAGCAGCACCGCCAGTATAACCCCTATGGAGCTACTATAATTATAGTCCAAAAAAAGAAAAAGAGATATAGGTTTTTGAATTTACTTGAAAATACTTCATTATTTTGGATTTTTTACTTAATTTTTGGAATAAATATTTTTTAGAAATTGAATTATCTGTCTTTTAGCTCGTCCATAAGCACTTTATGCTTCTTCACTGCCCAAGCCTTTGGTTTAAACCCAGTCTTTTTATCTTTATTTTTAGTAGTTTTTTTCATATTTAATAAATTATTTGTGAGAAGTATAACAAAAATACAATAGTTGATTTAATATATAAAGTTTTTGAGAGAAAACTAATAGGGTTCATTACTGGAAAAATTGAAAAACCTATATATTTATGAGCTAATTATATTAAATCTCCTCGCTATTAATAAAATAAGATTCTTAGAAAACAAGCCAAAAGAGAATTAAATTTTAAATTCTAACAGACTTTCTCATACATTTTTATCAATTCTTTAACTTTTATATTTATTTGGTTTACTTTATTATTGATTAGAATCTTTTATAAATATTTTTTGATTATTATTTTTATCAATATAACATAAAATATCTTGAGTTCTATTCATTTGATTATTTATATCTGTCTTTGTGTTTTTAATACCTTTTTCAAATTCATCAATTTGTTTTATGTTTTTTTCTTGTAACATCTTAAATTTATTTTT
>Ga0302240_1002219_pt1 | contig 13417 bp, 11 predicted proteins | sample AAG_UR_His_MG_FD_193538 | JGI IMG/M metagenome (GOLD analysis project Ga0302240, IMG submission 193538) | Enriched activated sludge microbial communities from anaerobic digester in WTTP, New Holstein, Wisconsin, United States - AAG_UR_His | ecosystem: Engineered > Bioreactor > Anaerobic >... | reverse complement strand
GCAGGAACCGGACCCGAATACGGGCTCGATTGCCGTGCCGATACACCAGACTACGGCTTATCAGTTTAACGATACGCGCCATGCGGCGGATTTGTTTGCGCTTAAAATTTTCGGCAATATTTATACAAGACTTCAGAATCCGACTACGGATGTTTTTGAAAGAAGAATGGCTTTGCTGGACGGAGGCGTCGGAGCCCTTGCCGTTTCAAGCGGAATGTCGGCAATTATGTGCTCGATATTAAACATAGCCCAAAACGGAGATGAAATAGTTTCAACCGATAATTTATACGGCGGTACATATACTCTTTTTACGACTACATTAAAAAATCTGGGTATAAAAGTTAACATAGTAAAAGCAAACGATTTAAACGAAATAGAAAAAGCCGTAACTTCAAAAACGAAAGCGCTTTACTGTGAATCGCTCGGCAATCCGAAACTTGACGTTGCCGATATTGAAGGGCTTGCGCAAATCGCCCATAAAAAAGGAATTCCTCTTATCGTTGATAATACGCTTACGCCTTATATTTTAAAACCGATAGAATACGGAGCCGATATCGTAGTTTATTCGGCTACAAAATTTATAGGCGGACACGGAACATCTATGGGCGGGGTAATAGTTGATTCCGGGAAATTCGACTGGACAAACGGTAAATTTCCTCTGATAGCAGGCCCGGACGCCGCTTATCACGGATTGAATTTTGTAGAAGCTTTTAAACCGTTCGGAAATATTGCTTATATAATTAAGGCCAGAGTCAGGCTTTTAAGAGATACGGGAATGGTTATATCGCCGTTTAATTCGTTTTTGTTTTTGCAGGGGCTTGAAACTCTTCATTTGAGAATGAAATGCCACTGTGACAATGCTTTAAAAGTCGCGCAGTTTCTTAAACAGAATAAAAACGTGGTATGGGTAAATTATCCCGGATTAAAAGAGAGCCCGGAATATGCAAGAGCCGAAAAATATTTGAAAAATTATAAAGGGTCGCTTGTCGGATTTGGCATAAAAGGCGGAATTGAAGCGGGCAAAAAATTCATAGAATCGCTTCAGCTTATATCGCACGTCGCAAATCTCGGAGACGCTAAAACGCTTGCTACGCATCCTGCAACTACGACTCATCAGCAGCTTTCAGGCGAACAGCAGCTTTGCGCAGGCGTAACTCCTGATTTTATAAGATTATCTATAGGAATAGAAAATACAGAAGATATAACGGCCGATATAAGCCAGGCTTTGGAGAAATCGCAGAAATAAAAAGATGAAAAAATATTTTAACGGCATTATCGAAACAATCGGAAATACTCCGATGATCAAACTGAATAAGCTGTCAAATGATCTGCCCGGCAATATTTTCGTAAAAGTTGAAAGTTTCAATCCTCTTTCAAGCATAAAAGACAGAGTAGGCGCCGCTTTGATAGAAGACGGAGAAAGAAGAGATTTGATAAATAAAGAAACAACGATAATAGAACCTACGAGCGGAAATACCGGAATTGCCCTTGCTTTTGTGTGCGCCGCAAAAGGATATAAGCTCATTTTAACTATGCCGGATTCAATGAGCATAGAAAGAAGAAGGCTTTTAAAAGCGCTCGGCGCCCAGGTGGAACTTACTCAGGGCTCAAAAAATATGCCCGGAGCCATAGAAAGAGCAAACGAATTGAGAGACAGCATAGAAAACAGCTATATACCCGGACAATTTACAAATCCCGTAAACGTAATGATACATAAACAAACGACTGCCGTTGAAATATGGGACAATATGGACGGAAAGATTGATTGTTTTGTAACCGGAGTCGGCACAGGCGGAACGATTACGGGGGTCGGAGAATTTCTTAAAGAAAAAAACGAAAATATAAAAATAACCGCGGTTGAACCGAAAGAATCGGCGGTTTTATCCGGCAGGAACGCAGGCTCCCACCGTATACAGGGAATCGGAGCAGGATTTGTTCCTGATATACTGAATGCGGCGATTATAGACGACTATATAACAGTTGACGGCGACGATGCCGGCGATGCCGCAAGAAAACTTGCTCTTGAGGAAGGTATTTTCGGCGGTATTTCATCCGGCGCAAATTTATGGGCGGCTATGCAGATAGCAAAAAGAAAAGAAAACAAAAAAAAAAATATAGTAACTGTGATAACAGATACAGGTGAAAGATATCTTTCAACCTGGCTTTTTATGGGTGGAATATGAATTCAGAAAAATTAATTGTGGAAACTCAATATCTGACTTTTGACAGTCTTGTTCTTGATAACAAAGAAGAACTTCAGAAAGTCACGATAGCTTACGAAACTTACGGGAAATTGAACGAAAAGAAAAACAATGCGATTCTTATAACGCATGCTTTTACCGGCGACGCGCATTGCGCAGGATATCATGCCGGCGATGAAAAACCCGGCTGGTGGGATAATATGGTAGGCCCCGCCAAAGCTTTTGATACTGATAAATATTTTATAATATGCTCGAATATTCTCGGCGGATGTCAGGGTTCCACCGGTCCTTCTTCAATAAATCCGAAAACAGGCAGAGAATACGGGCTTGATTTTCCGGCGATATCAATATCGGATATGGTCAGGGCCCAAAAAAAACTTATAGATTTTCTCGGCATAAAAAAATTATTTTCGGTGGCCGGCGGTTCGATGGGAGGAATGCAGGTTCTCCAGTGGGTCAACGATTATCCCGAAAATATCGTATCTGCAATACCTATCGCCACTACAATGAGCCATTCTCCGCAGCAGATTGCTTTTAACGAAGTCGGCAGACAATCGGTAATGGCAGATATAGCATGGAACGGCGGACATTATTACGGCACGGGAAATCCGGAAAGAGGTCTGTCGGTGGCCAGAATGCTCGGACATATAACTTACATGAGCGATATATCGATGAAAGAAAAATTCCCGATAGAAAAAGAAAAAGAAAGAAATTCAAAATTTAATTTTAACGCTGATTTTGAAGTCGAAGAATATTTGAGGCACAGAGGAAGCACTTTTGTAAAAAGATTTGACGCCAACTCTTATCTTTACATATCCAAAGCCATGGATCATTTTGACGTTGAAACGGACGATTTTTTAAATAATAAAAATGCCGATATAAAATTTCTTGTTTTATCTTTTAAATCAGACTGGCTTTATCCGGCCGAACAGTCGGAAAATATAGTTAAATTTTTAAAATTAAGAGGGCAGAAAGTAACATACTGCAACATAGAATCTACTTACGGACACGACGCGTTTCTGCTTGAAAAGGAAGACGAGGGCAAAATAATAACGTCTTTTTTGAATAATTTATATGAAGAGGTTATAAGTGGAAAATAAAAAAGTTTCGTTTGAACATTTGAAAATATCCGAATTTATAGACGAAAAATCAAGCGTGCTTGATCTCGGATGCGGCGACGGCGAACTGATGGAATATCTTGAAAAAAGCAAAAAGGCGAATGTGCAGGGAATAGAAATCTCGGAGAGCGACATATATAAATGCGTTGAAAAAGGACTCTGCGTTCTGCATGCCGATTTTAATAAATGGATAAAAACTTATGCCGACTCAAGCTTTGATTTCGTTGTATTGAGCCAAAGCCTGCAGCAGGTTCAGAATATAGATTTTGTTCTTGAACAGTCTTTAAGAATCGGCAAGAAAGTAATAATAGGGTTTCCTAATTTTGCCCATCTTTCGCTGAGAGCCGATATGTTTTTCAACGGCAGAGCTCCTGTTACAAAATCTCTTCCCGGCAGCTGGAATGATACTCCCAATATAAGATTTTTAAGCATAAAAGATTTTGAAAGTTATTGTAAAAGCAAGAGATATAAAATTATAGCTAAGAGTTTTATCAGCAGGGAACAGAGCGTACGCTGGATGCCGAATATTTTTGCCCAGCAGGCAATCTTTGTAATTTCAAAATAAAACGCTTTTATATTGTTACGCCGCTGACCGTTATATGTTTTAATGGAGCCCGTTTCATTTTTCAATTTCTATTTTTGCATTATAAACAAATACCGGTTTGATAGTTCGGGCGGCATATATTCATATAGGATTTATGTCGTTTTGGTTGCATCCGGTTTGCCGGCCGGTTAATAGAAAATATTCTGTGAAATATGTAGAATTATATAAATAAAATTAAACCATATAGGAGTTACAATGACAGACATTAAACACTGGCACAGTATGGCAAACGAGGAAATAGTCAAAGATTTCGGCAGCAATGCCGAGCTCGGGCTTCATCCGGATGAAATCGGTATTTTTCAGGCAAGATACGGTAAAAATGTTCTTACTCCGAAAAAAACAGACGGGCCTGTAAAAAGGTTTCTGCTTCAGTTTCATCAGCCTCTGCTTTACATATTGATATTGTCCGGTTTTGTCACTCTTTTCTTGGGTGAATATGCCGATTCTTCCGTTATATTCGGAGTTGTCATAATAAATGCGATAGTCGGTTTTATACAGGAAGCAAAAGCTTTAAAATCTCTTGAAGCGCTTGCAAAATCAATGACTACACAGGCCGTAGTTATCAGAGACGGCAAAAAAATGCATATTAACTCTTCGGAAGTCGTTCCGGGAGATATCCTGTTTTTTATATCTGGGGACAAAGTAGCCGCTGATATAAGAATTATAAGCTCAAGAGATCTGCAGGTAAACGAATCTGCCCTTACGGGCGAGTCTACTCCTGTTGAAAAAAACACCGAGATTATGTCTGAAGAAACCGTTCTTGCCGACAGAAAAAATATGCTCTATGCTTCAACGCTTATAACTTACGGAAGCGCAAAGGGGATAGTCGTTGAAACCGGAGACAATACAGAAGTCGGTAAAATTTCGCAGCTTATTTCAAAAGCCGATTCTTTAGATACGCCTCTTACCGTAAAAATGTCGCAGTTCAGCATGTTTTTGCTTTGGGTTATAATATCGGCGGCTGCAATAGCGTTTGCCGTAGGCGTATACCACGGACAGCCTCCGAAACTTATGTTTCTGGCGGCGATAAGTCTTGCTGTTGCGGCAATTCCCGAGGGACTGCCTGCCGCGATGACGATAACTCTTGCGATAGGCGTTTCAAGAATGGTCAAAAGAAAAGCGATAATAAGAAAACTGCCTGCAGTTGAAACGCTTGGCAGCACGACCGTAATATGTTCAGATAAAACCGGAACTCTTACGGAAAACCAGATGACCGTTATGGAAATTTTTGCCGGAGACAAACTTTTCAACGTGTTCGGCACGGGATATAATACCGACGGAGAAATTAAATATAAAGACCAGATTGTAAATATAGATTTTTCAAGGGCGTTAAGAACGTGTTTAAGGGCCGGATATTTATGCAACGATTCAAAACTTCTTAATATGGACGGAAGAAATTCAGTGCAGGGAGATCCGACAGAGGGAGCCTTAATAGTTTCGGCTTTAAAAGCAAATCTTGACGAATCTTTGCTGCTCAGGCAGTGGCCGCGTTTAGATACAATTCCTTTTGAATCGGAATATCAATATATGGCTACTCTTCATAAAACGGAAAAAGAGCCTCTTATGGCCGTAAAAGGCGCCGTTGAAAAAATTATTCTGATGTGTTCGTCAATGATTGACGAAAATGACAATGTTGTGCCGTTTGATAAAACAAAAATTATTCCTGTAGTTGAAAATATGGCGTCAAGAGGATTAAGAGTCCTTGCATTTGCTTTTAAATCATGTCCGGCCGGCATGGTGCAGATTCATCATTCCGACGTTGAAAATGATCTTGTATTTGTCGGACTTCAGGCGATGATAGATCCTCCCAGACAGGAAGTTATAGAGGCCGTCAGAAAATGCCATACCGCCGGAATCAAGATAAAAATGATAACCGGAGACCATGCTCTTACCGCTTCGGCTATAGCAAAAGTTATTGGTATAGTAAAAGGCGACCATGCCAATTATAAAGCAATGACCGGCAAAGAACTTGAAAATTATAATGATGAACAGCTCAAAGACGTCGTCAATGAATATTCCGTTTTTGCAAGAGTGACGCCTGAACAGAAATTAAGGCTTGTCAGAGCTCTGCAGGCAAGAGGCAATATCTGCGCGATGACGGGTGACGGAGTAAACGATGCTCCCGCTTTAAAACAGGCGAATATCGGAATTGCGATGGGAATAACGGGAACGGAAGTCGCAAAAGAATCGGCCGATATGGTTTTAACCGACGATAATTTTGCGTCAATAGTTGCAGCCGTTGAGGAAGGAAGAGGAGTTTTTGACAATATAAAGAAATTTATATTATGGACTCTTCCCACAAACGTAGCGCAGGGTTTTGTAATGGTTGTGGCAATATTTTTAAATATGGATGTGCTGCCGATTTTACCGGCCCAGATTCTTTGGATAAATATGTCAACAGCAATTTTATTGGGTCTTATGCTCGCTTTTGAACCTAAAGAACTCGGTATTATGGAAAGAAAACCGATAGATCCGAAACTTCCGATAATAGACGGTCTTTTGATATACAGAAATATTTTGTTCGGAACAATAATGGCGGTTGCCGTTTTGTTTATGTTTGATTATGAAATAAAAACAGGATCGACCTACGAACATGCAAGAGGAGTAACGGTGTCTGCTTTTGTAGTCGCCCAGAGTTTTTATCTTTTAAGCTGCAGATCATCATATTATTCAATTTTTAAACTTGGTCTTTTTACAAATCCCTTCATATGGCTCGGTATTACTCTTATGTTTGTTTCACAGGTTATATTTTTAAACGTATCGCCGGTCAACAGATTTTTTAAAGTGGAAGGCATGGATTCAGATTCTGTTTTCAGACTTCTTGTACTCGGGATTTTTGTTTATTTTATAGTTGAAATTGAAAAATATATCAGAAGAATTATTGCAAAAAAAAGGAAAATATAAATGCTTGATATTTTATTGTCTCTCATAATTGTGATCGTTATAGTTATGCCTCTTATCAGCAAACGCATAGAGCAAAATCTTGAAATATTTATTCTTGCGGTCGGTATTGCGGCGGCAACGATTTCAAATATATGGAACAAAGATCTTGTCAAAATGACTTTGGAACATCCCGTTATGATTTCTGTTACGGTTCTTGTGATGGGCATATTGTTTAAACTGTTTAATTCGCAGATAATAGTTTTTATAAATAAGATAACAAAAAAGATAGGAGTCAGATGGACGCTTGCGCTTTCGACGGTTATGCTGGGGCTTGTATCAAGCATGATAACTGCCATAATAGCCTCGCTGATATTGTCGGAAATAGCGGCCGTGATAAATATTAAAAGGCAGGATAAAATAAAATTTATAGTTTATGCCTGTTTTGCAATAGGAATAGGCGCCGTATTAACGCCCGTCGGAGAGCCGCTCGGCGCGATAATTATAAGCAAACTGTCCGGAGCTCCGCATTATGCCGGTTTCTTTTATATGATCGATATGCTTTGGATTTATATAATTTCCTCAAATATATTTTTGGCATTTATGGCATACAAAATTGTAAAAGGAACGCAAGATTATGAAGGACATATTATTGTCAACCGCGAAGATACGTCAAACAAAGAAATAATTTTAAGGTTTGTGAAAGTTTATGCTTTCGTCGCCGGTCTTATTCTTCTGGGTGACGGATTAAAACCTCTTGCCTATAAAACGATAGCGCATTTGGGAGGCATTGAGCTTTACTGGATCAATATGCTGTCCGCGGTTCTCGACAATGCCACAATGGCTGCCATTGAAATTGTGCCGGAGATGACGGTTGAAACTTTAAAATATCTTATAATCGGACTTATAATAAGCGGCGGCATTATGATACCGGGAAATATACCCAATATAATATGCGCTTCAAAATTGAAAATAACGAGCAAAGAATGGGTTAAGGTTGGATTTCCGGTCGGGATGGGCATGCTTGTTTTCTATTTTTTGTTTATAAAATTTATTTATTAATATAAAGGGGTTTAAGCATGGAAAGAATTTTTGAGAGACTTGAAAAAGTAAGGATGGTATCGCCGCTTGTGCACCACATTACAAATTATGTAACCGTTTCAAACTGCGCGAGCATAACTAAGTTTTTCGGCGGAGCGCCCGTCATGTCCGATGCAAAAGAAGAAGTTGCGGATATGGTAAATCTCGCAAGCTCTCTCGTTCTCAATATAGGAACTCTGAACAATACGCAGATAGAATCTATGAAAATTGCCGGCATTGCCGCAAATAAAAAGGGAATTCCCGTAGTGCTTGACGTATGCGGGGCAGGCGCCACAAAATACAGAACGCAAATGAGTAAAGAGCTTTTGGAAACTTTTAAAGTTTCCGTAATTAAAGGCAATTTTTCCGAAATTGCAACGATAGCAGGCTTAAACGTTCAGACAAAAGGCGTTGATTCCGGCAAAGTTGCCGCCGATAAATGCGAACTTGCCAAAACTCTTGCCGCAAATATAAAAGCCGTTGTTGTTATTACCGGCCCGGAAGACGTCATTTCTGACGGGGAAAATACGTATTCGGTTAAAAACGGCGTGCCTGTTATGGGAGAAATAGTGGGAACCGGCTGCATGGCATCATCGGTAATCGGAACTTTCTGCGCTGTTGAAAAAGATTATGCCCTTGCCGCGGCTTCGGCTTTGGTATGTTATGAAATAGCAGCCGAAAACGCAGAAAAAACGTCGGACGGTTCAGGCACGTTTATAGGAAGTTTATTTGATAAAATACTTATGTTGAGCGAAATTTCGGTAAATAAAATGAAACGTATTTCAAAGATATAAAACGGGATTAAACATGACAGAAGAAATAAGAAATAAAATAAATGAATTAAAAAAACGCAGAAACGCGGTGATTCTTGTTCATAATTACCAGCGTCAGGAAGTGCAGGATATAGCCGATTTCAAGGGCGATTCGCTTGAGCTGAGCAGAAAAGCAGCCGAAACAAACGCAGATGTGATAGTTTTTTGCGGCGTTCATTTTATGGCGGAAACCGCAAGTATTTTAAGTCCTGAGAAAAAAGTTCTTCTGCCCGATCCGGCTTCCGGATGTCCGATGGCTGATATGATAACAAGACAGCAGCTTATACAGTTTAAAAAAGATAATCCGGGCGCTACGGTAGTTACATACATAAATTCAAGCGCCGAAGTAAAAGCCGAAACCGACATATGCTGCACATCTTCAAACGCAGTTAAAGTGGTTCAGAGCATAGACAACGACAAGATAATATTCTGTCCGGACAGAAATCTCGGTTCTTACACGCAGAAAGTTTTAAATAAAAAACTTATTTTGTGGCAGGGATTCTGCCCTACGCATATGAGAATGCTTCCGGAATATTTAGACGAAAAAAAGAAAAAATATCCTAACGCCGAAGTGCTTGTTCATCCCGAATGCAGCCCTGAAACGGTTGCTCTTGCCGACCAGGTTTTGTCTACGACAGGCATCATGAACTATGTCGCCCAAAGCAGCTGTAAAGAATTTATAATAGGAACAGAAAACGAAATAACGTTTACACTCAGAAAAAAATATCCGGATAAAATTTTTCATACCGTTACAGAAATCGCCGTATGCCCGAATATGAAAAAAAACACTCTTGAAAAAGTTCTTTGGACGCTTCAGGAAATGAAAAATGAAGTAAAGGTTGCCGAAGAAATCAGAGTGCAGGCGTATAAATCCATTAAAAGAATGCTTGAGATTTAGCGCTTTTTTAAAATTTTAAAACAGGAGAGTTTATGTCTCTGTCTTTTGAAAATTTTCCGGTTTTTGCAAGTTTTGCCGCAGGTGTTTTTACTTTTATAAGCCCGTGCGTGCTTCCTTTGATACCGGCTTATATAAGTTTTATAACCGGCATTTCCGTCGACAGAATAAACGACAGGCAAAATGTAAGACGCGTTTTTATAAGTTCTCTTTTTTTTGTTTTTGGTTTTTCGCTTGTTTTCGTTCTGCTCGGGCTTACCGCTACTTTTATAGGATCTCTTCTTTTAAAAAATTTGAATATTCTAAAGTATATAGGCGGAGCCGTGATAATAATCTTCGGGCTTCATTTGTGCGGAATATTTAAAATACCTTTTTTGTACAGGCAGATTTCCGCGTTAAATATCGCGGGTAAAAAAATCGGCTATCTTACGAGTTTTCTTATTGGCGGCGCATTTGCTTTTGCATGGACGCCGTGTGTAGGCCCGATATTGTCGTCAATACTTATACTGGCTTCAACGCAGGGGCGTACGCAGGACGGCGCGCTTCTTTTAAGTTTTTATTCGCTTGGGCTTGCCGTTCCGTTTTTGCTTACGGCTTTATTTATAAATAAATTTTTGGTTTTTTTTAATACTGTGAAGAAATATTATGTTTATATAGAAATTTTCTGCGGAATTCTTCTTATTCTGGTCGGAATAGCCGTAATGACAGATTCGTTTAACAGGATAACCGGTCTTTTTCTGGCTGCTCAGTAAACTGTCAGAAAGAAGTTTTCGCTTTTGGAATCGGACGTGCCGTAAGAAGCGTCTTCCGTGTTTTCAATTGCGGTGTCATAATACCATCCGAAATCATAAACCGTTTTTTTACGCGTCGAAAGATAAGCGACAGAAGAAAGAACTATAAATAAAAAACTTGCGGCAAGTATAAATAATTGCCTTCTCGGAATTGCGTGTAAAAAACCGGCCGTACGGATATCTTCTTTGTTTTTCAGTATTTTCATTATTTTATTTTCAAAAGAATCCGTAATCGGAATTTCTTTTTGCGAACCGAGCAGTTCTTTGATCCGCAGAAAATCTTTGTAAGTCTGTCTGCATGCGGAACATTCTTCAAAATGCTTAAGAAGTTTTTCAAGTTCTCCGCCGCTGAGTTTGTTGTCGGTATGCAATGAAATTAAAAATTCCATATCGTTGCACTTCATTCTAAATTACCTCTTGTTATAATCTCTCTAAGCTGCTGTCTGGCTCGGAAAAGCCAGATTTTTACTTTGTCCATCGATATGCCCATCGTCTCTGCTATTTCATCGTAGGACAGATCTTCAATATCTTTTAATATCAAAATAGTTTTATAGTTGTCCTGCATGTGCCGCATCGCTTTTTGTATCATTTGCTGCGTTTCCTGCCTCAAAAGTTTCTCTTCGGTTGAATAATCGCTGTCGGGCAGCATATTAACGAGTTCTTCGTCTTCTTCCTGTCCGACTTTTTCATTTAAGGAAATGACATTTTTGTTTTTCCTTTTGCCGAAATTGATGCTTTCATTTATCGTTATTTTATAAAGCCATGTTGAAAAAGAAGAATCAAATCTGAATTTATTTAAAGAACGGAAAACTTTTATAAATACGTTCTGGGCTATATCTTCGTAATCGCAGCCGGAACCGCAAAAAGAATATATAAGCAGAACTACTTTATCTTTATATTTTGCCACAAGCAGTTTAAATAAATTTTCCTGCCCGGCAAGAATTTTTTGTATAAGTTCCCTGTCATTCATTAATGTACCCATTTAGACCGGATATTTTTTAAAAAGTTACGGGAATAAGAGAGAATCCGGATATTTTATATTAATAAATTATTTTATTTGGCCGTTTTATTCTTTTTAGGCGTTACTGATGTTTTGTTTGCGCCGGATGATTTTTTTGGTACAGACGATTGTTTTTTTATTCCGGTTTTTGTTGAAGTTGAAGCCTTTACGGAACTCTGCGTTTTATTTTGAACGGCTCTTTTCTGCATTGATTCGTTGACGTCCTGTTTTTTCAGATACGCATCGATAACTTCTTTTGAGCTTTTTTTATAACTGTTTGCTTCGGCTTTTGTTTTTAGACCGTCTTTTGTATATTTACATGACGCATTCCAAAGCATCCATGTCTGAACGCCGGAGTCATAACAAGCCTGAATCTGTTCCTGAATATGTTTTGGCCCGTATTTTACGTTTCTCATTGAAAAATCCTGAAGCCACGGTCTTAGTTTTTCAACGGGGATTCTTTTTTTTGCGCCCTGAAGAGCTATATAAACCGTTCTGTAAGGCTCTTTATTTGGGTCAGGTATTCCGTATTCGCCGAAATTATAGTGTGAAGGATATATCATCGGGCTTACAAAATCCACCTGTTCTGTCATTTCAACGATTTTTTGGCCGATTCCCATATCGCTAGTTTCTGTAGTAGTTAATCCGAATACGTCTATTGAAGTTTTGATTCCTTTCGGGGCAAGTCTCTGTTTTGCCTGTTTTAAAAAGTCAACGATTTCAAGATAAGCAGTGGATGTTGACCGCGGAACTTTGTATCTGCAGTTTCTGGTGTTGCCGTCAGACGGGAAACGTATATAGTCAAACTGAATTTCGTCAAAACCTATATCTGCCGTTTTTTCCGCTATATCTAAAATATAATCTTTTGCGTTCTGGTTGTAAGGATCAAGCCAGGTTATCCCCTTGCGGTCTTCCCATAAGCCGCCTTCCGGATTTTTTACGGCAAGATCGGGGCGTTTGCGCGGCATTGTGTTGTCTCTGAACACTACAACTCTGGCTATAGTGTATACATTTTTTTCTTTCAGATGCTTTATATATTCCTGAGGGCTGGTAATGCTTTTTGAAAGGGCAAGGTCTCCGTAAACGCCTTTTATGCCTATTGCTCCGTCTATTTCTTTAACGTCTATTACGACCGCGTTTAATTCGGTATCTGTAAGAAATGAATCTATATAATCTCTTTTTTTGGATACTCCCGGCATATAAGCCGTTAAGTGAACTCCCTTAGCATTGATCTGCGGTTTAGGCTGCTGTTCCTGTATCTGCTGGGTTTGTTCGTTTTGAGAAAAAGAAATTTGTGTCAGAAGAAGTAATGACGTCAGAAAAATTGAGAAACGCGATATTCTATTCATAATGTGTTAAATTGTATTTTAAATCTTGGTTTTTGTCAATAAATTCAGAGGATATTAATTTTCAGTGACGGAGCAGTACAATGACGTCCTGTAAAATATCAGGGCTCCGCTTTAAAAACGGAATATGTTTTTTTAATGTTTTTTTCAAGTTCGTCTATTGAAAAAGAATTGTCTATAACCATATTGGCAAGGAGCATTTTCTCTTCAATAGGCATTTGAACGGCTATTCTTTTTTCAGCTTCATTTCTTGAGATTTTATCGCGTTTTATGAATCTTTCCATCTGGATGCTGTGCTTTGCGTATATTACGACCACTTTGTCGCATATTCTGTCGAGTCCTACTTCAAAAAGAAGAGGCGCGTCTATTATGATATCGGCCTGATCGTATTTTTCTGCAACGATTTCATTTATTTTCTGTATGATGTAAACGTGGAGAATGCGTTCAAGCTGCAGTTTTGCGCCTTTATCGCTGAAAATCAGACCTGCCAGTTTTTTTCTGTTGAGACTGCCGTTTGCCGTGAGAATATCTTTTCCGAATGACTCTTCTATTTTTTGCAGAGCCGGAGAACCCTTTACGGTTAATTCTTTTGCTATTTTATCGGCATCGACTATAAAGCATCCCATATTTTTAAATATTTTAGACGCTTCGCTTTTTCCGGTGGCTATGCCGCCTGTTAATCCTATAATC
>Ga0302240_1002215_pt1 | contig 13427 bp, 10 predicted proteins | sample AAG_UR_His_MG_FD_193538 | JGI IMG/M metagenome (GOLD analysis project Ga0302240, IMG submission 193538) | Enriched activated sludge microbial communities from anaerobic digester in WTTP, New Holstein, Wisconsin, United States - AAG_UR_His | ecosystem: Engineered > Bioreactor > Anaerobic >... | reverse complement strand
AATTTGAATATGCTGTATTAGAGAGCCTCCGTAATAAAACCTTTAAAATTTTAAAAAAAACGGGTCATCCTACCGATCATCCAGTGTCATTTAAAGAAGGCAGATATTTAAAGGCCCTTTTTATTCAGGTTAATTAGCTTTTAGTCATCAGCTATAAGCTTTCAGCTTTTTTCCTTAAACTGACTGCTCATAGCTTTATAAAAATTTTCCCATATTTTTTAGAGTGTTTCTCAAAAAATTATTTCGAAATTCCACATATAGATTTTACCCGATTTGGATTATGAACTCAGGATAGCAGCAGAAATAAGCAGAGATAAAACTCTCATAAAATCTTATAAAGAAGGAAAGAATATCCATAAATTATATTATGAATTTGAAGAAGAGACGAATGGAACTTATGAAATTATCAGAGACCTGGAGGATAATGATATAGCAGACAGACTTATGAGGGAAATACGTTATATAACAGATGATCTCCAGTGGATGATCCCGGCGGAAGACCTGAGAGACTTCTTAAAAGAACTGCTTAAAAAAACTCCGGGAGATTAAATCTTTTCTGAGTTCTCCTCATGGCCTTTTCTAAAAACTAGACTCATATCTATCTCAAGACCTTCAAAGCCATCAACTTTTATCTTATGGGATTTCGTATATTCTTCAGGATCACCATATTTCCCATTATCCTGTAACTTATAAATATAAACTTCCTTCTCCTGAGGATCAACAATCCAGTACTGTTTCACTTTATTTTTCTCATAAAGCCTTCGTTTCTTTATAACGTCCCTGGAAGCAGTGGAAGGGGAAAGGATTTCCATCGCAATATCAGGAGCTCCAAGACAGCCTTTATCATCTATCTTATCCTGATTACAGACAATAATAATATCAGGTTGAACAACATCAAATATCTCTTTGTCATTCTTCTTCTTACCCTTAGGAAACCTGACGTCTATAGGCGTAGCAAATACTTCACAGGTTTTATCAATTAAATAATTAGCTATTTGCCTGGAAAATTCCATTGATATCCTCTGATGATTCGGTACAGGAGCAGGACTCATATTATAAGGAACACCATCAATTATCTCCCATCTTTCATCATCAGACCAGGTGAGATAATCTGCATAACTATATTTCTTATTTATATCTAATTTCCTTGCAATACTTTCCATAGGAATTCCTCCTTAATTTACCTTTTATAACTCATAATAACATATAGAAAGGACAAACTTCAATGTATGACAGAAAAAAAGAACAGGAGAAGTGTAAAGTAAAGGAAATCTTTGAGCTTATCTGATGGGATTATTCTATAATCTTTTCCGGGAATAGCTTTTGCAGAAGTTTTAACTCCTTACATTTCACCTTTCACGTTTCAAAGGTCTTGTTATCTTCGTGCCTATCTGCCTTACTGTTTGAGGCATCTTTTTACTTTCCAGCATATCTAAAAGCCATTTTTTGAATTCATCAAACCATGTAATTCTTGACTCTCTCCAGTTTTTTAAAGCTCCCTCCACTTCCAGGGCACTCTCATATCTGTTTTTCGGCTTTAATTCAAGACAGGTCATAACTATTTGATCAAAATCAGGGCAAATCTGTTTATTAATCTCTCGTAATCTGGGAAAGGCAAATGAAAACTCTGCCGGATCTTTTCCCGTAAGGAGAAAATACATAGTAGCACCCAGGGAATATATATCGGAAGAGGGAGTGGTCTGCCCCCTGCCGTACTGTTCAGGAGGCGAATATCCCGGAGTTCCCAGGGGAGTTGTATCTTTTAATTTCTGTGGTTCATAAAAACGGGCTATACCAAAATCTATAAGGCGAACTTTCCCATCTATATTAAGCATAATATTGGAAGGTTTTAAATCCCTGAATATAACAGGAGGATTTCTGGTATGAAGATAATGAAGTACTTCACATAACTGAAGTGCCCAGGGATATATTTCCCGTGGAATAAAAGTACCATTTTTAGTTACTATATCTTCAAAGGTAAGTCCCTCTATTCTTTCCATTATGAGATAGTTTTTCTCATACTCAGTAAAATAATCCACTACCCGTGGAAGGCCCCAGTGAGAAAGTTCCATAAGAAGAGAGGCTTCTTTTGAGAAAAGCTTTTCCTCATGACTGTGCCAGAATTCCTTGGCCGCCCATGTGGCACCTTTCTCCTTATGATCTCTTACCAGGTATACTGCCCCCATACCACCCTGGCCCAGTACTCTTAAGACCCTGTATCTATTTCTGATTATAGAATCTTTTTCGAGTAATTTAATCATTGCACTTCAGCATCTAAAACCTTTTTTAATAAATAATTTTCTCCGAAATTATTATCCCAGTATGTTCTACCTGTCTCACAATCAATATAATAAACAGCAAATAAAAAATGAGGGCTCTTACCTTCTCCAATAGATATAAACACAGACATAACCCTCCATATTTCTATTCCTCCTGAGAGATTACTATCATAAATAGCAGAAATATCCTGCCAGTTAACACCTCCATCAATACTTACCCTGAAACCTGCATGTTTTTTATATCCCAGATTTTTTAGATACAGTCTCCCTTCTATACCATAATAAGGGAGAATATGTCCAAATTTATAAAAAGCCTGTCTTAATGTCTTTCCTTCCAGAAGCCCTGTATTCCCTCCTACTTCTCCTCTTCCAAAACCTGCTACTTTATAATTTCTGCCATTATTATTATCCCAGAAAGAACCTTCACTATTTTCATAGTTAACAACAAATTCTAATTCAGAAAAATCTACAGAACCTTTATATAAAGAATGAGTCGGATAAACACGTTTCAAATCAAGCCTCTTATCAATCCAGGAAGAATCTTTCCTATAATGTATCTTTACTGTCCTCTCATCAGATGTGCCAATATTTTTCACATGAACTTCAAAATCCGTATATAGAGAAGTTTCTTCCTCTGATTTACATGGTAATGCCTTTAAAAGTCTTACAGGATTGCAGGATAACATGAATTACCTCCTTCTTATTTCGTAATGCGTGATGTGTGAGATACATACTAATTATAGTATATTTCATAACTTATTAGAATTTAAATAATTCGTGATGCGTAATGCGTAATGCGTAATGGGTTAATCTCACGCATCACGCATCACGCTTTAGGAGGTTCTTAATTATGGATTGTTATGAAACTAACTATAATTACTATTATAGCAACTCACTTTTAACTTCTTTTCACTTTTAACTTCTCTAATATTACCACAAAAAAAATAAAAAATAAATATCTCCTTTTGAAGGGTTGTTCATTCAGAACAAGAAATTACTAAATAATTATTACCGCTCCAGGTAAAAAAGTATCCAAAAAACTTTAAACATATACATCTGTCCCTGTCCTGATTCTGGATCCAAAAGATATGCCGTCAAAAGAGAAAGTTATAACTTAAATAAATGCTAAACTGTAGATTACTGTAATAACAGATTTCATTGTAACAGGATCATAGATTTTGCGTAAGAGCCCGAACAGGGACAGGCTCGCCATATGGATAATAACTTACCTGCTGCCAGTCCAGGTAGAAAGTATAGATTTAGGAGGCAATGTATGAAGGTTAAATTTTATGGTACAAGAGGATCTATTGCCATTTCAAATCGGGAAAGTATTAAATATGGTGGAAACACAACATGTATTAGAATTTATTCAGAATGTTTACCGAAAGATCTGGTTATGGGAATAGATGGAGGTACAGGTTTTGTTCCTATGAGTTACGATATACTTCGTGAAGGTGTAGTAAAAGAAGTTGTACTTATGTTCACTCATTATCATCATGATCATATCCTGGGATTATTCCTTTCTCCCATTACATTTATGAAAAATATCAAATTAAAATTATTCGGGCCTGTAGATGGAAATATAGGAGTTAAGAAAATGATGGAAGATTTTATGAGACCTCCATATTTTCCGGTACACTATAAGGAAGTAAACAGTCATATAACATGCATGAATCTGGAATTTCCAAGAACCCTTGTAATACTTTTTCATCCTCATGGATATAAGATTATGAATATAGATGACTTTGAACGTATTACAGGAAGTAATGGGTTTATACCCATAGGAAAAGGAAAATATCCTGTAGAGGAATTTCTTGTTGTTACAATGTATAAATCCCGCCATCCTGAGCAGACTGTTTCCTATAGATTTGAAGAAAAATCAACAGGTAAAAAGTTTGTTTTCCTCACAGATCACGAAAATGAAGATGGAATCCCGAACTCCTTTAAAGCTCATGTTGAAGGAGTTCATCTTCTTGTTATGGATTCACAGTACTCAAGAGAGAAATATGATAAAATGACTGCTGGATATGGACATGGTACTCCTGATTACTGTGTAAGAGTTGCAGAAACCCTGAATGTAAAAAAACTGGGTCTAACCCATCATGATCCTTCATCGAGAGATAAAGATATAGAAGCAATCCTGGAAGAAGCAAAAAGAGCTTCCACTAAAAATGACATACAGATTTTTGCCTGTGCCGATTATGAAGAAGTGGAAGTGTAATTTTTAACTATTAATTTTCAGCAATAAGCTATCAACTTCTATAGACAATTAGTTTTCTTGGATACTAAAGTTATATTATAAATATAAATGTATTGACAAAATACAAAATATATTGTATTATTAATTTGGTAATTAACGAAATTTATTTTTTTATGGAATTTTTTTTTCTAAAAAGCGACTAAATACTTACAGTAATCTTCAAATACGTTATGCCTGGGACTGATAGCTGACGTTAATAGCTATTTAAGAAAGAGGTAAAATCTATGGAGTATAATCTGACCTTATCTGAAGAGGAAAAAAAGATTTCATCATGGAAAGCCAATAACTATGAAATTGATTTATCTGAAAATTCAGTTATACTGGAAGCCCACTATCTTTCCAAAAATTATCACAGGGTGCAGGCTGTAGATAATGTGAGTTTTCAACTTAAAAGGGGGGAAATATTCGGACTTGTAGGGCCTAATGGGGCAGGAAAAACCACTCTTTTAAAAATCCTTGCCACTTTATTAAAACCCAATGATGGTTCTGCTGTTATAGATGGAATTGCCCTTGAAAACAGAAGAGAAATTCGAAAAATAATAGGATATACTCCTGATGTACTGGGTGTTTATGATGAACTTCTGGTTTCAGAATATCTGGAATTTTTTGCAAGGGCCTATTTTATGGATAGAGAACTCCATAGTTTTCTCATTGAAGAAACTATGGAAATTGTAGGGATCAGTGAGCTTGCCGATAAACCTGTAGACGGCCTTTCCCGTGGTATGAAACAGAGACTCAGTCTTGCCCGGGCACTTCTTCATCGGCCAAAACTGCTCCTTTTAGATGAACCTGCCAGCGGGCTTGATCCCCTGGCAAGACTGGAATTACGGGAAATTTTAAAATCCCTCAGAAAAAGAGGAGTAACAATCCTGATTTCATCACATGTACTGAGTGACCTCAGCGATATATGTGACCGTATCGGTATAATGCAGATGGGTAAACTGGTCTGTGTGGATAAGACCAAAAATCTACTTTCAAGAGATGATTTTGTAAAAGTCAGACTGAAAGTAACTGATAAAAGCAATGAAGCAATGACAGTCATAAAATCCATCTCTGGAGTTTCTAACCCCATCTGGGATGGTGAAGATATAGTCTTTGAATTCAGAGAAAAACCTTCTTATCTGTCTAACCTGACAAGAAGTCTGGTCCTTTCTGAAATACCGGTTTTAACCATACAAATTGAAGATTCTACACTTGAAAATGCCTATCTTGATATTACATCTAAAAGGAGGGAATATGAATGAAGAGTCTTATTAATCATCCATTGTTTTTTGCATTTTCCTGTGCAAAAAATAGAATAACCCGGAATGAATATATTAAATGGATTTTCCTGTTTCTGCCATTTATTTTTTTAGTTTGCCTCAGATTTTATTCTGATATATGTGCCTGTACTATTTTTAACTTTGCCTGTTTTCTACAGCTTTTCCTCGTAATTACTGTAACAGGCAGGGAAGCCACAACCGGCATAGTTTCAGAAAGAGAGAAAAAAACCCTTGATTCTCTAAGACTTACATCCATTGGACCTGGAGGTATTGTAATAGGAAAGATTATTCCTGACATTTTTGAATTACTCAAGATTATACTTATTACCTCACCATGGATACTCTTACTGGGATGGAGTTTTTCTGAAGCAGGCTTTATAAAACCCTTCTTTGTGATAGCTATATCTATTTATTCAGGTTTTACCATGTTATGTAGTTTTGCCTGTCTTTCAGCTTATTCTTCTACAACTTCTTCAGCTATAGTAATGTCCTGGATTTTAAGATTTATATGGATCTTTCTAACACCTCTTATAGACAGTCTATTTTCCTCCATATTAATGCGTTCCACTACAACTCCTATATTATCAAATCTTAATCCGGCTGTTCCTCTTATAGCTCTGATTATGCCGGAATCCCTTAAAAGTAGTAGCTGGAACTATGGAGTTTACATATTCCCCTTTATTATTCCTGTATTCTGCATTGCTTCTATTCTACTGGCAGCTAAATTTATCGAATCAAGTGATAAAAATTCTGTTAAAGGTGAAAGAAAAGGATTGAATTTCTTTATAGCAGAAAGTATTCTGGATAGTTTACCGGTTTTCACAAAAGTCTTTAAAAATCCAATTTTTCTGAAAGAAATGGTATCTTTTCGAAGAGATTTCCTGGGTTTAATACCGGGAGTGCTGGTTTTTATGGTTTTACTTTTAGCACCTTATTTTTATTGTGTAAACAGCGGTGTAAAGATGTCTGATTTTCGATTTAATAGACATAACAGAGATATAATTGTTGAAGATGGAATTTCAAAGGAACTTACTAAGTCACAAACATTTACTGGCAAAAGAGATACCGGTATAACCGTCACAAACAGGAAAGGACAGAAATTTCAACTCCCTGGCCATAGAGAGAATCTCTGTATGCGCCTTATACTTTACAGGTTTATTGCTCTTCCTTTACCAGGTGGAGATAATTATGCTTCAAATAATAACTATGAAAGACAGGTATTGGAGAATTCAAAAACTATCACCCTGGAAGAATGGCTTGATACAAGTAAAGATCCCGGTCCCGGCTGGGTAACATTAGATAAGGAAACAATAGAAAAATTGAGGTATAAAGTTGAAGCAGAAAATCTACCCTGGTTTGAAATTACTGATCGGAATATTCACGATATCTATAATCAGCTCGGTTCATCAAAAGCAGATTCTCTTAGTTCTATAAGAGACATAAAATTCACAAGAAAAGATTTAAGAAAGAAACTATCAGATTTAAATTTCAACACAGAAGAAATTGAAATTATTTTAAAATATAGTAATAAGGTAACAGCCTTAGAAGGGAGATTTACATACTGTGAATATAATCATAAACTTCCCAAATCTATACTGCCCAGTCAACTTGCTAATTTACAGTTAAACAGAAAAGAAATTGAAACAATTTTAAGTGTGGTAACGGTGTCTTATTCTAAAGACTCCCAGGTCTATAACACTTCTTCTTATAAGGACAATAATATGAAAAATAACAAAACTCTGGCAGTGAACAACAGTATAGTGAAAATGTCAGAAAATCGAAATATTCTACTGGGAGGATTTTATATGAGTATTTTCCTCATTCTCCTATATCTTGTAATCAGGTGTTCAGGTTTCCTGTGTTCCACTTATAATACAGAAAAAAATAAACTTACCTGGGATTTACTTATACTGACACAGCTTTCTCCAAAAGATATAATTAATGGTAAACTCTGGGGGATTTTATTTGTTCCTCTCTTACAGATGAGTATTGGATTTCTTGCCATGTCTTTCTGGATATATAAAGGTATTATTACCTTCTGGGGCGCTCTGGGTTTCTATATATTCTGTATTCTGGTAGCTGTTGTGGCAGGCCTTTTAGGTCAATATACCTCCATAACATCACAATCTGCCCATATTTCTCAGGGGAAGACACTTCTTATGGCATTTACAATAGCCTTCTTTTTACCACTGATAGAATATTTTCTTCTGGGAATAATGCATATCTTTGGAATAAACCTTAAATTTGGAAGTTTTATTTATGCACCTTTTCTTGTCAATACTTCTTCAATAATTACTTTAAATCCCTTCAGTTTTATTTTTACTTTAGTATTACTGGCTTTTATCGGTTATCTCTTCTGGACTGGTATCGAAGATAAGTTGGAAGAAGCCCTCAATTTATAAGGAATTTCTGAATATTGAGTATTGGAAGGAGAAGTTTTTTAACTTCTCCATTTTATTTTGTAATTTTTTTGACAAATAGCAAGGAAAAAGTTAAAGAGAAATAGAAGAAGAAGAAATAAGTAAAACTATAAGCTAAAACCTGAATAAAGAGAGGGGAAAAAACCTTGGCAAAAGAAACAAAACTTTTAGATAAATTAATCTTTAAATATAGAAAACCAGAATATTATATTCCGGATAAATATGACCTTGAAGAAGAATTTGAAAAATATAAAAAAAAGGTTGAAAGTGATACTCAAGAATCTACAGCATTTTTCCGTCTGGGGAGGGTATATCACAGCAAAGGAGAACTCTCTCTCGCTATTGATAATTATCAGCGTGCTCTGGAACTTGAACCTACTGATTCTCAGATCCACTATAATCTCGGCAATGCTTATTTTAAAGAAGGCAGATATGACGAAGCTCTTATGGAGTTTTCAAAATCTGCCGAATTAAATCCCCAGGATGTTTATTCCTATAATGCCCTTGCAAATACTTACTTAAAATTAGGCCGCTATCATGATGCTCTTAATAACCATAGAAAAGCTCTCAGATTGAGTGCTAAAGATCCTTATGCTTTCAAAGGCATGGGAGATGTATATATGCATCTTGGAAATTATGAAGAAGCTGTAAATTATTATCAAAAAGCTTTAGAAAGTTCACCTGACTTCTCTATGGTCTATTATAATTTAGGTGTTCTTTACGGAAAAATCGAAAAATATAGAGAAAGTATAGAACAATTAAATCGTGCTATCTCTCTGGATGAAGGGAAAGCCATATTCTATCTGGCTCTGGGTAATTCCTGGAGGGATCTGAAAAATTATGAGAAAGCTATGGAAAATTATGAGAAAGCTATCAGTTTAGAACCTAAATTAAATGATGCCTATCGCACACTGATAATATTATTATGTGATCAGGGAAATTATACAAAAGCAATAGAAAGATTGGAGCATGTAACAGATAATTATCCCTATGAAGGATGGCCCTTCGGAATACTGGCCCTCATATATTTTTTAAAAAGAGATTACCAGAACGCTATATTTTATTATGGCATGGCTATAGATTACGAACCTGATGAATCCTCTCACTACTCGGGTCTGGGAGATATTTATTACCATCAGTACGAACTTACAAAGTCCGGTAATATGTATGAAAAAGCTATAAAACTAAAACCTTCTGCCTGGGATTATAAACAGTTAGCCCGTATTTACCAGGAACAGGGGCTATGGAATCTTGCAGAAAGAAATTATCAGGAAGCTATAAGAATGACTCCGGGATTTTATGAAGCTTATATAGAATTATCTAAATTTTATAGTATTACAGGGAAACTGGAACAGGCACTCAATAACCTGGCAACTGCTCTATCCCTCCATCCCTCTATAGCAGGTCTTTATGCTCTGGAAAAGGGAATTATATTAATGAAACAGGGGCAGGAGAAAAAGGCCAGAGATACCTTTTTAAAAGGAATAGATTTTTTACTTGAAAAGATAAAAGTTGAACCTGAGAATATTCAAAATTACCTGTATCTGGGTCTTCTATGGAAGGAAATAAAAGATTATGAAAAAATGAGTGAATATATTCACAGAGCTATTGAAATAAAACCAACTGATGAACTTTATTATCATCTTGCTTATGCTTTTCACCAGACTAATAGAATGGATAAATCTATAGAAGCTTATAAGAAAAGTCTTGATTTTAACCCCCGCTTCTGCTCTGCCTATGAAGGACTTGGCATTATAAGTTTAAATGAGGGAAAATACAGTGAAGCCATAGATTACTTCAATAAAATACTTGAAATTAATTCCAGGCATTTATATGCTAACTATCATCTCGCCAAAGCACAGGAAGCCCTTGGAAATTATGATAAAGCCGAAGAAGAATATCTTTCCAGTCTTAAGATAAGCGATTTCAATCATAAAGCCCATCAGGGCTTAGGAAGTCTCTACTGCAAAAAAGGCGATTACAGTAAGGCTATAAAGCATTATGAAAGGGCTATAACTTTAAATCCAGGAGAACCTATATACTACAGTGATCTGGGTGATATGTATAAAAAGAGAGGCATGAATAAAGAAGCTGCTCAGGCTTATCAGAAAGCTATGAGATACTGCAGCCAGGAAACGACGAAACATCCCTATAAAAATCTTTATTCTGTTATAATGTGGAGACATTTGAATGTAACCCAGGCTTATACAACAAAGATAAATGAGAAAGATACAGCAGAACATCTAGAAAAAGCAGAAGATATTCTTACTCTTATACCTGTAGAACCTCTCACAATAGAACTTGGGAAGAATTTATTACCCTTTATAGATCCCAACTATGGTTCAGAGCTTTATGAGAGATTATCCTCAGTTAGAAGACATATAGCTCTGGAACTGGGGTTCGCCATACCCAGGGTTTGCTTTAAAGATAATCTTCTCCTTGACCCTGACATGTATATTCTAAAGGTCTATGATGTGGAAGCAGGAAAAGGAAATGTTATAACTCATAAAATTCTTGCTACTCACGATACAGAGCTATTAGACCTGTTAAAAGGAGAAAAATGTTATGATCCCATATATAATCTACCTGCTATATGGATAGAAGAGGATCAGAGAAAAACTGCTGAAATGGAAGGTTTTATGCTAATTGACCCTGTCAGTCTGATTACAATACATCTTGCTGAAATTATAAAGATTCATATAGACGAATTATTCGGATTACAGGAAACCTGTGAATTAATAGAAACAATAAAAAAAATTAACCCTGTAGTCGTAAAAGAAATTTATCCCTCCAGAATTTCTCTCCCGGAAATACAAAAGATAATGAGAAATTTACTAAGAGAAAGGGTTCCTATAAGAAATCTGGTGACCATATTTGAAACTATAGGTATGTATTCTCATATAAAATCACCGGATTTAATTTCAGAATATGTAAGAAGAGCTCTTAAAAAAACAATCTGTCGAGATCTTCTTGAACAGGGAAGAGAACTTATAGCCTTCACCCTCGATTCTGAGGTGGAAAAATTTATAATAAGATTATTCAAAAACAATGAAAATACTGAAAAAACAAACAGAGTAGCTGAAATTTTATTTGATTTTATCAGTAAAAAAATAAAGGAGAACAAAGATATAGGTCTTTCAAATTTAATTCTCATCTGTTCTCCTGAAACAAGACCTCTTGTTAGAAATTTAACTATTAAAGATTTCCCATATCTTTATGTTTTATCCTGTGAAGAAATAGACTCTGCCATAAAATTCAAAGATCTTGGAGATATAAAATTAACCAGAAGAGATATTCAGATGTTACAGATACAGTTATCCCCTGATGAGGATGACTTAATAGAGGTACTTGCAAATTCTCTGAAAGATGATTCTATTAAGGTAAAGATCTCAGCTCTTAAAAATATGGTAAAAATCAACAGAGATAAAGCTCTGCCTCATATTATTAATGCTATTAAAAGCAAAGAACCTGAATTACAGATAGAAGCACAGAATATTCTGGGAGAAGTGTGGAGTTCAAAGAACATCGGCAAAATGGGGTCTTAATTTCCTGAAAATGAGTGCTCCTGAAAGAAATATGAAAATTGTAAAACTCCAGAAGTAGAGGGATAATTTCATATGTTCCCAGAACCAGATATTATATATAAAACTATCTCTGTAGCCTTCAATTATATAATAAAGAGGATTGAGTTTAAAAATCCAGAAAAGCCTTTTTGGTATCATTTTAAGAGACCACATTATAGGAGTTAACCAGAAGAGAAACTGTAAAATTACTCCTATTACCTGTGTTAAATCCCTTATAAAAATAACCATAGATGAAGCTATCCATGAAAGACCGGTTACTAAAATAATTGTAGCAAATAAATAGTAAAGTACCTGTAAATTATAAATGGCAGGTATATATCCGTATATTAAGAACATAATAAATATAATAAGTATAAAAAACAGATGTATAAATAATGCTGAAAGTATTCTTATAATTGGTAGAAGACTGACTCTAAAAACCACTTTATTTACAAGGTATTTATTCTCCAGAATCGACCCTGTAGCACCATTAAAACTCTCTGCAAAGAAAAACCAGGGTATCATTCCACATATAAGCCAGAGGATAAAGGGGAAATTATCTACAGGTTGAGCTTTAAAGCCCACCTGAAAGACAAACCAGAAGATTAGTATACTTATAGTGGGATTGACAAAAGCCCAGAGTATGCCAAGGTATGAACCAAGATATCTGATCTGAATATCCTTTTTTGTAAGTTCCAGTATAATCCGTCTATCCCTTATTAACTGACCCAGGAAAAGAGCGAATTCTTTAAAATAACCGGGCAGTGGGACTAAAGATTTTAACATATCTGACTCCTTATGGGTGAAAGGTGATGAAGGCATGGTTCAAACAGGGCGAACCCAGGGTTCGCCCCTACACCATAAAACACGTCTCACACTTAATTTCCACAGCATTCATTATCTTATTCTTTCCCGGGAAACCACAGGTTTTGCCGCTTTTATACCATTCTGTCCAGCCGGAATCATAAAAATGCGCTCTGTAAATAACACGTCCTTTTGAAAGGGTTACTTTAAAAGCAACCCATGGTTGACCTCCATTTATAAACCCGCAGACATCACCATTACCGTACCAGTCTGTCCAGGAAAGCTCTCTGAGATATGCTTCATAGGAAGCTATACCTCCGTTGAGTTTTATCGCCATAGCACCTATGGGTCTCTTATTATCAGGTGTTCCACAGAGAGAACCATCACTTGACCATGGAGTCCATCCATTATTTTCTATATGGGCAGTGTAGTATATGTTTTTTTCAAGTTTCTCGGGAAGTTTCGGTATATCACTGAAATATTCTATAGCCTCTGCCGTATTAATAGAAGACAGTAAAGACAAACCCAGAATTCCACTTCCTAATTTAATAAAGTCTCTTCTTGATACTTTCATAAATTATAACTCCTTATCATAAAAACTCTAATATATAATTTCTTTATAAACTAACATTAAACCTCTATGAAATGAAATAAAATATGATAGGGTGCATTCCCGATTTGTAGAGTATTTCTAATAAAGAAATTCCGTAAGAATGAAATTTCAAATGAAGATGAACTTCAGGAAATTATAATCAATAATTTGCAAACCTTTTTTCATAATCCAAACCTGGTAAAATCTATATGTGGAATTTCGGAATAATTTTTTGAGAAACACTCTA
>Ga0302240_1002213_pt1 | contig 13445 bp, 10 predicted proteins | sample AAG_UR_His_MG_FD_193538 | JGI IMG/M metagenome (GOLD analysis project Ga0302240, IMG submission 193538) | Enriched activated sludge microbial communities from anaerobic digester in WTTP, New Holstein, Wisconsin, United States - AAG_UR_His | ecosystem: Engineered > Bioreactor > Anaerobic >... | reverse complement strand
CGAACTCAGAGAAAAGATAGCCTTTTCCCAGCCAGTAGCAACAAAATCTCTTTATAAGGATAAATGGGGTGTCCAGATTTCAGGTTATGCTCCCATAAAAGATAAAGTTGGCAATACACTGGGTGTAGTATGTATAGATCTTTCAGCAGAGAAAATAGCTTCCTTTCAAAAATATGTTACCATCTGGACTGTTGTAATTTTTATTCTGGATCTTATTATTTCTCTTATTCTGAGTATAATTATTTCTTCTAAGGTAAGTTTACCTATACTTAAGATAATCGAACATACAAAGGTAATTTCCGAGGGTAATTTTAAATCTAAAATAGAGATACAAACCAAAGATGAGATAAAAGAACTGGCAGATGCCGTTAATCAGATGATAGATAAACTTGACTATATGTTTCTGGATCTTACAAAAACTCAATCAGAACTTAAACTTACCAATCTTGACGCAATTAACAGACTTGCCCTTGCTTCTGAATATAAAGATGATGCTACATATCAGCACTTAAACAGAGTGACTGCCTTTTCCCGTGTGATTGCTGAAGCTTACGGACTTCCAGAAGAGGACGTAAGTATTATAGAACTGGTTTCACCTCTTCATGATCTGGGGAAAATCGGTATACCTGACAATATTTTACTTAAACCGGGAAGATTAACAGATGAAGAATATGAAGTAATAAAGGATCATCCTATAATAGGTTATAATATACTTAAGGAATCACTGTCTCCATATCTTAAAAAAGCAGCAATAATATGTCTCACCCATCATGAATATTTCGATGGCACCGGTTATCCCTATGGTACTAAAGGCGAAGACATACATATTTATGGTAGAATTGTTGCTTTAGCCGATGTATTTGATGCTTTAACCTCAAAGCGCCCCTATAAAGAACCCATGTCTTTAGAAGAAACAGTGGAGATAATAAAAAAGAAAAGAGGCATACAATTTGATCCGAAAGTAGTGGATGCCTTTTTAAGCTGTCTTGATGAAATTAAAAAGTACAAGAAATTTTATGAGGATAATCCTGTTAAGGTTAAACGTGAGATGGAAAATGAGATGGTAGACAGGGTTGTAGAAGAGTGAGAAGTGAAACTCATCTTTCACGATTTCACTCTTCCCTTAATGCTGCAGCAGGAGACGTCCCTGCCATCTTCATAGCAGGATAAATCCCTGCCAGGATGGAGGCAGTTATTGCCAGAAAAAAAGATTGCACCAATATAGCCTGTGGGATAACCATTTCCATTGTCCATCCGAAGGATCTACGATTTATGACAAATATTAAAACTATAGCTATTACAATTCCCAGTATAAGAGCCATGACGCCGGCAATTATACCCATTAGAGCTGTCTGTATTATAATTATTTTCCATACCTGCCCGGGTGTAAGACCTGTTGCTCTTAAAACTGCTATTTCTCTTGCACGTTCGAGTTGCAAAGCCATTAATGCACTCAGAACTCCGATAAAGGCCACTATAATTGATAAAATTCTCAATACATCAGTAATGATAAAAGTCCTGTCAAATACCTGAAGAGTTACTTCTCTGAGTGATCTGTTTGATTGTATTATTATTTCCTGATGAGGACCTGCAATTTCTCTTAATTTGTTTATAAGGTCATCTGTATTAACACCTTTTTTTGTATAGATAGCCAGTGATGATATATTACGATCATACCAGTACTTTTCATAGGTTTTTCTATTTATTACTATTATGCCTCTATCAGAGGTATAATCATAAAAGATACCGGCTATAAAAAATTTCTTTTCTCCTCTGTTTGTAAGCATAGTGATGGTTGAACCGATGCGGGAGTTGTGTAAATATGCATATGATTCCGATACTATGACGGAATCCTGTCCTTCAAAGACAGTCCAGATATTTGCAGGATTTCCTTCTTTAAAACGAAAGGATGAGTATGTTTCTTTGTCAATTGTAATGGCAATTAGCTGATTTAAACCCCTGTCTGACTCTATCATGACACCTCTATAGGTAGTTACAGATGAAATACCATCTGCTTCTGATAAAAGCTTTACCAGGTGTGGGTCAATGAGTAGATCAGAACGACTGTAAACCAGGGCTGGAGGAGAAATATATATATCTGCTTTCAGAAAGGTTTCCATCCAGACTATTACTGCATAACGCAGACTGGCTACCATAATACCAACACTTACAGTTACAGAAAGGGCAATCATAAGAGCTGCTATGGCTACTGCAGTACGGCTCAGTGATGAAGTGATACCACTGGCTGACATACGTCCGGGGATACCAAATAAATATCCTGTAATGGGTTTTAAGAGACCTGTGAATATCACTGTAATTATAGGGGTAAGAAGAGCAAATCCGATAGTAATGATAAACATAGAACCTATACTAAATATGAGATCTCTCTCGGAGAAAAAGATAAGACCTGTAGCACATATAAGTAATAATAAACCTGCCAGAGCTTCTAAAAGTAGTCTGCCTCGTGATCCGATTTCTATGGTGGAACGGCTTATAACTGTTCTTGGAGGTGCTGACGTTGCTTCCAGAGCAGGTAACAATGCCGCTATAAGGGTTGCACAAATTCCCAGTCCTATAGCTTTTAATATTGTAAGATATGAAATTGTTATATTAGTTACAGAGAGGACAAAATATATATCATTTATAGCATTAGTTACGAGTGTGACCATACCTTTTCCCATAAAAATGCCGGTAACTATACCTGTAATAGTTCCACAGATGCCTATAAAGAGAGCCTCTCCAAGGATTAATCTGAAGATTTCACCCCTCGTGACTCCAACAGCTCTGAGCATTCCAATCATTGTTCGTCTCTGCACTACGGAGAAGGTCATAGTATTGTAGATAAGAAACATACCTACTATAAGTGCCAGTGTACTTAGTGCTGTAAGGTTCAGATTAAATGCTCTTGTCATATTTGTCACTGCCTGAGAACGTGAATTTGTTGGCGTCAGTCTGTTTTCTTTTGGAAGTTCTTTTTTTATATTTTCTATGAGAATCTTCCCCTGAGGTCCTTCAGGAATAATTAGATCTATCCAGCTTATATGTCCTTTCATGGCAAGTAATTCCTGCGCTGTTGCAATATCAGTTATAAGCATATTTTCCAGGGCTCTTCTGCTCATTTCATCTGATGGTTCTATAAGACCTATAATTAGAATTTTTTCTTTTATGCTACCTGCTCTTACTGTGAGCAGATCTCCTGTCTTAATACCTAACTGCAATGATTTATCAGTAGATATCATACCAGTATAGGGACGGCTCAAAAGGGGAAATAGATTTGTTATGGTCTTGTTTCTAAAATTATTCAGATAGGGTCGGAAAGAGGAATCTGTTAAGGGTTCTATCCCAAGAAGATGTAAAGTCTGGCCCTTATACTCAGGTAAAGCTAAGAAACCTTCAATTACCGGTGCAGATGGCCTGATTTTCTTTTTAATTCTGAGTTCTCTGTAGAGATCTTCTGAAAATCCCCCGGGAGGACCGCTTATCTGATGAGTTGATTTGCCTGTTACAGTCTGAGTGGAAGTAATAAAAGCCTGTCTTGCACTTTCATTGGCAATATCCATGGATATTACTACAGCTACTCCAAGAAGGATACCTAAGATAGAAAGAAAAAATTGCCAGGGATGGTCTATTATATAGCGAAGACTTGATCTGAGAAGAATTTTACTCATTTATTTCCCTCAGCGTTTTTCTATTAACTTTTCGTTTTGGGTAGTCCTAAAGAGGTGAACTATAATTGTATCGCACAGGAGTTGGTTCTTCTAAATCTTCTAATCTATCTTCAAGTTCTCGTTGTGTAGCAGATATTTTATCTAATTTATCTTTTTCAATTCATCTATTATTAAATCTAGTTTTTCTTCTGATATTTTCATCAACTCCTCAATATATTATAACATAAACAAAATTTTAGTAAAGAATTAAACCTGAAAGGAAAATGATTATGGAAAATACAAGTTTAATCAGGAGTTATGCATTTTGAAAATTAAAAAGAGAAGGCTTCAGAATACAGGATACAGGATTCACTTCTGACTCCTGTTTAATGATGTGATACCGAATTTTAGGTCAAAAAGAAAGTAAAATTCCTTTTAGGAGAAACTCTGGGAGAGATTGAAACTTATAATCGATAGCAATTACCTTTACCGTCCATAGCGAAAATTACTATTCTATCTTTCAGGCGACTTGAACATACCATTTCTTTGCTGTGTGTGGCCATAATTATTGTTTTACCTGATTTTCTGGTAAGATTATCGAGTATGTTAAGAATCTGTTCACCTGTTTCAATATCCAGATTTCCCGTGGGTTCATCTGCAAGTATTAATATTGGATCATGAGATAATGCTCTGGCAATAGCTATCCTCTGCTGTTCCCCTCCTGAAAGCTGATCAGGGTAACTTTTTTTGCGATCAGAAAGACCTAATTGTTCCAGAATAGCCAGAACTTCTTTTATTTTTTTCTGATTTATAAGACCATTTAATTCCAGAGGCAGCAGTAGATTTTCTTCTACTGTAAGAGTAGGTATAAGGTTGAAAAATTGAAATATAAAACCTATATTTTTTCTCCTGAAAAGAGTTCTTTTATGTTCGGAAAGGTTTGTAATCTCTATATCATTTATAAAGACACTTCCAGATGTGGGAATATCTATCCCACATAACAGGTTTAACAGAGTAGATTTGCCGGAACCGCTTCGACCTAGAAGCACTATTATTTCACCCTGATTTATACCTATAGAGATATCTTTCAGGACAACTCGTTCTTTATCACCTTCGGGATAGATTTTTGTGAGATTCTGTAATTTTATAAAGGAATTTTTTTCTGAACCTTTTGGATTAGTTGACATAATCACCTGAAAATTCACAATAAGATTATTACTCTAAAGGTTTCTTGTTTTTTTTTTTATTTTCTTAGTACCGCAACAGGCAAGTTGGTATCCATCTCACAAGTCTGTCTCTGTCCGGGCTCTTACGCAAAATCTATGATTCTGTTACAATGAAATCTGTTATTACAGAATATACAGTTTTGTATTTATTTAAGTTATAACTTTCTCCATAAATTTAAACTAAATAAAACAATAGGCAATGGGCAATTTTCTATATCTCTTGCCTACTGCCTCTTGACTGGGATAATTTATTGTCAAAAACTTATTTCTTCTTTTTCTTTTCTTTTTTCTCTTCCTTATCATCTCTTACTATGGGTGGATCAGGATTTAAAGCATTCCATTCTCCGAGGAAATTAAACTTCTCGTAGTCTTTATCTTTATTCTTATCGTCTTTTTTCTTATCTTTTTTCATAATCTCATTCCTTTACTTCCTGTGAAACAGGAGTATTTTCTCCCTGGGATGTGTTGTCTTTGATCCAGTTTATAAATTTTTTCCCATATTCCACAGTTTTATCTGCAGTTTTTCCACTCAGTTCTGCTCCCTTCCTGGCACCTTTATAAGCTCCCTTTAATCCTCCCTTTATACTGGCATAACCTCCGTCAATCATTCCGGGAACAGCGCCAAAAAGGGTTGAACCTACTATGGGCCCTGCCACCAGTCCCATCACGATTCCTGCAGGTCCACCTGTGAGACCTGCAATTGGACCTAAAACCAGACCGGTTATTGCTCCGGCTGTACGAAGTACTTTTGTCATTCCCGGGCTGAAATCAGGTTTAATGTCTGATGTGGCAGCACCGTGAATACTTCCTGTTACTGCTCCTGGTACTATTCCGAGAGTTCCTCCTGCTAATTTTGCAAGTCCCCGGAAAGTCTTATGTACCCATCCTGCTTCGTCTTTTGGTGTTCCTATTTCTACTTTATCTTTAACTTCTAAATTATCTTTTTCAGGTTTTGCTATTTTTGTTTCATTAATATTAGTAGATGTCATTGAGGAAGTTATCTTCATAAAAAGTCCCCCTTTAAATATTTAATTTATTTTTATTTTAACCTATTAAATTCCCTGTGGCAAGATAGAATAATTAATAATATGTTAACTTTTTGTAAATAATTTATTAAAGATTGTAACAGACTTTTCTATGGATTTAAAAATCTATAGTTTATAAAATAGGGTTGTTCTCCCCTGCAACCCTATTTTATATTTTTCCTACAGGAGCAAGATAAACGGTAAATTCATCTTTCCCATCAACACCTAAAATAGCATCCATTTTACTCTGAAGATAGGCACCTATGGCACAGGTACCTGCACCTATGGATTCAGAAGCAAGATAAAGATTCTGACATATATGACCTGCATCTAAAAGAATTATCTTACTGGAAAGAACATGGTAACGCCATTCCGTTCTGTAGGGAATCACAGTCCAGATAAATGTAACAGCACAATCACCTGCAAAGTTTTGCCCCATACATGCATCATTAATCTTTTCATTCATTTTTTCATCTTCATATAGAAAACATAATTTATGCTCCAGTGGTAAATATCTGTAAAGACCTTTATTAATTCCTGATATCCGATTTATGAAAAGATATGTTTCAAAGGGATGGCGGGCGCCGGCAGAAGGAACAGTCTTTAATGCTGCTGCACTGCTCAGGACTTCCTTTACCCCCTGTGTGGCCCATAGTAAAAAAGAAAGTTCTTCAAGTGTAAGGGGTATTTCTTCAAATTGTCTTCTGCTTCTCCTTTTATTTATAACATTTATCAGGGGCATTTTCCCAATGGTAATTAATTCCGGAGGAATCAGTTCTATTAATATTGCATTTTCAGAACAGGGTTTTTCCATAAGAGGAGGGGGAAATTTTTTACTCTGATCTGATTGAATATACAAAGCTTCTTCTCTTAAATCATTCCTCAGGAATTTACGATGTGTTTCAATTAAATCCATAAGTTCAACTCCTTAAATGGTGAGAGGTGAGATATTAATCTCTCATGAATATACAGTAATGTACGTAATCTTTTCACTTTTCCCCTTTCACTTCGTCTCACGTCTCACGTCTCACGTCTTTTTCTCCCTGATTGCCTCCAGAACCTTTTCTGCAGTAAAGGGATATTCCCTTACCCATACACCTGTAGCATCATATATGGCAGTAGCTATGGCAGGGGCGGCTCCGTTTGTGGCAATCTCGGAAATAGATTTGCCTCCGAAGGGTCCTAATTTTTCATCTACAAAAACAAGTTCTGAACGGAAATCTTCCGGTATATCATTTATAGTGGGGACCTTGTAATCCAGAAAATTAGGATTGAGACACTTACCTTTTTCATCAAAGATCATTTGTTCATAAAGGGTATGACCTATACTTTTAATGACTGCTCCATACATTTGTCCCAGAGCAAGATCTGGATTTATTGGTGTGCCACAGTCCTGATAGGCGTGGAATGCTTTGACTTTAACAGTTCCAGTCAGTTCATTTACCTCTACCTTCGCAAAATGAGCTCCATAGGGAATAGGAGATTCTTCTGTTGTAAAGGTACCTGTTGCAATAATCTGGCCCGTTCCTTTTCCGCTCTGAGTTAACTGAGCAAGTTTTGTATAAGTAAGTTCTCCATCATCACTTACGACTTTACCAGGATAGTCAAGTGTTAATTTATCAACGGAAACATTTAAGATCTTTGCAGATTCTTCAAGAATTTTTTTCTTCATATTAAGAGCAGCATTATATGCAGCTGCCCCTGTAAAGTAAGTTCCACTTGAAGCATAGGAACCTACATCAAAAGGAGTTACATCTGTGTCTCCTGCTTTTACTGCTACTTTATCTTGATCTACCATCAATATTTCTGCCACTACTTTAACAGCTACAGTATCAAGGCCTGTACCCAGATCGGCACCACCTATGCAGAGGAAAAAAGTTCCATCTCCCAGCATATAAATAGACGCATTAGCTGCATCAATACCCGGTAAACCCGATCCCTGCTGGATAATTGCAAAACCCTTTCCGATTTTCAGATAAGGAGCAGTTCCATCTTCTTTTTCTCCCCATCTTATTGAAAAATCTCCTCTATCCAGACAATCACTGAGAGCACAGCTGGTTACCTGTTGAGGAATTCCTTCCTGTCCTTCACCAAGGCATTTTAATATGTCAAGACGATCACCTGTACGGACGTGGTTGAGTCTTATAAAGGTTAGATAGTTGATCTTCAGCGCAGTTGCAGTTTCTGCTAAAGCAGTCTGAAGGGCAAAGGCCCCTGAAGGTGCACCATAACCCTGGTATGCACCGGCAATAATATTATTGGTATAATAAACCGTGACATCATAAGACATATTTTTACATCTCAGAAGAGGTAGTGTCTTGGAACATGCATTCATAGGAACAGTAAGACAGTGAGGTCCATAAGCTCCTGTATCTGCCTGGACTTTCATATCCACTGCAGTAATCTGCCCCTGCTTATTTGCCCCTACTTTAACATTTATTATAGTGGGGTGACGTGTTCTTGAAGCAATAAACTCTTCTTCTCTTGTGAAACGGTGATATACCGGTTTTCCGGTTTGAAGTGTTATATAGGAGGAGAGTTCTTCCATAACTACATCCTGCTTTGCTCCGAAGCCACCTCCGACTCGTTCTTTAATTACATGAATCTTTATTTCCGGATAGCCTGTAGCTCTCGATACGATTCTTCTTAAATGAAAAGGTACCTGTGTGGAAGCTCTTATGACTAATCTGTCACCTTCCATATAAGTATAAACTACATGGGGTTCCAGGGGAGTGCATTGTATATGACCTGTTCTGTAAGTTCTTTCTATTATTACATCTGCCTCTTTGAAGCCTTTTTCTATATCACCTATTCCACCTTTATTTGAGGCAGCAATGTTTTTCGCAAGATCCTGTCCTATATGAAAACAATACTCTGAAGTTGTTTCATCATGGATCTGAACAGAAGGTTCATTTATAGCCTGTTCCAGTGAAAGAATGGCAGGTAAAATTTCATATTCGACCTTAATTTTATTTAAAGCTTCCATGGCAATTTCTTCTGAAGTAGCAGCTACAGCAGCCACTCTGTCACCTACAAACCTCATCTTTTTATTAATAATTCTTCTGTCATAAGGTGAGGGTTCGGGATAGCACTGGCCTGATGAACCATAAAGAGTGTGAGGACAGTTTTCATGGGTCAGGATAAATTCTACTCCTTCTATTTTCTCCGCGTCACTTACATCAATACTTTTTATTATGGCATGGGCATGAGGGCTTCTAAGGACTTTTACATAAAGTGTATTGGGATTTATCATATCTTCAACAAAACTGGGATTTGAACAGACAAGTTGTTGTCCGTCCACTTTACGTGTGGATTTCCCTACAAGTCTTAAATCACTCCTGAAAGCAGGATATTCTTTTTTATAGTTTTCATCGCCTTTTATACGTTTTGAAGCTACTTCTATGGCATCAAAGATCTGTTTATATCCAGTACATCGGCAGATAATTCCGGAAAAAGCATCTTTAATATCTTCTTCTGTGGGTTCACTTTTACGCTGGAGGAGTTCATAGGCAGCTACCAGCATTGCAGGAGTACAATAACCACATTGAACTATTCCTGTGTCAAGAAAGGCTTCCTGTATAGGATGAAGTTTATTTTTTTGAGAAAGACACTCAGAGGTTTTGATTTCGTGACCATCGATCTGTGGTGCCAGAAGCTGACAGGAGTTTACAACCTTACCATCCAGTAATATTGCACAGACTCCACATGTGCCCTCTCCATCACATCCATTTTTTACCGATAGTATTCCATAACGGCGTAACAGATGGAGTACTCTTTCTCCCGGAGCAGTATCAAAAATTCGTTTTTTTCCATTAATGGTTACACTTATTCTCATAAGATTATCCCTCCTTTTTGAGCCACTTCATAGAGAGCCTGTATAACAAGACCTCCTGCAAGTTCTTTTTTAAACCATGCCTTACCTCTGATGTCATCAATTGGATGTATCTGTTTTTCCAGGTGTTCTCTCAATTTTTGAGCATACTGATGGAGTTTTCCGTTAAATTCCTCACCAATGAGAAATTTTTCTATTTCCATTATTCTTAAAGGAGTTGCAGCGACTCCTCCAAGAGCCAATCTTGCATCTTTGCAGATACCTCCTTCCAGTTCTATTCCCAGACATACATTGATCAGAGCCAGATCATTCGAAGTCCTTGTATAACGGCATATGGCAATATGGAAATCCTTACGAAAGGGAATAGTAATTTTAGTTATAAGGTATTTTTCTTTTTTACGTATGTGTTCTAGTACTGATTCCTCATGTTTTACATCTTCTGACGAGTAAACCTCTAGGGTGGCATCCATTGCCATTAGTATGGGGATCATGTCTGAACAGGATTTACATGCTGCAATATTTCCTCCTATGGTTGCCATATTTCTTATGTGTCTGTTTTTTACATTTGAAGCGGCTGTTTTTAGCATATTAAAAGGCTCTTCATTTAATAATGGACTATCAATAAGTTCCTGTAAAGTTACTGCAGGATAAATAATCAGGTTCTTCTCTTCTTTCTTTATACCGGTCAGGCCGAGTCTGGCAATACTGATAAGACCGGAAATATGCTGTGCAGTTTTCGGATAGCCTCGGGCATTTATTTCAGTTCCTCCTGCTATAAAGCTGTAATGAGGCTGATCTGCCTTGATTCGCAGAGCATCAGCCACAGTAGTAGGTATGTAATATTCTTGAATCATATTTTTACCTCCTGATTTTGCATCATATTTTTGCCTCCTGATTATTACTTTACTTTATTATTTTACTTTGAAAAGGGAATTTCCTTCTGGTTTATAGTCTTTATTTTTGAAAGCACTTGATTTTAAGGATTTTTTTACTTGGTACCGCAACAGGAAAGTTAGTATCCATCTCACAAGTCTGCCCCTGTCCGGGCTCTTACGCAAAATCTATGATCCTGTTACAATGAAATCTGTTATTACAGAATATACAGTTTTGTATTTATTTAAGTTATAATTTTCTCCTTTGACGGCATATCTTTTGCTCCAGAGCCCGGACAGAGACAGGTGTATATGTTTTTTGGATACTTTTTTACCTGTTGCGGTACTCAGGATTCCCTTTTTTCTTTTAATGAAACAGTGGGAATATCTGTGTGTATGCCAGCGAATATCTATTGTCAGTTTGCGATTTTTTAATCAGATATGGTACGTCTTAAACTATAAGTCCAGTTCCCACTTTTAAGTATCTTCAGAAATTCCTGCATATTGTTGAATTCCATTGTTTCTATATACCATATACCGGTTGATCTGGTGCTATGGCTGTCTGATGCTATGATAGATGGTATGTTCAGTTTTTTTGCAAGAGCCAGAGAAAGTTCTGTATCCTGAGAGTTGAAATTCGACGAATCGATTTCCAGGGCATGAAATTTTTTTAGTATGTCTTCAGGAATCAGCATTTTATGGCAGAATCTGAAAGGATGAGCAAGAACAAAGGCGCAACCGGCAGGTTCAAATCTGTCCAGAACTTCTTCTATTCTGATTTTCCAGTCGGGCCGATAGGTTTCCGGCAATCCGTATACCAGTATATCATGAGTATCATATCTGGAAGAATTATAATAATTTCTGACTGTAATTTCAACACCGTTCAGTATTAATATATCAGGATATTTCTTTTGTAATTCTGTAAGTTCTTCTTTTTCCCAGGTATAATAGTGTTCTGTTATGACAATTGCATTTAAGCCCCTCTTTATAGCCATTTGTGCCATTTCCTCAGGGCTTTGTTCAGAACAACCGGAATATTTACTTGTATGACAGTGAATATCTACTCTCATTACTAATATGATGATGCCGAATTGGCAAGATCAAGTATTTTAATCGGATACTCTGCCATCTGATAATATTTACTCGTGGCATAAGAACCGCCGTAAATATCCAGTATGGCTTTATAAAGAGGTGAGGAACCGGGTTTGTCTGGCAGGACAAGATTGGTCCACACTCTCGGATCTTTTCCACCCAGTATACAGTAGTTCATAGCTCTAAGCACTGTGGCTCCTCCTCCGTTATAAGCGGCAAGTGTTAATATCCACTGCTGATATATTGTAGGATAACCATAGTTAAGATAGAAATTATTAACTCTTAGGGCCCAGGGTTTATTATGATACAGCTCCAGAGGATGAAGTATTACATTATGTTTGATTTTTAATATTTTAATTGCTGCAGCAAGATTTTTTTCTGGTATGAGTCTTTCATCAGTAGGACTGAGTGAAAGACCCTGTTCTTGAGCTTCTCTTTTCCCAATCTGCATCAGTCCTGCATATCCAGAATTACTTACAGCATCAGGACGAAAACTGCTTTCCACTGCAATAGTGGCTTTAATTAAAATTGGTGATATGGGAAGTTCATAGTTATTCCAGTTATCATTTATAGCCTGAACTATTGTCAGATTATAATAATTTTCTTTTGCTCCATATCCCCAGCTGGTATTTATATATGAAGCGATTGCTACATCATAAGAAGAAGGTTCACCATATACAGGTAGAATGATAAGAGTGGTAAAGACTATTAAAAGAGACAGAGACAAAAAATATCGCATAATACTTGGAACCTTTCTATATTCGTGTATGTAATATAATGATTGATGCTCTGTGTAAGGGTATTAAATAAAAAAAGGTGATAGTATATATACGACATAATTTTTTTTTATCCTGCAAAATTATTCAAATAAATTGTTTCTTCCGGTTCTGTAATAGTGATACCCTTAATTGTTGTAGACTTTTACTATAGAAAGGTCTATAATAATTATAAAAAAGTAAATATAGTATATTTCATAACCTGGCAAAAATAAAGGCCTGACAAAATTTTAATTTTCTCTTATAAGCTCAAAGAAATCCATAATTGACTCATTAAGATTTCTCCAGGGGAAGTAATATCTTTTAGTTTTGTCTGTGATTTTAAATCTGTTTTTCAGTATTTTTTCTGGGTCTCCATCAACTGTTTCGAGAAGTTCTTCTTCCATTGCAAAAAAGTTTTCAATTTTTTTAAAAGTTGAAAAGTCCTTTTCGGTTTTCTGTATATTCTGATTTTGTTTTGAAATTGAGGAGAATCTGAATTCAAAAATTCTTTCAAAAGAAATATGCCTATTGGTTTCTTTGTTTTTAATTGATATAATAAGGATTTCAGTGGAATTGGAAAACCAGTTCTGTATCATAAATACCAGACGGGCATCGCCTTCACAGAAGATAATATCATCAGGATACATATTTTCTTCCATCCATGTTATAAGATTATGAGCTGTTCTGTTTAAATCATTTTCAGTTGAAGGAGGATTATTCCATAAATCCTGTAAAACAGGAGGTAAATAACGTATGTCAAATACATTATATTTTTTAATGACTTCTTTTATCTGTTCTTCTGATAAAGGAAATTGGCTGAGAACAAAGAGAGATGGATTTTTGTACATATTATTATCCTCTCCACTGTTATATTCTTCTAAGTACGGCAACAGGTAAGTTAGTATCCATCTCACAGGTCTGTCCCTGTCCGGGCTCTTACGCAAAATCTATGATCCTGTTACAATGAAATCTGTTATTACAGAATATACAGTT
>Ga0302240_1002209_pt1 | contig 13479 bp, 8 predicted proteins | sample AAG_UR_His_MG_FD_193538 | JGI IMG/M metagenome (GOLD analysis project Ga0302240, IMG submission 193538) | Enriched activated sludge microbial communities from anaerobic digester in WTTP, New Holstein, Wisconsin, United States - AAG_UR_His | ecosystem: Engineered > Bioreactor > Anaerobic >... | reverse complement strand
CTCTGGGGTCTCAGAATCAGGGTTATACTCATCATCATGGACATGGTCATCATGTGCAGGGACAGACAAAAAAATCTTTTTTAAGTCCACCTCCTGAAGATGGAGAACCTGCACTACCTAATCAGGAAATTATGCAGAGTCTCGGGAAAAAAGACAAAGCCCAGGCATATAAAATGAAAGATGGTAGTGTTTTTACAGATATAGAGCGTAATGATGGATCCCGGCAGCAGGTAATATATGATAAAGAGGGAAATCTCTTAACTCAGGTATCGGTAGATAAAGAGGGAAATCAGGTTTTAAGCACTTTTTTAACTGATGGTACCAGTAAAGTTGAGACCAGTGATGGTAAAGTTATGACCTTTGATAAAGATGGTAAAAGACTGGAAACATATGATGAAACTCCTCATGAGTCAGAGGTAAAGAAAGATTACTGGCAGAATATTCCTTCCGGTGCAGTAAGGATCGACCCGGATCCCATTATTTCTAGAAACTTAAAATCTGCTGATACTATAGATACTTATGCACTTCCCAATGGAGATAGATTAAGTGAGGTTTACACTGCCAGTGATGGTAAACGCCATCAAATGGTAATTGATGGTAAGGGTAATCTCAAGCATTCCATTTCAGAGGATTTAAGATCCGGTGAACAGGTAAATGTAAATTATAATTCCGATGGTTCTATGAAAGCTGAATCAAGTAGAGGTTATAAAACATCTATGGATCAAAAGGGTTTAACTATGTTGACCCCTGATGGCCGTGTAATAGCAAGCAGATATACCTATGATCCTTATAACCCGACTTATAATTATAATCCCACAGGAAATTCATATATGAGTAATAATTATGTTACAGATATGTCTTATAATATGTCCAGCCCTTATATGTACTCCGGAAATTACGGGGGGTATAACCCTTATCTTTTTGGTTCCACACCATATAGTTTTCCTGATACTTATTCCCTGGGAAATTTAATGCTTAGTACTTCTATGGGAATGGGCTATCCTTACATGGGAATGAGTTATGGCATGGGTTATCCTTACATGGGTATGGGGTATGGTATGGGGAATATGCTTCTGGAAGGCTTAACATTAGGAGCCGGCTTACTCGGAACAGTAATTGGTTATAATCTTTTTTAAGTTTTAATTGAAGTTTTATAAATTATACTGGTAAAATGTGAAACGAAAGTTTCACATTTTGCATTGATAAAAGATTAAAAAAAAATAATAATTTTCTAATTTAATTTTAATTTTTTTTGTGTTAATATTTATTATAAATATTCTGGCGAATTAGATCGCTCTAAGAAAGGTAGCTGACATAATTGAATAAAGGTATAGATATAAGTGTTCTTAATGAAGAAATAGCCAGGGAAAGTAAATTTGTAGACTTATTATTTCAGGAGATAGGCAGAATTATTGTAGGGCAGAATTATATGGTTGAACGTCTTTTAATAGGGCTTTTATCCAATGGCCATGTACTTTTAGAAGGTGTCCCGGGTCTTGCCAAAACTTTAACTGTAAGAACTATGTCAGAAACTATAAGTGCAGGTTTTCAGAGGATTCAGTTTACACCTGATCTATTACCTGCAGATCTTATAGGAACTATGATCTATAATCCAAAAAGCGGAGAGTTTTCTCCTTATAAAGGCCCTATTTTTACTAATATAGTTCTTGCAGATGAAATAAACAGAGCTCCACCCAAGGTACAGAGTGCTCTTCTTGAGGCTATGCAGGAAAGACAGGTTACCATTGGTACTGAAACTTATAAGTTAACAGATCCTTTTCTTGTCCTTGCCACACAAAATCCTATAGAGCAGGAAGGAACTTATCCTCTCCCTGAAGCTCAGGTAGATAGATTTATGTTAAAATTAAAGGTTCTTTATCCTGATAAAAATGAGGAAAGGCAGATTATGGATCGTATAGTAGAAGGATGTGCTATAGAGGTAAAAGAGATAATCAGTCCTGAAGAAATTATAAAAGCGAGAGATATAGTTTCAAAGGTATATATGGATGATAAGATTAAAGATTATATAGTGGATATAGTTATAGCTACTAGAGATCCAGAACGGTATGGACTTAAACTGAAAGAATTGATAGAATACGGAGCGTCTCCCAGGGCTACTATAAATCTTGCTCTTGCCTCTAAAGCTTACGCCTTTATTAAAAGAAGAGGATATGTTACCCCTGCAGATGTGAAATCTGTAGGAATGGATGTCCTCAGACACAGGATAATAGTGACCTATGAAGCAGAGGCAGAGGAAATTTCTTCTGAAGACATTGTAAAGAAGATTTTTGATACTATAGAGGTGCCGTAGATGCCGTAATGCGTAATGCGTAATGCGTAATGGGTTCATATAACACGCATTACGCATCACGCATCACGCATCACGAAAACATGATACCAAAAGAATTAATAAAAAAAATAAAAAGAATTGAGATTAAAACCAGAAGTCTGGTTAATACCTTATTTTCAGGTGAATATAAAAGTGTTTTTAAGGGCCGTGGTATGGAGTTCTCTGATGTAAGAGAATATACCTATGGAGATGATATGCGTTTTATAGACTGGAATGTTACAGCCAGAATGCAATCTCCTTATGTAAAGAAATTTATGGAGGAACGTGAACTTACTGTAATATTTCTTGTAGATGCAAGTGCCTCAGGAACTTTTGGTTCTGTTGAGAGAATGAAAGGTGAAATAGGTGTTGAAATATGCTCTGTCCTTGCATTTTCTGCTATTAAAAATAATGACAGAGTGGGGCTTATAATTTTTACAGATAAAGTGGAAAAATATATTGCTCCTAAAAAAGGGAGAAAAAATGTTTTGAGGGTTATAAGAGAATTACTTTATTTTAAACCTGAAAATAGAGGAACAAATTTATCTGTGGCACTGGATTTTCTTGGAAAAGTAACAAAGAGGAGTGCCGTCGTATTTCTGGTTTCAGATTTTCTGTCAGGAGGTTATGATTCATCATTGAGAATTGCCGGAAGACGACATGATTTAATTGCTATAGATATAACTGATCCGAGAGAAGAAGAACTACCAGAGGTGGGTTTTTTGGAACTGGAAGATGCTGAAACAGGAGAGACACTTCTTGTTGATACCTATTCTTCCGGTTTAAGAAATAATTTCAAAAAATTAACAGAGAAGATTAAAATGGAAAAGAAACAGATTTTTATGAGTAACAGGATAGATGAAATAGCTGTAAGGACAGATGAACCTTATATAGAACCCCTGGTAAAATTTTTTAAAGGGAGAACCGGTGTGAGGTGAGACGTGAGACGTGAAGGGTGAAGAATTAAATATCGATTACCCATTACCCTTTTAAGAAAGGAAGATCAATTTGTATCTGCTTTTACTATTTCTTCTTATGTATTTTCTCGGGGGTACTTCACTGGCTTCTGATAATATAGAGGTCAGTACTTCTGTAGATAAAAATGAAATTACAGTAGGAGATATAATAGAATATAATGTAACTGTTAAATTTGATAAAGATTTTAAACTGGATTTCCCTGAGAAGGGTTTGAATCTGGGAGAGTTTGAACTACTCGATTTTTCGAAATCTGAATCAGAAGCAGAGGGTTTAGTTGTAAGGAATTATATTTATAAAATCTCTATTTATAATACGGGGGATTTTGAACTACCTTTTGTTGAATTTCAATATATTGACAGAGATGGAAAAGAAAAAATTAAAAAGACAGAAAAACCTTGCAAAATTAAAGTTAAAAGCATCTTACCTGAAGATGCAAATGATATAAGAGACATAAAATCTCCCCGGGAATTTATTAACCCTTTCCCATATAGTCTGGTATTTATAATAATATTATTAGTAATAATTATTCTTCTCTTTATTTTTATTGGTTTACGGATTTACTTTACTATTAATAAAAGAAAAGAAATTATTTCTCCATTACTTTCGCCAGAAGTAGAAGCCTATAAAGCACTGGATGAACTTGTATCATCAGATTTGTTAAATAATGGAGAAATAAAGGAATTTTATATAAGGCTTTCTGATATAATCCGACGTTATGTAGAACGTCGATTTAATATTATGACCTTTGAAAAAACTACAGAAGAAATTATGGCACAGATTGAAAGAAGGGAAGAAGAGAGAATCATAATAGATTCCCTTAATACTCTTTTAATGGACTTTGATCTGGTTAAATTTGCAAAATTTATACCTTCTATGAATGAATGTAGCGGTCATGTTCTTAAATGCAGGAATTTTGTAGAGAAAACTACTCCTGAAGAAAAACCATTAGAAGAAGTACTTTCTTCTAAAGAAACAGGGGGAAATTAATAATGACTTTTTCTAATCCTGAATATTTGTTATTGCTTTTGATTATTCCTCTTCTTATAGGGTACTATTTTTTTCAGAGTCAGAAGAAAAGGGGAACTATAAGATTTTCAAGTTTGACCATCCTGAGACATATAGGTCCTTCACCCTGGCAAAAAACCCGTCACAGTCTGCTGGTTTTGAGATTACTCGCTCTTATACTTATTATTACAGGTCTTGCGAGACCTCAATTCGGGAGAACTTATGAAGATATATTGACTCAGGGTATAGATATAATTCTTGCTGTAGATTTATCTGCCAGCATGTATGCAGAGGATTTAAAGCCTAACAGGCTTGAGGTGGCAAGAAAGGTTGTAGAAGAGTTTATTAAAGGCCGGTTAAATGATCGTATTGGACTCGTAGTTTTTGCAGGGATTGCTTATTCTCTATGTCCTCCTACACTGGATTATAACGTTCTTCAGGAATTTCTGGATAAACTGGAGATTGGTATGGCTGAAGATGGTACAGCCATAGGGATGGGTATTGTGTCCAGTGTTAACAGATTAAAAGATAGTAAAGCAAAAAGTAAGATTATAATACTTCTAACTGATGGAGAAAATAATCTTGGAGAGGTGGACCCAATAACTGCAGCAAAAATTGCTCAGGCCCTGGGTATAAAAATCTATACTATAGGCGTCGGTCAGGAAGGAGGAGCACCAATTCCAATAGATAGCGGTTTCTGGGGAAGACGATATGCCAGAAATGCTGACGGTTCTATCCTTCTAACTCATCTTGATGAAGAATGCTTAAAAAAGATAGCAGATATAACAGGTGGCAGGTATTTTCGTGCTATTGATGAAGAAAAATTACGTAATATATATAAGATAATAGGAGAAATGGAAAAAACTGATTTTAAGTCACGACATTATACTAAATATAGAGAACTTTTTATGAACCCTGTATTAATTGCTTTTTTTCTTATTTTATTTGAGATTTTTCTTGCCAATACAAGGTTTATGAGAATACCTTAGTACCGCAACAGGTAAAAAAGTATCCAAAAAACATATACACCTGTTTCTGTCCGGGCTCTGGAGCAAAAGATATGCCGTCAAAGGAGAAAGTTATAACTTAAATAAATACAAAACTGTATATTCTGTAATAACAGATTTCATTGTAACAGGATCATAGATTTTGCGTAAGAGCCCGGACAGAAACAGACTTGTGAGATGGATACTAACTTGTCTGTTGCGGCACTTAGGGTTTAGAGGTCAGGGTTTAGGGTTTATAACTCTCAACTCTAAACAAGAAAGGAGGCCTTATGCACTGGGCAGGATATAATTATTTTAATCTTTTCTGGTTTATTCCTCTTGTAATAGTTTTTTACTTTTTTGCCTTTAGAAGAAAGAAGAAGGCTATGTATCAATTTGCCAGAGCAGGTCTAATTGAAAAACTTACCCCTTCGGTAAATTTTATCTGGCAATACTTCAAGGCTGTACTTATAGTATTTTCTTTAATTTTTATTATTTTATCACTTGCCAGACCTCAGTACGGTGTAAAAGAAGAGATTATTACACAACAGGGTGTGGATATAATTCTTGCAATTGATACTTCATACAGTATGAATGCAGAGGATATAAAACCGAGCCGTATTGATAGAGTCAGGATAGCTGTAAAGGATCTCCTGAGCAGACTTCAGGGAGATAGAGTTGGTATTGTAGTTTTTGCAGGAGAGAGTTTTCTTCAGTGTCCTCTTACCGTAGATTATGGGTCTGTAGATATGATGATTGATATTTTGGATACCAGTGTGGTTCCAAAGCCTGGAACCAATATAGAAAGAGCAATAAAAGTGGCACAGAAAGCTTTTAAAGCTAAAGAAAGACAGGGTAAAGTTCTTATAATAATGACAGATGGTGAAGAAACTTTAGGAGATGCTATGACAGAAGGGAAGAATGCTTTTAAAAATGGTATAGTTATTTATACTATTGGTCTTGGTTCTCCTGAAGGAGCTCCTATTCCGATTAAGGATAAAACAGGAAAAATTGTGGATGTTAAACATAATCGTTCTGGTAAAGAAGTTATATCCAGACTGAATGAGAAGATGTTAAAGGATATTGCTTCTGCCGGTGGTGGCAAGTATTTTTGTGTGTCCGATTCTGGAAAGGGATTAGAGGAAATATGCACTGAAATATTGAATATGGAAAAGAGGGATATACAGTCAAGGTTATATTCTACCTATGAAGATCGTTTTCAAATACCTCTTTTTATAGCATTTATTTTTCTTTTATGGGAATTTCTGGCAGGTGATAGAACCAGGATTAAAAAGGAATGGAGTGGTAGGTTTGAATAATTTATTAAGCCTCTTATGTATTGTTTTAAGTTTTTTATGTTTTATCAGTTGGACCTGGTATAACCCGTTTAAGAGTTCTGCCCGGGAAGGTAATGATTTTTACAGAGAAGGCAAATATGATGAAGCTTTAAAGAAATATACAGAAGCTCAGGTAGAAGATCCTGATTCTTCAGATCTTCATTATAATATGGGAAATGTTTTTTATAAAAAGGAAGAATATGAAAAAGCTATGGAAGAATATAAAAAATCCATTACTAATTCAGATAAGGTGTTGGATCAGAGTTCATATTACAATATGGGTAACTCTTATTATAAAATGGATAATCTGGAAGATGCAATAAAATCTTATATAAATGCTTTAAAATTAAATCCTCATGACGAGGATTCCAAGTTTAATCTGGAAATGGCCAGAAAGAAGATGAAAGAACAGCAGGAGAACAGTCAGAAGCAGCAACAGAATCAGCAGGAGAACAGTCAGAAGCAACAACAGAATCAGCAGGAGAACAGTCAGAAGCAACAACAGAATCAGCAGGAGAACAAGGAGAAGCAACAACAGAATCAGCAGGAGAACAGGCAGAAGCACCAACAGAATCAGCAGGAGAACAGGCAGAACCAGCAACAGAATCAGCAGAATCAAGATAAAATGTCTGAGGAAGAAGCAAGGATGATTTTAAAAGCACTTGAAAAGGATGAAAAACAGAAAATGAAGGAGAATTTTGATAAAGAAGGTGTTTATCTTGGTGGAGTGGAAAAGGACTGGTAAGGACGTGAGATGTGAGACGTGTTTTATGGTGTAGTGGCGAACCTTGCTTCGCCCTCATTACGCATTACGCATTACGACTTAAAGGAAGTGTATTATGTTTCCACTAAAGAAATTATTTATATTAATAACAATCTTATTTTTAATTACTCTTCCTGTAAAAGGGGAGAATATTTCCATTGAGGCTACCGTAGATAAAAATATAATTACTCTTGATGAAACTTTTAATCTCACAATAATCTTGAGAGGTGGAGCCGAGTTAAGTGTTTCCAATAAGATTAATATGCCTAAGCTGGATAATTTTGATATTCTGAGCAGTACTTCATATATGGATTCTAAATTTTCTTTTTCTACCTCTGAAATGGAAGTTATTAAGACACTACAATATGTTCTTCAACCTCTTAAATCCGGGGAATTTGTAATAGATTCTATTGAATTTCATTCTAATGGTAAGATAATAAAAGCCAATCCCATAAAAATAACAGTGACAAATACTACAAAGCCTACCGTGTCTGTTCCTACCTTTGTTCCACCCGGGGCTTATCAGATTCCTTCTCCTTCTACTTATAATAATAATGATTACTGGTGTGTCCAGGAGGTGGATAAAGATAATGTTTATGTTAATGAACAGGTTACCCTTACGTTTAAATTTTATTATAGAAACAGACTCTATCAGGAGGCACATTACCAACCTCCTGATACTACCGGTTTTATAGTTACAAAACTCACCCAATCTAATGTTCCATCAATAGAAAAGATGCAAAACGTAAAATACTATGTAGATTATGTAAAACATGCGCTTTTTCCTATTTTTTCCGGGAAAAAAACCATTGGCACTACTATTTTAAATGTTCCTGGAGGTTTTTTTGATTATAGTACTCTGAAAAGTAATGAAGTGAATATAGAGGTAAAGCCTCTTCCATCAGAAGGAAGACCTTCTAATTTTTCCGGCACTGTAGGAGATTTCGTGATTTATGTTAAATCTGATAAAGATAAAGTAGAGATTAATCAACCGGTTTCTATAGAAATTACGGTTGAAGGTTGGGGAAATGTTGATGCTATCGGCGAACCTGTGTTACCACATCTGTCAGATTTTAAAAGTTATCCTTCCGGAACCTCTACAGATTCTTTTGTTAAGGAAGATATGGTTTATTCTCAAAAGAAATTCAAATATGTCATTATGCCAGTTAAAACAGGCCTACTTGAATTCCCTGAAATTTCTTATTCTTATTTTGCTCCCAGAGAGGGTAAATATAAAAATATAAGCACAAAACCCCTGAATATTGCTGTATCTGAGGGAACAGGTAATATTTCATCTTCCAGTAATACACAGGAGGAAATAAAAATAACCGGCCAGGATATAAATCATATAAAAACCGGTTCTTATGTTCTTAAGAGTGATACATCTTTACTTTATAAGAATATTTTTTTGAGATTTTGTATATTCTTTCCACCTCTGGGTTTATGCTTTTCATTTTATTATAAAAAATATAATGATAGATTGAATAGTGATATTGGTTTTGCACGTTTTAGAAGAGCTTACAGAAAAGCCATGATAAATCTCAATAAAGCAAAAAATATTATGAAAGAAAAAGGTAATTCTGAAGAATTTTATTCATTTCTTTCAAGAGCTTTAACAGAATATATAGGCGATAAGGTTAATCTTCCTCCTGCAGGACTTACACTGACAGATATGTTTTTTATTCTGGAGGAAAAACAGGTAGATAAGGAAATACTTGAACTTTTTCGCAGAACTTATGAAAGTTGTGAATATGGACGATTTGCTCCGGGAGGTTCAGGTGAAGAAAATATGAGGCATGCCTTAGAAATGACAGAAAAGATCATAGTGAAACTTGAGAAATATATGTGAGGTAATCTGTTATGAAGAGAAAACTTTTACTATTACTGAGTATGTTTTTATTATGTTCTTTTCTTTTTTATCCTGCCAGAAGCAGTCAGAAAATCTCTGACATTTTTAATCAGGCCAATAGTTTATATGAAAAAGGTAATTTTAAGGAAGCTATATCTTATTATGAACAACTGGTTCAATCTGGTAAGGTTAGTTCTGACCTTTATTATAATCTGGGGAATGCATGTTTTAAAGCCGGTTTGCCTGGCAGAGCTATTTTATATTACGAGAAAGCGATGAAGTTTTCTCCCAGGAATAAAGAATTAAAACAGAATTTAGCTTATGTTCGTTCTCTTACAGTTGATAAACAGTTTGATGAAGATGGTAGCATAATATTTTTTCTTCTGTCAGGTATGAATGGTTTTTTATCTATTAATGAATTAACGATAATTTTTATGATATTCTATTTTATTCTATTTTTTACAGGACTTATTTATATATTCCTCCCTGAGAAGAGTGTTAGATTTTATAACAGAATAATAGCCTCTTTTGTTTTATTCTGTTTTTTAATAAGCTCCTTTTTTTTAGCCATCAGAATATATGATGAGGAATATGTTAAAAAAGGTATAATTATGTTCTCTCAGGAAAAAGCTCGTAGTGGACCAGGTGAAGATTATACAGAGGTTTTCACTGTCCATGAAGGGAGTAAGGTTTTTCTCAGACAGACTCAGGGGGATTGGCGTCAGATCACTCTTCCTTCCGGTTATAGCGGATGGGTAAAGAATAAATCTATAGAAGAGATTTAGTTCTTTATAGCAAAAATTTTTAAGAAGGTATTTTATTTTTTTAGAATAGCGAACCTTTTTTATTGACTTTTTTAGAGTATTTTGATATTCTGAAATAAATTTCATAACTATACTTTTGCACTTTTTAAACAAAGCCTTATTCCACATTCTGCAAAAGTATAGCATAAATGTAAAGAGGTTTATATTTGTGGTTTTTGAAAAGGGAGATTTTATATATAACAAATATAAGGTAGATAAGATTAGCTCCTCTGATGAAGATGGAGCTAATTATATTTGTAATTATCAAAAGGGATTTAAACTGGTAAAACAGATTTTTTCAGTTTCGAAAGATAAAAATAAGAAAAAGATAGATTTGTTATTTTTAGAGAGATGTAAAATTTTCAAAAGTCTGAACCATAGAAATTTAGTGAAGATAGAAGATTTTTTCATAGAAGAAGATTCATATTATGTTGTAATGGAATATATAAAAGGTAAGAGTCTTGAAGATATATACCGAAAGGAATATAAAGAAAAAAATTTTCCTTCTAATATTTTAATAAAATATATTCTGAAGGTTTGTGATGGATTAAAGTATCTTCATGGACAGGAGCCTCCTTTAATATATGGTTCTCTGTCTCCTGGACATATTATTATAGGGGGAGGAGAAATAGTAAAACTGTTAAATTACGGATTTTCTAATATAGTTAAGAAGGGACGCAATACAGGTTTTGCTGGTTTTTCATCTCTTGAGCAGATTTCCGGTGAAAAAGAAGATATTAAATCAGATATATACAGTCTGGGAGCATTAATGTATTATTTTCTTACCGGTAATAAAGTTGCAGCAGGAACCAGAAAACTGGAGAAAATAGTTGAATTTAATCCCGATGTGTCAAAAAATCTTGGAGAACTTGTTATTAAGTGTCTCTCTAAAAAACTTTCAAATAGACCTGATATTACAGACCTGAGTCGCCAGCTCTCAAAAATATATCTATCAGAAACTGTTTTAAGGGCAAGTAAGATAGCTTTCCCTGTTTTACCTTCAGAACAGGGTAAAGAAGAAACTGAAAGTAAAGTCACTATGCCTGTGCCGAATAAAGAAGATATGGAGAAATCTGATGTTGGAGAAGGAGAAGTGATTTTGAAAAAGGAAAAGAAGGTGCAGCAGGACAATGAGGGAGAGATAAAAATTGTAAAAAAGAAGAAAAAAAAGAAGAAGGTATCTTCAGAAGAAGTAGAAGAAGTAAAATCGAAGAAAAAGAAGAAGAGTAAGGAATTACCAGAGGTTTTAAAAACAAATACAGGTACTGTCGAGGAAGTCCGTGCAATTTCTGAAAAAGAACCTGAAGAAGTAATAAAAAAAGAAACAGAATGTGTAGAAGAATTGGAAGAAGAAACGCCAGCTCAAGAGGTGAACGTGCCTGAGAACAAAGAAAAGATTACTTTGAAAACAAGCGAACTTTCCCGCATAATTTTTGATGCTCTAAAGCAAAAAGAAGAGGAAAAGAAAGAGGAAGAAGAGGAAGAAGAGGAAGTAGAGGAAGTAGAGGAAGTAGAGGAAGTAGAGGAAGTAGAGGAAGTAGAGGAAGTAGAGGAAGTAGATAAGAGAATTGAGAATTTATTTGATGAAATACTTCAGTCTCAGGAGGACGATAAATCAGGAGAAGAAAAGATAACAACCCTATCTTCACAGCCTTCAGCAGAAGTGTCCAAACGTTCTGCCAGTATAGCCAGTTTTTTACGCAGTAAATCGGGTCTTGAAGAATATAAAGCAGTACCTGCTACGATAACCAGAAGAAAATCCGGTCTTTCAGAAGGTTTTCTGGCTTCTTTAAAAGCCACGCCCATGCCTTCTTCTCAGACTTCAGCAATAAATGGCGAGATAATAAAAGAACCTCTTTTTACTCCTTATAAGAAACCTCTTTCTGCTCCTCCCTTATCTCTTTTTGAAGAAATAGATAGGCTTAAGAATAACAGATATGAAGTGATAGAGGTTATACATGAGGATTGTTATGGAGCAGTATATACAGTCCAGGATTATGATGAAATTGATGAAGAAAAAGTAGTAAAGATTTTAAAAGAGATTCAGTATAAAGGTAAAGATAGAGATCAGGTAAAAGGAATTATAGAAAAATTTGAAGATGTCTGTAAAAAACTTATGCAATTAAAACATCCCAGTTTGACTGCTCTGAAAGATTATTTTTATCTTCTTTCAGAGAATGATCTGGAATTACGCCTTTGTTTTATAATGGAGTATACAGAAGGTATGTCTTTTAAGGAAATGGCTTCAACGTATTACAGTGATGATAATCAGAGTCAGATGCCTGCTATGACAGTATTTGGTGTAATCTCCAGGGTATATGCGGGTCTTGAGTATTTACATGATAATGGTATTGTTTATGGAGATCTTCGTCCTTCCAATCTTATATTAGCTCCTGACGGTAATATTAAATTTTTAAATTATGGTCTTTCAAGTATATTTAAAGGTGTTAATGATGAAGTATATCCATTTAAAGGTACCTATGGTTATGTGGCACCGGAGTTAAGAGCCCTTCCTGATGCAGATTTTAAGTCAGATATATTTTCTCTTGGTGTCGTAATGTATTTTATGCTTACCAGTAAGGATCCTGAAGAGATAGCTTATAAATTTGAACCTGTGAGAAAGTTTAATCCTCATCTGTCATTGCAGATAGATCGTTTAATTCAGTCTTTTTTGATTTATACCCCCTCTCAAAGACCTGATATAAAGCAGATAAATAGGGTAGTAAATATTATGAATTTTTTTGATGCCCGAAAGAGTGATGAAAAGGAGAAAAAAACTAAGATTGAGATAAAAAATAATGAAGTTGAAACTCTGGGTGACAGGGTTACGGAAATTACTCAGACAGTGCTCTGGACAATACATAAATATGTACCGACAAAATACCTGATAATAATAGTAGCCATAATATTTTTAGGATTAATCTGTCTGTTATATAATTTAATAGCACCTACTAATACTTCTTCAAAAATAGCTTATTTATTGGAATATGGCAGTAATACCGTAATGGTATTAGATATGAAAAAAGGTGAAATAATTAAAAAATTCGATATCAGTATTACTGCAAATGGAGGTCTGGCTATTTCGCCAGATAAAAAATATCTCTATGCGACAACAATAACAGATAAAATTTCTGTTGTTGATTTGACTACCTTTAAGGAAATTCGTACCATAATAGTTCAAAATAAGCCTGTATCTATATTTTCTTCTCTTAAAGGTGACAGACTTTTCGTAATAAATAAAGATTCTAATTCTGTCACTTCTATAGATACTGATTCTATGTTAGTTTTAGATACTATATCTGTTGGAGAAGGTCCCGTAGCAGGAACTATATTACCGAATGGTGAGGAATTATATATATGTAACTATACTTCAAATGATGTATCTGCAATTAATCTGACTAACAAACAGTTAACCACTATACCGGTAGA
>Ga0302240_1002207_pt1 | contig 13483 bp, 7 predicted proteins | sample AAG_UR_His_MG_FD_193538 | JGI IMG/M metagenome (GOLD analysis project Ga0302240, IMG submission 193538) | Enriched activated sludge microbial communities from anaerobic digester in WTTP, New Holstein, Wisconsin, United States - AAG_UR_His | ecosystem: Engineered > Bioreactor > Anaerobic >... | reverse complement strand
CCTGTCCGGGCTCTTACGCAAAATCTATGATCCTGTTACAATGAAATCTGTTATTACAGAATATACAGTTTTGTATTTATTTAAGTTATAACTTTCTCCTTTGACGGTATATCTTTTGCTCCAGAACCCGGACAGAGACAGGTGTATATGTTTTTTGGATACTTTTTTACCTGTTGCGGTACTTAGCTATAAACTCGATCCACCTTTCATCGGGCTAAATTCTATTCTATATAAGCCTGAGAAAATCCTCTATAAATTTACAATAATGAACATTTCTATGCATTTAAATTAAAAAATTAAATATAATATAATATTGATATAAATTATCTTAAAACTACTTTGCCTTCAATTCTACATCTGTAGATTGAAGGCAAGTAACAGCTTTTAACTTCCCTCCCCCGGTTTACTATATGGTGAAGGACTTTCTGGATTTTACTCACAGACTGGATATCCAGTCTCCTGACATTAATCCACTTTTTAGTCTAATTACATAAAAAACATTACGGTAGATGAAGTTACACTTACCTATTCTTCATCGAAAATATCAAGTACTCTTCTTGTTAACAGGTTTATCGCCTGCCTTTCTTTAATAATAGGTAAATCTACTTAACACCTCCTATAATCATTATATTTTTATATTATATTCTAAATCATTATGAATTGCAATACCTGGAGATATAAATTCAAATAAAATCCTGAAATTTTATTAGTATAAAACTTAAATAAAAAATAAGCCTTTACAATTGACCGGACTTCTTTTTTTTTATAATTATTCTAATATTTTTATAAAAGGTATTATATATTACTGAGGAATTATATTATGAGGATTATCATAAATTTATGCTTACAGTGGAGGAAAGTGTGGAGAAATTACAATACAGAAAATTAGAACAGAGCGAAATACATAAAATGCTTGATCTGGTAAGTATTTGCAAAACTTTTCATATTGGTAATGAAGAAAAGATAATCAGAAACTGGAATAATATAGAAACCATAGGAGGATTTCATGGTGAAAAACTGGTAGCATTACTTACAACAGATCCTTATAATCCTGTGAGATGGTATACAGAAAAAAAATCATTTCAGAGTTTTGCTACTAAGAAGAATGCTTTTCTTATGGAACCTTTTATACACCCTGAATATTTCAATTACAATGAAAGTATTATAATGGATTTAATGGAAGCCTATTTTGATAGTTTAACTTTTTGTGATGAAATGATCCTTTATACTACAGCGGAAATCGGTGATACAGAGAGAAGAGATATGTTAAAAAACCTGGGGTTTCAGGTAGATAATAAATTACCCAAAAAATGGGGATTAAAAGCTCCATGGAGTTTTTTTTCTGAAAGAAAAAAAAATAAAATATTAAACGGAATGAAGTTATTTTTAGAAAAAGCAGGCCTGCCATGGACTGAAATAGATGATACGCTGATTTATACTGAGTTACTGGGGATGGTAATTTATATACTTGTAGAAACTTCAAACAAAGATTATAGCACAATAAGATTTTTTGGCTATATAGCTACACTTCCTGAAATTAGTGAAGAACTCGTAAAGATGTTATTGAAATTAAATTTTGATTCTGGTACATTCTGTGTGGATTCCGATTGGAATGTTCTTGTTACGAAATCCAAACTGGGACCTTTTATAAATGATAAAGATATAGAACTCTCTATCAAAAGTATAGCTATGGCTATGTCCAGATATGGTGATATTATACTATCAAAGTCCGGAGGAGAAAATCTTTTTGATTGTATATTGATAAAAAAACCCTTGGTACCTCTTAATTATAGATATTTACTGGAAGAAATTTAATAACACAATAAAAGGATTATCTTAATGAAAGATATGGAAGAAATATTGGATGCCTTTGAAGTTATATTACAGCAGAGTAAATTTAAGACTAAATATTACAGAACTCCCCGCTCAGATCTTGATTATCAATTTGGAATAGAAGGATTCTGTAATATTCAGCTTTTTCCAATAGAAGGTGAAGAGATAATAGTCAGATGCTTTGCTTCTACCAGTATAAGTGAAATAAATCAAAATCTCTGTCTGAAATTAATAGCTTATAATTATATAAATGAATTTGGCAACTTCTCTTTATCACCTGAAGGAGTTTTACGTTTTTCCCATACACTTGAATTTTCAACCCTCAGACTTGAAGAGCTTGAAATGGTTATAGATAAAATAGCAAAAGGTGATAAGGAGGCATTGAATATGCTTCAGGAAGAATTGTAGAGGCGCACTGGCCGTGCGCCCCTGCAAAGGGTTATACCTTTTTTAACAGTACTTTAATTTTTTTATCATTTACATCAAGTTCTACAGACAGACTTAACTCTGAAGTATCTTCTTTCAGTTCCACACAGAGAGTCTCAGTTTTTATATAATCCATAAAAGTAAGTATTGTACTTTTAAGATTATCCTCTGATTGATAAGAAATACTTATTCTATCATCTACTTCAAAATTTAATTCCTTTCTTAAATTCTGTATTTTCCTTACAAATTCTCTGGCTTCTCCCTCTCTTAGAAGTTCTTCAGAAAGAGTAGTATCTATAGCAACACTTATCTCTCCTTCTTCTGCCATAGACAGGTTTTCCCTGGGTTTTCTTATAACTTCTATATCTTCTTTTTCCAGAGTTATTGAGGTATTATCACTGAGAAGAAGAACAAATTTATCTCTATCCATAATTTTTTCCTTTATTTCTTCAGGAGAGATTTTCTCCAGAGCTTCTTTAATCTTCGGAACATCTTTTCGATATTTTTTACCTACAACCTTGAAATCAGGTTTTGCTTCAAAAGTAAATAATTCCTCTGTATCAAGCCCGAAAGTAACCTTTTTTATATTCAGTTCTTCCATAATCTGCTCTACAAGGTTAGAAAGGCCTTCCAGAGCAGTTTTATCTTTTATTATTACTTTAATTTCTTTTAGAGGTTGTCTGACTTTTAAGCTGGCCTGATTCCTTGCGTAACGGCCAAGACTTACAACTTTTTGTGCCATAGCCATACCGGATATAAGATTTTCATCTATAAGACTTTCATCTGCTACAGGAAAAGATGTTAAATGGATACTTTCCGGAGCAGATGAAGCAGCATTTTTTACAAGATTCTGGTATATTACTTCTGTTAGAAATGGAAGGACAGGAGCGAGTAATCTTATTAGTTTAGTTAAAACTTCATATAGAGTAAAATAGGCAGCTTTTTTATCTTTATCATTTTCACTCTTCCAGAATCTTTTTCTTGATCGTCTTATATACCAGTTTGATAGATTTTCTATAAAATCATCTACTAATTTCATAAGATAAGCTACATTGTATTTATCCAGATTTTCTCTTCCTTTTTTTATAACAAAATTCAATTTACCTGTGATCCATCTATCCAGCAGAGAACGTTCTTTTAAAGGTACTGGTTCTTCTTCAGGGTTAAAGTTATCCAGACTGGCATAGGTAATAAAGAAACTGTATGAATTCCAGAGAGTGAGAAATTTTCTTTTAACACTTTCTCCCATAGTATAACCAAAATTAAGATTATTAAAAGGATTATGAGATGCAAAAATATAACGCATCACATCTGCCCCCATTATTTCTGCAGCATCATCAAACCAGATAGCATTACCAAGGCTTTTATGCATATCACGTCCCTCTTCATCTTTTACCAGAGCATGGCCCAGAATAGTCTGAAAAGGTTCGCGATTTTCCATAACAGTGCTCATGGCCAGAAGTGAATAAAACCAGTTTCTGAACTGTCCCGGGAAACATTCAGTTATAAATTCGGCAGGGAACCACTTTTCCCAGTAAGCCCTGTCAGTATTATAGTGCATTGTAGAATATGGAACTATACCGGCATCCAGCCAGGGATTCCCCACATCTTTTATACGGGAAACAGGGTGACTACATTTTTTACATTTTATCTTTAAAGCATCTATCCAGGGACGATGAGGTGAATGACCTTCAAATTCATTCCATCCTTCTACGGTTTTCTCCTTAAGTTCCTCATATCCGCCTATGACATCAAAATGACCGCACTTATCACAGAGAAATATAGGAAGAGCAAGTCCCCAGTATCGCTTTTTAGAAATACACCAGTCATGCATATTAGTTAACCAGTCAAGTTCCTGGTTAAGACCAAACTCGGGCAGCCAGGTAATTTTTTTCGTTATCTCCATTATTTTATATCTGAGTTGATCCATCCGAATAAACCACTCGTCTACAAGTCTGAAAACCAGTTCCTCACTGCATCTCCAGCAAACAGGATAACGGTGTGTGTAATCTTCTAATTTATAAAGTATACCCTTTTGTTTAAGATTTTCGAAAATAGCCGGAGCCGCTTCTGCAGCACCTTTACCCAGTAGAAAATCAAATCCTTCTACAAATATACCACATTCATCCAGTGGTGCTATAACAGAAAGATTAAATTCTTTTCTCAACTCGAAATCTTCTTTACCACAACCGGGAGCAATATGAACAATACCTGTTCCTTCTTTTTCCGTTACTTCATTCCAGGTTATAACTTTATGAACAACACCGGACTGCACAGGAAGATCATCAAAAGGACCTTTATATTTCAATCCCACCAGGTTCTTTCCTTTAAAACTCTCTACCACCTCATAAGAACTAATAATTTCATTAAGTTTGCTCTCAATTAAATATAAATATTCATTACCTGCTCTGATTTTCACATAATCTAAATCAGGATGAACTGCTGCAGCAGTATTGGATGTCAGAGTCCAGGGTGTTGTTGTCCATACAAGTAAAAACTCATTTTCTCTCTCTATCAGGGGAAACTTTAGAAATACACTTTTATGAGTTAATTCTTTATAACCTTCAGTAACTATTTCATGCTCTGAAAGAGCTGTGCCACATCGGGGACACCAGGGCATAACATCTGTTCCCCTGTAGATCCATCCTTCCTTATGACATTTCTTTAAAAAATGCCATATAGTATAATTATTTTCATCTGACATAGTATAATAAGAATTATTCCAGTCCATCCAGTATCCCAGGCGTATAGATTGCTCTGTCTGTTTTTGAGAATACTTTCTTACCCTTTCCTTACATCTTTCAACAAACCTGTCCAGACCATAGGCTTCTATATCTCTTTTGGTTTTAAAACCAAGTTCTTTTTCTACCTCTACTTCCACCCAGAGTCCCTGGCAATCAAAGCCGTTCTGATAACGCTGCTGATAGCCATCCATAGCTTTATATCGCTGAAATATATCCTTGTAAGTCCTGCCCCAGGCATGATGGACTCCCATAGGGTTATTAGCTGTTATAGGCCCATCCAGAAAAGAAAACCTTCTATCAGGATTGGAATTCTTTTTTCTTAGCTTATCAAAGATCTTTTCCTTCTCCCAGAAATCCAGCATTCTGTGTTCTATGAAAACAATATCTAATTCTCCTACTTTTTCAAACATCTGCTTGCTCCTCTCAATTGGTGATTGGTGATTGGTAATGCGTAATTGGTGATTGGTGATGCGTAATGCGTAATGGGTGATGAATAATATTCTTATATAACTCTTCACGTCTCACGTCTCACGTCTCACGTCTCACGATTTTTATGTCCGTTAATTATAAAAGTTAAAGGAATTATTGTCAACAGAGAAATTATTGAAGAAAACACTTTGAAAAAGTTGAGGGTTGGGAGTTGAAAGTTAGAATATTAAATAAAACATTAAACTATAAACTATAAAGGTATACTGAAATTGAAGGTACTTCCCTTTCCGGCAGTACTGGATACCCAGATTTTCCCACCATGAGCTTCTACAGCCATTTTACAGAATGTCAGACCAAGTCCACGTGAAGTACTGGGAGTTTTTTGTTTCTCTTCTGCCTGAAAAAACTTATCAAAAATTTTTTCCTGGTATTCTTCAGGTATACCAATACCTTTATCTTCAACAGAAAAAATCAATTCTGTTTTTTCTTCATTAAGATATGTAATTATTTTTATATTGTTATTTGGAGGTGAATGACTTATACCATTGCTGACAAGATTCGCTATAATTCTATAAAGAAGATCCTTATCTGCTCTAAATTTAGGAACAGGCTCTAAAAGGGTTATAATCTTTTTATTCTCAGCATCTAAGAGAGGTTTAAATTCATCTGAAATTTTTTCTATTATTTCATTAATATCTATAATAGTTTTATTTAGAATAAGTTTTTTTTCCTCCATTTTGCCAATATCCAGTAAATTTAAAATCATTCTCATAAGATTTTTAGCACTGACACAAATCATATTTATAGACATTAATTGCTCTTCGTTAAAAGTTTCACTTTCAAGGAGGAGTAAATCTATGTAACCTGTTATACCTGTAAGAGGATTCTTCAGATCATGAACTATCATCTGAGTCAGATTATTCTTCATTTCTTCAAGTTCTTTCAACTTTGTGTTTTTCTCTTCAAGTTCTGCTACCTGATTTTTAACAACACCGTATAACCTTGCATTTCTAATAGCAATTCCTATCTGATTCCCAATAGCATCAAGTAATGTCATATCTTCGTCAGTAAATGCATTGGTTCTCACACTTCCTATACTCATTATTCCAACAACTTCTCGTTCGGATTTTAGAGGGACATTTACTATAGATGACAGGCTGTTCTTCATTACAAGTGCATCAGTCAGGGGAGAAGAAGAACTTGCGTGGGCTTTTACTGTCTTACCTAAAAGATAAGCTCTTCCATGACTGCCTGTATCCAGTTGAACTGTAGTTTGCTTTAATTCTTCAATTACCACAGGTGATACTCCTTTAAAAGCTTTTGGTACGAGTTTTTTACTCTTTTCATCTATTAGCATCATTATTCCTGCTTCTGATCTGGTTACTAATAATGCCTTATCAAGAGTATTATTAATAATACTTTCCAGGTCCAGTGACTGGTTTACTGCTCTTACTATGGCATTTATAAGTGAAAGCTTTTCAGTATTTACTTTATGTGCTTCACTGGAGCTTGATTTAAATTGCCTTATAATGGTGCCCATATTCTCTATATTTATTTCTAAATTTAATGATGCTCCATCTTTACCCTCTAAAACATCTTTTACCAGTTGCTTTGTTTCCGAAAATAATTTATCCATATCATCAAATGAATATTCTTTATGGTGTAACTTATTCCCTATCTCTTGAGACTGAAAAGATTGCTTGATAGTGTCCAGATTAAATCCACATTTACCACAGAATTTAGCTTTATATATACTTGTTTTATTACAGGAAGGACATATAATATATTTTTCAAAGAAAGAGCTTTCCTGTTCCTGTGTCATTTTATCACCTATAACTTGTGTTTTAGTTCCTGCAGTTTTGGCACCACATCCCTTGCAGAAGCTGGCATTTAATCTGTTATATTTACCGCATTTAGTGCATTTTAGTAATTGTTCATCCTTTTCTTCTATTTTTTGTGTGTTATATATAACATTACTCATTATAATCCCTGTCCTCTTTACATATTCGAAAATTTTCTATGCACTTTTAGCACACCTGAACCCTGTCTGGTTATTATAGCTATCAGGCTTATCTTTAGTTCTGGTAGCACACCAGAAGCAATACATATCCTGAAGATTCCATGCACCACCACATAATACTTTAAATGTACCATCAGATGGTCCCTTTGGATTAATCTGAATTCCTTCAGGTTTATAATACCAGTCTGAACACCATTCCCATACATTCCCGATCATATCCATTACACCATAAGTAGATTTCCCTTCAGGAAAAGAGTCTACAGGAAGTGTACCTCTACCCTGCTCCATAATTGATATTTTACCAAGTAAGTCTATTCTATCCATTTTTAAATTATTACATTTATTTTTATCCCATTCCTGGCCCCATGGATAGGTTCTAAAATCAGTTCCTCTGGCAGCTTTTTCCCATTCGGCCTGAGTGGGAAGTCTTTTGCCCTTCCATGATGCATAAGCACTTGCATCATTCCAGGATACATTTACAACCGGATGTTTAGAGGTTAAAGGATTATAATATTTTCTCCAGGTGCCATCGCTTTTATATCCAGTTTCCTGGATAAATTTTTCATATTCCTCATTACTTACCGGATATATATCTATATAATAAGCATCCAGATATAGCTTATAAACAGGCATTACCTGCCACCTGGAACCTAAAAAACCCAGTGTTTCTTTGCTTCCCATAATAGATTCCCCTGGAGGTATTAAAATCATTTCTTCCTGTGATGGAGTAACTGATAACTGTGATGGGGTAACTAAAACAGATTTTGCCACAATATCCTGTGGCAATTCTATTGGAGCTGTTCTTTTTTCCCGTACTGTTATATTTCCTATTATTCCACTCAGTAATCTTCCAATTTTTCCTTCTCTTTTTCCCCCCCCTGATGACACATTTCGTTTCTTATTATTGATTAAAGCATTTTTCATCTCTTCAGCATTAAAAAAGCGATCCTCCGGCTTTGCTGATAAAGCCTTCATTATAACAGAAACAAAATTCTCTGATATATTAGAAACAAATTCCTGGACAGGTTCAAATTGAAATGGAACCAGAGGAGATTTACCTGTGCAGAGATGATGTAATGTGGCCCCCATTGCATAAAGATCGCTTCTGGGTTCAATATGGCCTTTATATTGTTCAGGAGGAGCATAACCCTGTGTTCCTATAACAGTATGAAGGGCATCATTATCTATTATCATTGTTCTGGCTATTCCAAAGTCCACAAGAAAAACCTTGTCATCATTTTCTCTTAACATTATATTACCCGGTTTTAGATCTCTGTATATTATTGGTGGTTTTTGAGAATGAAGATAGGAAAGTACATCAAGTACCTGTATTGCCCAGTCTGTAAGCTTTTCTTCTGGAAGACCGGGAGTTCCATTACTATTAAGAATTGTTTCTAAATCTTTACCTTCTATAAAGTCCATTACCAGATAATAAATTCCATCTTCAATAAAATAATCAATTACCCTGGGAAGATTAGGATGATGAAGTTTTCGTAACATTTTTGCTTCTTCTTCAAAACGTTTCTTCAGGTATTCCTGTCCTTTACAAGAAGAATATTTGGGTGTCATAACCTTTAAAGCACATTTATCCCCAAAATGCTCATCAATTGTTTCATAAATAGCACCCATTCCACCGATTTTTATTAATCGGACCAGTTTATATCTACCTGCTATAACAGTATTTACATCCCGGAATTCCTCTGTCAAAAATATAGCTGTTCCACATTTGGAACAGTATCTTGATGTATCTCTATTTTCCGTACTGCAATTCTGACATACCCTGGACATATCTCCAACACCTGTTTATAAATAAAATAGCTTTGTTTATAGAATCTATCTTCTTTTCTTTTTTTTCTTTTTACCTTTCTTTTTATTACTTTTATAATCTTCTTTTGTCGGGACTTTACTTTCCTGGAATTTGTATTTTATATCTTCTTCTCTTAACTCTGTGTCCTTTATAGAAATTACTTCCTCACATATTTCTTCAGTGATTAATTCTTTCTGGATTTTTTCTTCCCTACTTTCTTCTTTCTTAATGTCCTTATCTTTAACAGATAATTCTATAAAATACTCTTTCTCTTCCTTCTTATCAATTTCTACTAACTCCTCAGTGCCCTCATCTACAACAACAATCTGTCCATTTTCTACATTACCTTTCCGGGATTTTTCTAACATTTTGTTAATCTCTTTGTCTGTAATTATTTCTTTTTCTTTTATCTCCTGTATTACTTCAGGTTCTTCATCACCTTCTTCCATTTCAAACTCTACACCACATTTTTTACAAAATCTAACATTAAGCCTATTCAAAAACTCACAATTCGGACAAAGATAAAAAAATTCCTCCTCTTCTGGAGAAGACTGTTCTTTACTTCCATCTATTTCCCTGATTATAGATATTCTGGAAATAATAGGTTCTACTATTTTAAATAGTTCCTCTGTTGTTAAAGAATCCTTGCAGCATAAACGCTCTTCGTCTTCTTTTAGAATAAGCTGAATAAATTCATCAACAAGACTTCTATTTATTTCATCACCGGACATAAATTCAACACCGCAGGTTCTACAGAAATTAGCGTTTCTTCTATTTAAATTTTCACAATTAATACATATATTTACACTTTCACTATCTGATATTTCTACTTCAGAACTTATCTTTTCACTATATATAAATTCACCTTTATAACTTCTTTCTATATTATTTATTATCTGTGCTAATACAGGGAAATCCTCTTTTTTAATACTATAGGTGCATAGATATTTTTTCAGATCTTCTTCAGAAGGATTATATTTACTTTCTGATCTTATTCTTTCAACTAACTCATCATATACCTGAATAAGCTTTAAGTTTAACTTTATAGCCTCACGTAAATAGTTTAAAGCTTTTTTAAATTCACCTTTATATATATAAATAAGCCCGAGATTATGATAAGCCTCAATACAATCTTTATCTATATCCAGAGACTTTTCATAATTTCTTATAGCACTATAAAAATCTTTCTGTGCCTGATAAACATGAGCCAGGCCAATATAAGCTTCTCCAAAATTACTATCTATCTCAATGACATAACCAAAATATTGTAATGCGCTGGATAGATCTCCTAGCTTATATTTTATATAACCTAACCTGGAATATGCCTCAGTATATTTGGGGTTAATTTCCAGTGCTTTATCATAATACGGTATAGCATTCTCAAATTCACCTTTTTCCAGATATATCTGGCCAATATCAGAATAAATTTCTATCTTATCAGGATAACCCTCAATAGCTGTTTTATAATATTCCAGAGCTCCATCTAGATCCTCTTTTGCATAATAAATATTACCTAATTCATAATTAACCACAGGATCGAGTGAATCATATTTCAAGGCTTCTTTGAGATATATTAAAGCACCTGCTAAATCATCTTTTATAATATATTTCCTGGCTATTTCTTTAAGTTCTTCAGCTTTAGTCAATCTGTATAATTCTTCTTCCAAATTGTCATCTTTCTCAGCAATTTCTTCACTTACTTCTTCAGAAAGATAATCTTCTTCATTTATTACTAAATAGCCATTTTCATCTTCTTCTATTACAATTATTTCCTCTATATCTTCTCCTTCATCACCTTCTAAAATTATAATTTCTTCAACCACTTCTTCATTAACCAGATTGTTAGATTTCGCAGGTACTTCAGAGCTTTCTTTTTTTTCAATAGAATTTACACCCCGAGGTATCTGTTGTAAAGTCAATGTTTTTAAAAGTAAAGTGCTTGCATCGGGCGAAATTGGTGTACCGCCTTCATATACTTTTTTAATAGATTTCTCAAGATCCTCCCAGGATGTATCACCTTTCAGAATATAACCGGATGCCCCGATTTTAAAGCATTCCATAAACTCTTCTTCTACAAGAGAATCTGTTAATATTATAATCTTACTTAAGGGGGCAATATTCTTAATATCCCTTAGGGCTACTATACCATTCATAACTGGAAGATTAGTGTCCATAATTATAACATCAGGTTTTTCTTCTAAACCGGTAATTAAATGAATAGCACTCTCACCATCATAGGCTACTCCGATTACCTTTATACCTTTAAAAAATGTTGCCACATCTCTAAAATTATTACACATATCCTTATCTTTATCTACAATAAGGATTTTTATATATTCATTTGAACTTTCTGTTTCATTATTAGATATTTTATCTTTATAAATAAGATGACCCGTTCTATATCTACTATCAGGCTTACAGAAATTCTTTTTATATATCGCCAGGAGTTCTTGTTTTAATATAGTACTGTTAGAATATCTATTTTCCACATCATATTCAATGCATTTCATTACAATATTTTCTATATCAGAAGATAATTCTGGTACAATTTTTCTGAGAGATGTGAACTTAAAGGGTTCTTCAGGAAGAGTTCCTGTCAGCAGTTCATATATGGTAACACCTAAAGAATAGATATCACTCCTTACTTCCTTAACGCCTATATACTGCTCTGGAGGAGCATAACCATCAGTCACATAAGCATCTTCTATTTCAGACTCAGGTTCTATTGATGCAGAACCAAAATCTACCAGTATTATCCATCCATCAGAATCTCTTATTATAAGATTGGCTAACTTTATATCTCCATGAATAATAGGTGGTTTTTGCTCATGTAGATATTCAAGAACCCTGCAGATCTGTATAGCCCATTCAATTACCTGTTTTTCTGATAATCTTTTCTCTTCCTTTTGTTCTTCTAAAATTATTTCGAGGTCTTTACCCTCTATATAATCCATTACCAGATAACAAATATCATTTTCTATAAAATAATCAGTTACACATGGTAAATTTGGATGACGAAGATTAGCAAGTAATTCAGCTTCTTTTCTAAAAGGTTTAAGAATTTTTTCTTTTTCATCTTCAGGTAGATCTTTTAGTCCTTTTCTATATATAGCCTTTATAGCACATGCTCTATTTAAACGGACATCATATCCAAGAGAAATTCCTCCTATTCCACCTGATGAAAGGGAGGATATTATTTTATATCTATCTTTAAGAAGATTTTTTTCTTCTCTTTTTTCATTACTTCCAAAAGGACAACCACAGTTCTCACAGAAAAGAACTCCTTCAGGGTTTTCAGTGTAACATTCTAAACAATACATTTATTTCACCTTAATTAAAATATCTATAAAATTAAAATTTACTCTTCCTTAATAATAGGAAGAGTTATAGAACTCAAATTACTATATAATTAAATAATTATTAGTATTAACCATGTAACTCTAAAATCCTGTTATACTTTCATCTTTACGTATCCGGGGTTTATCTTCATATTCTCCATCAATATCTTCATCTTCCGGATCGTTAAAACCTGTAATATCATATTTTTCTGCATCTCTAAAACCTGTAATATCAGTATCTTCCTTTATACTATAATCATTAGGACGTACACCCATCTCCAGTGTGGGAGGAGGAGGGGGTGGACTGGCAAGAGAACTGATGCCATTTATAACCATTCCTGCTATAGAAAGTACTGGACCCATAGATTGCTCTGATATCTGTAATATCAGATACCTCCTTTCTCATTTTCTACAATTGTAGAAAGCAAAATTTGTTAAAATCTATTTCACACATATATTATAACATATTATATATAATAATTACAAAAAATTTTGTAATTATTCATGTGTTAGATTTTGAGTATAATATTTGGCATGGTTCAACATTGACTAAAAAATCTCCTTTTACAAAATAAAAAAGAGAAAAAAAGAAAAAATCCTTAATCTTTTAAGAAAATTTAAAAGGATAAGGTAAAAAAAGATGAGTAATTATACAATAAACAAACCAGTTTCAGCAAATGTACCCAGAAGTATAGAAATCGATGGCAGGAAAGGGAATGATGAATTATAGATGGATTATTATAGTTTTAGAGTAATTCTAAAAAAAATGTACCAAAGACAAGGATAAAAATAAAAGGTATAGAAATAAAAAAAGTATGAGTAAGAAAAATGAAAAAATAATAAGGAAATGGGGTAGGCCATATATAAAACCCAAAGGAGAACATGG
>Ga0302240_1002202_pt1 | contig 13516 bp, 6 predicted proteins | sample AAG_UR_His_MG_FD_193538 | JGI IMG/M metagenome (GOLD analysis project Ga0302240, IMG submission 193538) | Enriched activated sludge microbial communities from anaerobic digester in WTTP, New Holstein, Wisconsin, United States - AAG_UR_His | ecosystem: Engineered > Bioreactor > Anaerobic >... | reverse complement strand
TTCAATGTTGCCTAAGGAGTCGCATTTTACCATCCAGCAATCGCCTACGCCATAAAAGTGGGTAACATCGCCGCCTCCGATACCAATACGGTCAATCATAACAAAGCCGCCATCGGGAGTTAAAATCATATCCCTTGGATAGTCGTGCCCGGTGCATCCGTATGTTTTCTCCCATTGTATATCGCCCTGATCATTGATTTTTACAACCCACAAATCAAAATAGCCATTGTTTCCAGATTGCACATCGCCATCAGTTGAAGCTGTAACTCCAAAAATAAAGAATTCATCTTCAGATTTTTTTATCAATTTCCAAGGCACATCACCTTTACTTCCTCCAAAACATTTTTCCCAGATAATATTTCCCGTGCTATCAGTATTTATTATCCATATATCACCTTTGCCATGGTAATTGGTTACTCCAGGGATAGAATCTACCAAATGTATGGCAATTAGTAATTCATCACCTTTGGAAATAATTCCATAACTCCCGTCTGACTCCGGTGAACCATAACACTTTTGCCAAACTATCTCAGGTATCTGTGTGTATGCATTAATGGCGAATAAAATCAATAATGCAGATAGAATGTTTTTCATAATTTATCAATTTTTAATAAACTTAAAATTATGTGCATTCGATTCATTTTTGATCCGAAGCAAATACATTCCGCTTCGAAGGATGTCAACCGGTATCGTGTAGCTATGGTCGGAAAATCTGCCTTCGGCAACTTTTAATCCGCTCAGATTGTAGATTTCATAAGCATTAAAGCGCTCACTTTCGCAAACTGTTGCTAAATACAAAACGTTTGAAACGGGATTGGGATAGGGTTGTATATCGTGTTGCATGTTGGTTTGTACTCCTGATGTCCAATTTACAAAACAGGTATCACGAGCTGACATGTAGAGCTTCACATCATCTTCGTAATAACAAAGTAACTCAAGATACAATGAAATAGTTGCCATTTCATAACAACCCGGAAACAACACACCATTAATACTTCCAACTCCCTCGATCCATTGGTCCAATTTCTGCACATTTTCTTCTACCGGATGAAGATCCCACAATGTCCGCTGCTCGCCGTTTAATAATTCAATCGTGCTAATGGATACCACTTTATAAGCGTTTGAGTAAGTCTGACAATAATAGAGTCCGTAAACATCCACCGTATCGCCCACATCTATCGAAAAATCATACAACAACCCGTCATGAATTGGATGCCACTCAGCATAATAGGGTCTGAAATATACACGCCGTTCAGCGGTATCTTCGCGGATAAAGCCTGCAATGCCCGAAGGATAATAATTATATTGGTCATTTACCAAAACCTTTCTGTACACTGTGTCATTAATTGTTGTATCCTGTGTTGATATGTAGTATTCGATAGTTCTTTTCTCACCATACCCCTCGTGCATTACATTCCAATGTTTTCCATTGTCAATAAAGGGGCTATAAGATTGTCGTGAGTTGTGATTTTCCGGATTTGTAAAATTATCACTTTGATCGCCAACGGCATGGGTGAAAACCAATGAAAAGATCAAAACTGCAAAAGAAGTAAAAAAAATCATCGTTTTCTTTGAGAAGTATTTTTGTTTAATCATAAAAGCAAAATTTTGGTTATTAGTTAAAAGCAATAGATTTTATAAAGTTTAGTCTGATACAAAGCAAAATTACATTAAAAAAGAAACAAATCGCTGTAAAATTCCGGCTAAAAAAGTTACTGGCCTGTTTCATAATCACCTCCTCTTAACTTTTTGAAATTAAAATATCGGCGTCAAATGTAATAAAATATTTTAAACGTTTCGTTTTTTTTGTAATAAACATACAAATATCTTAGGTAAATTCGAAAAAGTCTTATTATTTGGGGTTACTTTTCCTAAACCTAAAGTTTCTTTGACTTTAATGTCTTAACTTTTAAATTTATTTGTTTACTATCTCAAAGTTATGGGAAAGTATATTTCCTGATTCATCCATTAGTAAAAGTTTATACTTACCGGTTGGGCGTCTGAAACTTTTTTTATGGAAATAGTTGGTTTGGCCTATAAATTCGTCATTCAGATACCAGAATACTATGGCATCGGGTCGTGAATGTGCCACTTCGAATACCACCTCCCCCACTGTGCTATCAATCTCGCGTGGGATGAAAATACGGGTTGGCTTGTCGGGCCAAACGATTTGCATAGTCTCTTCGTCGGTATAATAACAACCGGGCAGCCATGGCGGAGGCTGGCGATAAAACGGGTTTCGGGCTTTATAGTAAAACGCCATTGCCGGCGGCAGTTCAAACCATGATTTAGTTACAATCTTTTCGAACGGATAACACTCGGCATTTACCTTATATTGCTCTGATTGGTCTAAATGGATCTGTTTATGATAGGGGCATGGCGCTGAGTTGAGCGCTGCGCTGTTAACCCAAATGCTATCAATATCGGTACAGTATTGCGAAACCCTCATTCCGCTCTGCCTGCATACCGCTATACTCTCCATCTTATCCCACGGCTTTGCGAACCATGCCGTTTTGGCCGGCAATATGTTAAATATCTCAAACATTAGCGGCGCTGCCGTGTTGATACCTGTAAGCCCGGGTCTTCCTTCGCCGTCGGCGTTTCCAACCCATACTCCAACCACATGATCGGGGGTGATACCAACCGACCACGCATCTCTGAAACCAAAACTTGTCCCTGTTTTCCATGCTATCGCTCCCGAATTGCTAAACCACTCCCAACCGATCTCCGCCTCAGGACGATGTACCTCCCTCATAGCATCAAGGGTAAGATAAATAGCAGCTTCATCAAGCGCATGCAGGTCAATGATCTCGCAGCTATCATCACCGTCGGGCAACAGCATCGGTTTTAATAATGTTATCTTCTGTTTTGAAAGCTGATTATCATATTCAAGCAGTTTGAAAGCCATAGCGCGATAAATACCGCAAACATCCCACAGCGTAATTTCGGCTCCGCCAAGGATCAACGACAAACCGTAATTTTCTGATCCGCGATTGATAGAAGAAAAGCCTGCGTTTTTCAAAACTTGGTAAAAACGCTCTACTCCAAAGTCTTTAAGCATCCTTACTGCCGGTATGTTTAGCGAACGGATAAGCGCTTCCCTTGCCGTCACAGCGCCATCGTATGTGTTATTAAAATTTTTAGGCGAGAAGTTGCTGATGGTAGTGGGGATATCGGGCACGAGCATTTCAGGCATGATCTCACCTTCGCTGAGCATAACAGCATAGAGTATCGGCTTTAGCAAACTGCCGCTACTCCGCGGCCGTTGGATGATGTCAACATGGTTACCATGATCCCCGGGGAAGCTTTTTTTTGTGTTTCCGATATAAGACAATACCTCACCCGAACGGGTATCAAGAACTAATGCCGCGATATTATGAATCTTGTTGCTTTCTAAAATCTTATGATGGCGTTCGACAATTTCGAAGATCTGATTTTGCAAAGATGAATGAATGGTGGTAAAAAATTGATTTTCGGGCAAGGTAAACGCCAAATGACCGACAAGATGTGTAGCGGTTTCCGGTAACGGAAATGGCTTTTCGGGCAAGTTTTCAAGTAAAGAGAGTTCGAAGGTCTCTTTGTCAATTTTTCCTTTTTTATAAAGTCTATCTAACAGGTAATCCCTTTTTGCCTTCAACGCTGCACGGTTGCGTCCCGGATGTATCAAAGAGGGGGCATTTGGCAAAACTGCCAGACAGGCTGATTCGGCCCATGACAGATTGTTGGCGCTTCGTCCAAAATAACGCCATGCTGCCGCCTCAAGGCCAACCACATTGCCTCCAAATGGCGCCGCTGACACGTATTGACGCAGGTTTTCATCTTTACTAAAATGAATTTCGGAATAAACTGCCAGAACAGCTTCAATCATTTTTTGAAAGATATCTCTTTTACGGGCTTCACGCGAAAGCCTTATGAGTTGCATAGTAATGGTAGAACCACCACTCACAACTTTTCCTGCCCGCAAATTTTGATAAGTAGCCCGCACAATGGAGAGTGGATTGATCCCCGGATGTTGGTAATAGTATTGATCCTCGAATTCTATCAAGCAGATTTTAAATTTCTCCGGAACAGCTATGGATACAGGAAAACGCCATTGGCCGTCAGTTGCTATTCTTGCTCCCAAGAGCTCCCCGTTACGATCAAAAACAACCGTGCTTACCGGTTTAGTAAAACGATAAGGGGGCAGAAAATGATAGATACCCCAAAACAGCAAAAAGAGCAAAACAATTATGATAACAGAACTCAACGGCTTCCACCTCATTTTAGTAATCAGAAAACTATCTAAGGTCTTCCATACAGACCAACACATTCCCTTTATCCTTGATCGTAAAACATATAATGGCCTGTTATTCATAAAAATAAGTAGAAATGTTTATTTTGAATTTACTCAATGCTCTATCAAAGTCAACTTCACTACCGCCTTCTGATGTTTCATTTACAAAGATAGCCTTATGAAAATTGCTGTTATACTTTAGTTAGTCCTGCGCCAAATTATAAATATAAAATACTGATCCCATTATTGTTACGACACTATCTCCATATAAAAAATTCGAATAAAGAACTTTCAGTCATCATTTGCTTAATAAACAAATGCTACCTTTACACCACAATTTTTTTCTTATGAATCGCAGAGCTGATATTTCCATTTTTACCTCTCTTTTATTTTTAATTCTCTTTCAAGGTTGTGTTGCAAAACGCTTGGGAAAGCAGGCGGCGAGGTTTGAATCTGCAGGTATGTTTGCTAAGGCTGCTGATCTTTATTACAAAGCATCGCTAAAAAAGCCAAATGTCGTGGAATTCAAAACTGGATTAAGACGTTCAGGGCAAATCCATTTAGAAGAGCTTTCGCAACTTGTTAATCAGGCTTACATAAACCGTGATTATCATAAGGCTGTTTACGACTTCCTTGCGCTGAAAGGATTTCTTAATAAAGTAAAATATGCCGGCGTTGAACTGAATATTGATTATTCTACGCAACGGATCTTTGAGAATGCAAGGGAGCTTTACCTTAGCGACCGATATGAGTATGGGCAGAAACTGATTGGAGAGAGCAATTTTGATGGAGCCAAAAAGGTTTTCAATGAAATTCATCAAATACTGCCCGACTTTAGAGATACACGTAGCTATTTAAACATGGCTACGATTGAGCCAATCTATTTAAGAGGAGTTAACCTTTTTAGCCAACGCAAGTATATGGATGCTTATCAGGAATGGGAAAAGGTAACAATGTACGACGGCGGCTATAAAGATGTGAACTCCCTAATGCATCAGGCTTTAAATGAGAGATATAAGGAGGGAGTGTTGTTTTTAATAAATGAAAACTTTAGCGCAGCTGCTTTAGCCTTAGGTGAGGTTTATAAGAAAAATCCGAAGTTCGAAGATGTAAAAAATCTTTATTTAGAGGCTCGTAATGAGCCGATATACCGAAGCGCCATGGTTGACCTTAATGCTGGCAAATGCCGCGCAGCCTACTATGGTTTCGAGAAGGTGATCGCCGATGCGGGAGCATATAAAAATGCTGACGCAAAACGAAAAAGGGCACTTGACTGTGCTCAATACCCAATAGCGCTTGCCACAGGAAAAATATCGGATAATCAGAAGGATGCAATAGAGTTTGAAAATACCCTTATTAACACTCTCCTAAAAAAGAGGGATCCTTTTTTGAAAATCCATAAACTTGAAATTGTCAATAGTACTTTAATGAAGGCTCTTAAAAAGGAGACCTTGATACCTGACAGAAATCAGTTAAAAGAGCTACACGATAAAAATGGAATTAAAGCAGTATTAACGCTTCTTTTTTCAAATTACAGAAAGGCTGATGGCGCATTGGAAGACAGACAAAAAACCGGCTTTGAACGGAAGAAGATAACTATAACCACCGGAGAGACAATCTTTGATGATAAAAAGGTTACTTATTATGAATATCAGAAAGAAAACCAATTTTCGATAGAGATCTCTTATCAGCTAATCTCTACGATTACCGGGGAAATTTTATTGTCAGATAAGTTGAATGGGGCTGAAACCGACAAAATACATTATGCAATTTATGATGGTGATACGAAAATCCTCTATCCTGCTGTAAAAATTGACAACAACTATTTTGTTGATGATAAAAACTATTCCTCGCTGCAAGCGCTTCTAAAATCAAGTCAACAAATAACCACACCTGATAAGCAGCGGGATAAGGTGTACAGTGTTCTTGCCGAAAAAATATCTGCTTCATTAAGTAATTTTAATCCTGAGAGATGAGAGTAATTATCCTTTATGTTTCACTGTTAGTAATAGCTTCCGGTTGTTCTTCAAGCAAAAGAGCCGGTAAGACTGATATGCTAAAGGATGCTCCCGAGTGGGTTCAACAAACCCCAAATACCCCATCATACTACCATGGTATTGGAATGATTTACAAATCGGGTGTGCAAAATTATCGTGAGCGGGCGCGTCAGGTTGCCCTTTCCGAGCTGGCCGGCAATATTTCGGTAAATATCTCTTCGTCATCGGTATTAAACCAATTTGAATACGACCATACTTACAGCGAGTTTTTTAAAGATGAAATCCGTATGAACACGCAAGAGCAGCTTGAGGGATTTGAATTTGTCGAACAGTGGGAAAATGATCAGCAATATTGGGTTTATTACCGGTTATCGAAATCAACATGGGAAGAGATAAAAAAGGAACGAAGGGATAAGGCTCTTAGGTTGTCGAAAGCCCAGTTAGAACAGGCTAATAGCTATACTGCCAAAGGAAATTATGTTGATGCTCTAAATTTTTACATCTGTGCTATTGAAGAAATCAGGGATTTCTTAGGTGAAGATCTTAGAATATCCTTTGATAACGAAGAGCGATCCTATGCAACATCCTTGAAAACTGCAATAATCAATGATTTGCAAAGATTAAAAATCGTTTTTCCATCATCTGCAATGGAAATTGGCCCCGATTCAAAAAACAAAAACCTATCTTTCGAAGCAGCCATAATTGACAACTGTGAGCGTCCTGTGAGCGGAATACCGATTATAACACGATTTACCTGGCTGCCGGGTTATAAAATTGAAACTACATCAGATATAAACGGAAAGTTTAAAATCGCTATTGGAACAATTGATTTTCGAAAACAATCCGAAAAAATTATTTCAGAGATCAACCTTGACAAAATAGTTAGCGATAATACTAACGATATATTAGTAAAAAGGCTTTTTGAGACTATGAAACCCCATAGTTATATATTGCCGATAAAATTGACAGCTCCGGCCTTTGATATTGTGTTAAACGAAAAAAACATCGGGCAAACAATTATCAATTCCGGGTTGAGGGAGGAGATAGTTCGTTTGCTAAAGCAGAATGGCTTTGAGTTAGTATCTGCAAATAACAAAGGTGATTACTCGATAATTGTTGAAGCAAATACTCAAAAAGGCAGCGAGCGCAATGGTCTCTTTTCTGCAAAGCTAAACGCCGCTGTATTAGTAAAAGACAGATCCAATAAAACGGTTTACAACAGGAAGGTGGAGGACATCTCCGGATTAGGTTCAGGATTTGTTGAAGCCGGAAGGGATGCCTTTCGCTCATTTATAAGTAAGTATCGAATCTCTATTTATCCCGAAATAGTTCAAAATCTGTTTTAACTCATATTCCAACTATGGATTTATCAATGCCAACAAAAAGGAGCTAACTTAAAAGCAGCGCTTCAGTTCAAGAAAAAGGTTTTCTATTGATAAAATTAGAGACCTTTACACGATAAATAGTTAGAATTTGATAATCAATTGGAAATCAGTAGAAACAGTTATTAATCGTTACTACGCTAAGGCTTATAATCTTTGTGGCGAAAAAAAACCTATAGCGGGTTAGCCCTCTTCAAAATGCTACTTCTTTCGGTTGAAAACTCCGTGAAACTATGTGTAAGAAAAAAGTAACACAGAGGAACACAGAGGAAATAAAAACTCTGTGAAACACCGTGAAAAACTCTGAATCCGTTTAAACTAACAGAAACCTAATGCTTATCTCACAAGCAGTTTAACCGGTTTTACCATATGGCCGGAAGAGAGTTGCAACACATATAACCCTGGCGCAAAACGGAATGGCAAAGCAACAAAACTCTCTCCCATAATAGCTTTAGTTAATAATGATCTTCCTTGAATATCAAAAACGTTCACAAGATGCCATGTTCCATCCGTAATTAAAAAAAGCTGATCATCGGAATACCAAGCCCAAACACTTTCGTTATCATATTGATTTTCGATTCCTAACGAACCGAAATAAAGGATAAACCTCTCCGGATCATCATATGGAGATGCAGAAAATGAATAAACAGGGTTTACTGAAAATTTGTGTTCTAAGTTTAGCTTCAGGTCAATTAGAATAGCCTCTTTCTCATAAAACGTTTCAACTAATTCTATCTCGTAAGTTGCATCTTTATTAGCTATAAATTGCAATGGGATGGCTGTTTGATGATTGAGCTTGGGTAAGGTATTAGTAGATAATTTTTCGTCATCAGCCATTGAATAAAACATTGGTGCATACCCAGCCATAAAACGACTATCAAATTTAAGATCAAATCCATCAGTGGCATTTGGATTCTCTTTAATCACTGTTCGTTGAACCATATCGCTACTTTCATGTCGTGCAGTAAGCAAAACCCTATTTCCAGCCAATTTATACCAGTTTTGGTTGGAATGGATTCTTGCTCCAGCAGGAATTGTCAATTCAGTATCATCAGCATTAGTAAAGACAAAAAATCCATTTGCGGAGGGTATAACCGGCTCCGATTCGTCAATATCAATATAAGCGCCGTTTGACCATATCTTAGCAATACCACCGATTTCCACATTCCGTTCCCAGCTACTGTGAGACCAATCAAGCGCTGTTGTAAATGGGTTTCCAAGGAGGTTCCAGCCATAATAGCCACCAGCGCCTGTTTTTGTGAGATTCACAGTTACAGCGGTTACCTGTAAAGGTCCGGCAAAGGCCTTAGTACTTAACTGCTGATAGGCAGCAAAGTATCCTCTGCCTGTTTCAAACTCAACAATCTGGTTTGCATTCTCTTTCTGATTAAGCCATGTTACATTAGGCTCGTTCCATTGGTAAAAATCATAATCATTACCCTGCCCTGTGGGCGTCCATACTCCGTCAATAGGTTGGCCTATGACGGGTGAGGCTACAAGGTGCCAGCCATCGCCAGGCTCATCCCAGTCGGCAGCGGGAATATAGCGCTGAACAGTTGCATTCAAACCCGATGTGTTATGAAGAAGTGAAGCCGTCCCAAACTCATTGGATTGGAGCAATAGAGCCGCTTCATCCAAAGCGCTTGAAGATGTGCCGATAACTGTCAGGCTCTTAGCCGGAGCTACTGTGAGACTACCGCCAAAAAGCAGAAGATCATTTACAGATATGTCTTCTGTAAGATTGATATTATGGTTTATTTCAGCGCTTACAACAGAGCTGTCGGGTATAATCTGATCGAGCCAGATAGCAGATGAACTCCAGTTGCCATCAGCAAAAGAACGAACATAATTATACCTGAAATAAGCTTTATAGTTTAAACCGTTGTTACTGTCGTATTCTGATTTGTTTGGGTTGGTACCATCCATTTGAGCATAAAACTCAATAGTATATTCACCCGATGTTAGTCCATTCAAAAGATTTATTGACTGGCCAGAGAAGCCCCATTTCTGATCGCCTGTAGCCTGACCGCCAATATCTTCCATCCAATTTAACGTCTTACTAATGAAAACCGGTGATTGCGGCCTCTGACCTTTCGGATAAATAGTATAAAAGAGGTTCCCTCCGGTAACATCGGCGCCGCTCTTTTTCCATGTCTTTATATCATAACTTGTCAACTGAAAAATATCTGATCCAATGAAAGTACCGAAATCATATCCCTGAATGTTCCCTGTGCCTTCATCCCAAAAAGTACGCGACACGGAATTTCCCTTCACATTAAACCCTGCATAGGAGCGCTGGGCGTTCCACAGACCCCAGGAGCCAACACGATAAACAGCATAGCTTCGAGCCGGAAGACTTATCCAAATCGAATTATTTATACCATTAGCATTTTCCACTTCGGGGGTTTTATAAATTGCGTTACCTGTTAAATCTTCAAACTGAGTGCCCATTGCCACGCCATCAATTTCCTGACTAAAGCCAATCTGCGAATCACTGAAATTTATTGCTACTACAATATCTCTATTTCCAGTCGTTCCTTTAATTTGATATACAAGCGCTGAATTATTATTTCCTCCAAGACTGTTAGGCCTTCCGCCTGTAAAATTATTTAGATATATCCGGCTGTTAGCTCCATATATGTATTGATTATGAATACTCATCAGCTTGTTAATCTGATTTTTTAACGACCCCTTATTTGTGGGGTGGTATGACTGATATCCCGTCTCTGCATCGGATGGATAACCAAAATAATCGGGGTAAAATACCGTAGGCAAACCTATCTGATTATTTGTCAAAATATATGCATAAGCAAGAATAGCATCATTTTGGATAAGAGAAGCAAATCCTGATTGATCGCGGAAGTCATGGTTATTTACAAAAGTTACTACATTTGAGCCGTACAATTTATTCTGATCTACAATTCCGGCGTTAAAAAGATTTCGAACATCATAATTATTATCATCACAAGCCCGTCTTAACGCTTCTCTTAATGAAAAATCAAAGATTCTTGGCTTTATAGCCTCTTTTGTTGCCTCATTCATGTGATAATAGACACTATTGACCCATCCGGCCAATTCATCAACATTTGTACTGTACCACTCGCCAACGACCATCGTAGGACTCATACCGTTTTCATACAGGTTATCAAGCAAATCGCCAACAAATTCAGGTGAAAAATGCTTAACGGCATCTAGCCTGAATCCACGAATACCAATATTTGACCAGTTCCAGCGAGTCCATGCAAAAAGAGTGTCTCGTGTTTTATTTTGAAACTGATCATAATCATAATAAAAATACATATTATCCCAATCGCCGGCAAGATAGGTTTCACGATCGGTATTAGGCTTGAAATAGCTCCAGTCCATTTTACCCCTTTTACTTGGCGCCCAACTAAAATCGGTATATGTTTGATAATACAAGTCGTTGACTATATTGGCGTTCCTTGGCACCGACCAAATTCCATGTATGTAAAGATCGGAATAGCCGCTATTTCTGCCATCGAAATAAATATATATGGCATCGCCACCTGCATTGAAATCATCTACAGTTAAAGTAAGTTTAAATTCATCAATTCCACACGCATCACTGTCAATATTACCCAAGATATTTCTTCCTAAGTACACTTCGTTACACCCCTGGTTGCAATCACCACCACCGTTTGGCTCTGCTTCATAAATATCAGGTAATCCCTGCCAGCCAACCTTATCGGTGCTCATATAAATTTTATATACCCAATTGTAAAACTTACTATGTTGCGATCTCGACCGGAATTTAAAATAATAATCGCCGGCGCCGTTCCCCGAGCCGCCACCAAGAGGCAACACCACCCTCATCCTATCGTAAGGAAAGGGATTAGCGCCTTCATCGGCTTTTAGGTTTGTGTAGAAGTTTACTATGTAATTTTTCAATCCGGGGTTATCCTGAACACTTCCTCCATTCCTATGATTATAAACCATATCGGCTACCGCTTTGATACTGTTAGTATTCAAAGCGCTAATCAAGTTCCCTACATCATTTTCGGTTCCAAATCCGGTAGCGCCTTGTTCAGAAATTCCATAGTCAAAAAGGTCTTTCGGATCATAGCCATTGCTCAAGCCTCCTGAAGCAGTACGGCTCAAAGGAGGGAACCAAAGAAAAGTGAAGCCTGCATCGCCTATCTCGGCAGCTTTTAGCCTTAAAGTATCAGCCCAGTTAGCGCCCTGAACGGTTTTTGGATAATCCCAATACCAGCCTTGCATCATAAATTCAGCCGATTGCGATTTTAAACCGGAGACTAAAAACAGAAAAACGGATATAATAATTATCCCGTCAAAATTCTTCTTCATAATCGTAATATTAATGTAAAGTGATATTCTTCAAAATACTAACAACAATATAAGCTAAAAATTTTTGCTGACCAAACTTTTTGCCCAAAAAAGCTCAATGGAAAACCTGGAGACATCTTAATTCCCTAATTCGCCAGACAAACTTAACATATTAACTTTAAACGATTGCCATATTTGCTAAGGTACAGCATTTGAAAACCGGCAGCCGTGCTTTTGCAATTATGTTTATAGGGCTTTGCGTAAAATCTTTGCGCTCTTTGCGGTTTAACTATTGTTCTTTTTACCGCAGAGGTCGCAGGGTTTTCTTTGCGGTCTTTGCGTAAAATCTTTGCGGTCTTTGCGGTTTTATTATTCGTTTTTTTAACCGCAGAGGTCGCAAAGGATGCGCAGAAGACGCAGAGTTTTCTTTGCGCTCTTTGCGTAAAATCTTTGCGCTCTTTGCGGTTTAACTATTGTTCTTTTTACAGCAGAGTTCGCAGGGTTTTCTTTGCGGTCTTTGCGTAAAATCTTCGCGTTCTTTGCGGTTTAACTATTGTTCTTTTTACCGCAGAGGTCGCAGAGTTTTCTTTGCGTTCTTTGCGGTTTAACTATTCATATAAACCATTCACAACTCTTTTAATTCCTGATCTTAAAGAAAGTACATTAAAATTAATTAAAAGCCCTAGTTTGAAGTTTCCAAGTTTAAGATATGTAAGTGTTTGTGCCAAATGTATATCGTTGAGTACATCAACGCTCTTAATCTCTATAACAACTTTGTTTTCAACTAAGATATCAATTCTATAACCACAATCTAGTTTCACGCCTTCAAAAATTAGTGGCATTGGTTTTTCTTTTACAACATTGAGGTTTAATTGTGTAAGCTTAAAATACAAACATTCTTTATACGCACTTTCAAGTAATCCAGGTCCAAGTGCTTTATGAACTTCTATTGCTGCACCAATTATTTTATTTGATATTTCGTTTTCAATCATAGTGAAATATTTTTTAACCTCAAGGTTCACAAAGAATGCACAAAGGTAACAGATTTTTGCTTTGCGTTATTTACAGTTGCGTTACTTATTTTTTAACCGAAGAGTTGTTTTTGCGTTCTTTGGGTAAAATCTTTGCGCTCTTTGCGGTTTTATTATTCGTTTTTTTAACCACAGAGGACGCAAAGGATGCGCAGAGGACGCAGAGTTTTCTTTACGTTCTTTGCGTAAAACCTTAGCGTTCTTTGCGGTTTAGCTATTGTTCTTTTTACCGCAGAGGTCGCAGGGTTTTCTTTGTGTTCTTTGCGTAAAATCTTTGCGCTCTTTGCGGTTTAACTATTGTTTTTTTAACCGCAGAGTTCGCAAAGGATACGCAGAAGACGCAGAGTTTTCTTTGCGCTCTTTGCGTAAAATCTTTGCGCTCTTTGCGGTTTTATTATTCGTTTTTTTAACCGCAGAGGTCGCAAAGGATACGCAGAGGACGCAGAGGTTTTTTTTAAGTTCTATTGTGAAGCAGCCTCTTCACAAAAAGCAGATATAGAGTTGTTGCAAAACAATTACACTACTCTT
>Ga0302240_1002197_pt1 | contig 13533 bp, 9 predicted proteins | sample AAG_UR_His_MG_FD_193538 | JGI IMG/M metagenome (GOLD analysis project Ga0302240, IMG submission 193538) | Enriched activated sludge microbial communities from anaerobic digester in WTTP, New Holstein, Wisconsin, United States - AAG_UR_His | ecosystem: Engineered > Bioreactor > Anaerobic >... | reverse complement strand
TCGACGTTCGTAATGACGCTTCTGTGCGCGTGCGTGGGACTGGTCTCGTGCGCGAAAAAGGAGGGCCCGCCGCTCGCGGCGGTAATCGTGTTCCTGGCGGGGGATGTAAAGGTGGAACCGGCGGCCGGAAGTCCCCGCAGCGCGGACCTGGGGGAGCGGCTTTCCGCGGGTGATGTTATAACCACCGGCGACAGGTCGCACGCCACCATACAGATCGGCGACCGGGGAGTGACGCGCGTCGAGCGTAACTCGCGCGTGGAGATCAAAAAGCTCTTCTCCGCGGGCGAGGGCGAGATGTTTCTCCACAGGGGAGAGGTCGCGGCGAAGATCGCGCGTCTCCAGCGTTCGGAAAGCTTCAAGGTGAAGTCGCCGACGGCGATAGCGGCCGTGCGCGGCACCGAGTTCATAGCGAGCTATAAAAACGGTTCCGGGAAGGTGGCCGTGCGTGAGGGGAAGGTTGCCGTAACGCCGCTTGAGGAAGGGAAAGAGACGGAGGCCCGCGAAACGCTCGTCGAAAAGGGAAACACGGCCGAGATCCGGGTGGACGATTCGGTACCGGCCGAGGCGAAGACCACCGTTGAGGTGCGTCCGATCAGCGAGCTCGAGGTGATGAAGATCGAGATCGTGGCGGCGGCCCCCATCATCCCCGATATCGAGACGGCGAAAGTGGAGCAGATCGTTGTCGCCAGCGCCCCCGTGGTCGAGAAGCAGAATGAGCTCGAGCCGAAGATCGTGGTCGAGGAGAAGAAGGTGCAGGCCGCCGAAAAGGCCGAAAGAATCGAAAAGCTCATCCAGAAGCAGTCGGCCACCATGGAAGAAATTAAAGAAGCGTTCGACCGTATCGACGAGATATCGCTGTACAACGGCAAGGTTCTGCGCGGCGCGATCATCGAGCGCGGAAAGCAGTATTCGATTCTCACCACGGGCGGAACGGTGCGCGTGCCGGAGAACCAGGTGCGTTCGGTCAGGGTGATCCGCTGACACCCCGTCCCCCTCCGTTAAATAAGGGTGGGGACGACAGTACGTTTATATATACAGGCCCCCCGCGGCACGGGGGGCGTTCGCGCGCTTCGGGGATTCCTCCCCGCGCGCGCATAAAGGACGCGTATAAATACAACTCCAGGGATATATTGATGAAAAACGGGATCACCTTTTCCGGATTCGTGTTCGTATGCGCCGTCGCGCTCCTCTTCCCCGGGCCGGGCGCGCTGTTCGCCGAGTCGGTCTTCCTTAAAGACGGAAGCATCGTCGAGGGGAAAATCGTAAAGGAGACTGACGCGGAAATTCAGATAACGCTCAAAACGAAGGAACAGCGCTCGCTTCCGCGCAGGGACGTTCTGCGCACCGTCTACCACGACGAATACAGGCAGCTCCGGTATATCCACCTGCTGAACGGCGACGTGCTCGAAGGGTATATCGTGGACGAGGACCGGGAGAGCTATACGTACCGGAGAGATCTTGCCTCGAATAAAGAGAACCGGGTGGCGAAGAGCAAGGTCGATTTCGTCTCGAAGAACAGGGTCGCGGCGCGCGCCGGAAAGGACGGTGCCGAAAAGGGCGAAGAGAAGGCCGCGCCGGCCGGAAGCAGGCAGGAGGGCATCGTCTCGCGCGCGGCGAAGCTGCGGGCGGGCTACGGTTTCGGGACCAACCTGGGGTACGGGCATTGGGACAGCAAGCATATCTTCAGCCTCGAGTATTTCCCGGGGAGCTACAGGAACGCGCGCGGGAATGGCTTTGATACGCTTGCGCGGGTAAAGATGCACTATCTTGAGCAAAACGACGACAGTAGTCCCGAGGGACTCAGGGATTTGACCAATGAGACCTTAGACCCGGCTATCACTGTCATTCATGCCGTTGAAATGACCCATACTGGTATAGGCTTCGGAGGCCGCTATATACACGGCTGGTATTTTCTTGGAGTTTTATGGCAGGGGTATTTGTCTGCGCTTCTTCAGTATTCGAACGTGTCAGTATGGTATGAGGGTGAAGATGGAGTGTTCACAACATATGAGAATTCAATAAGTAAATCCACAATCGGTGTCGTATCCTCGCTGGGAATCGAGTTGGGTTTAACCCGCTATGTGGGGCTCTACGTCGAAGTAAGCGGCGGCTATGTCCCGGTATTCAAGGCGACGAGGACCATAGAGGAGCCATCCGTGCTCTTCGGCGCGGTGTGGAGGATGTCGTACCTGTAGAATCCCCTCAGCCTCCTGGCCGGCGAGAGACGCGACATCCTGTCGCCTCGCCGGCATCAGCACATCGTGTGCGTCACAGACCCCTTAGGGAAGGGGAGCCTGATGCATGGGGCGTGTCGAACGTGATGGTGCGGCTGGTGTGTATATAGTTACCTTAACAGGAGCCCACTTTACCAAAGGGGGCGGCCCGAAGGGCCGGGGATTAAGGCCGTACCCGTGTCGTACGAATGTATAAAAGGAACCAGGAACCTGACCGATGCTCCTTCGCCATTGCCGTACCTGCGACTGTTATATCATGGACGACGGTCACGAGGTATCGTGCCGTTTTTCGAGCGATATCGCGTATTACGAGATAAAGGCCTCGGCCGCGGGAGCCCGGGTGGGTCGCTGTCCGCTCGCGGGACAGGCGCCCCGCCGCGCCGCCGAGAAGGCCCGTGCGGAGCGCGGGACCGCCTGAGGCGGACCGTACGCGACGCAAGGCCGTATCCCGTTCATTTTTCTGGAGGCAGTGATGCGTACTCGACCCTGTCTTGCTGTACTCGCCGTTCTGCTCGTGGTCGTATCCGGTATCGAGGCCGACGCGAAGCCCGCGCCGAAGTTCGCGCTGTTCAACGCGGACGGAAAACTCGTCACCTCGAGCGCTCTCTACGGGAAAGGCAACACGATCGTATCCTTCTGGGCGACCTACTGCGTTCCCTGTAAAAAGGAGATTCCACAGCTCGTCGAGCTCCAGAAGAAACACGGCGAGGCCAGAAAGCTCGCGCTTGTCTTCGTTAATATCGACAAAGAGGGAAAGGACAAGGCGCTTCCGGTATTAAAGGAGCTCGGCGTGGAGAACGAGTGCCTGTACGACATGTACCAGCTGACGGCGAAGAAATACATCCCGGACCTTAAAATTCCCGCGGTCTTTCTGATTGACCGCAGGGGCGAGATCGTCTTTCAGGCCGTGGGCGAGAGCGCCGAGACCATGCGCCTGCTCGAAAAGGCGATTGAGGGATTGAAATAGCCCGCGCCGCTTTCGCCCCTTCTACGTTTCGTTATTCAGCCGGCGGCTTATACGATGCTGATATAGCGGTCCGTTACGGAGAACACGCATGGCGTGAGGCCGACGTACTCGCCCTCCACGTCGATCGGAACGCCGGGCGTGGCTATCTCGAGCCTGCGCACCTCGGTCTCGTCGACGTAAGCCGTTTTGAGGTGGTTGCCCGAGTAGACGCGCGGAAATACGGTGAGGAAGACCGGCCGCGACATCCATTTGAGGAATATCATCTGCGCGCTGTCGGACAGCGGGTCGGAGTTGGGGGATACCTTCATGCCGCCCGCGTAGTACATGCTGCGCGCGAACATCACCATAAGCGCCCGCTCCTTTCGCGGCTTTCCGTCCACGCTGATATCGGCCTCTATCGGTTTGATCTTCATGAGGGTTTGCAGCACGCCGAGTACGTAGCCGAGCTTGCCGAGCCGGCGATATCTGTCGAATGTTCCGGCGACCATCGCCCCGAAGCCCGCGTCGCCCACCCCCACGAAATAACGGCCGGTTCCACCGGCCTCGATGAGCGAGAGGCGTATGCGGGTGTTGTTCCCAGAACTGAGCCGCCCGTAAATTTCATCCACGCGTTCCCCGGCCTCCTTCGCTATGCCGAAAAGCCGGCTTAGGTCGCAGCCGGAGCCGCCGTATGTCGGGGCGACCGCTATATCGGAGCGATCGGCCACGCCGTTCGCCACCTCGTTTATCGTGCCGTCGCCTCCGCAGACAATGATGACGCGCCCCGAGGCGGCGCGCGCCAGCTCGACCGCGTGACCCCTCCTTTCGGTAAAAAGGGCCTTGAAGTCGAAATAACGACCCATGTGGCGCTCGAGCGCCTGGTAAATTTTCGACCCCGAACGCGACGCGGGATTGACGATTACGGTCGCGGCGAGTTTTTGATTGACGGCGGGAACGTTTTTGGAATTCATCGGCCGGCCTGCCCTGTTTTTGATATGCGACGAGGGTTTTGTAAAAAGCGAGTCCTAATTGTTCAACTCATTTTCACGAAATGACAAGATAAAAACGGGCGGAATATTTCGAGCTTGCACCGTCGTTTGGCCCGGTGTATATTGAGGTATCTTAGCGTGACGAGTCACGTTATCGTTCTTTTACTGTTCCGGGGAGGATATAAACCGGCGCCGGGCGTGGCGAGAGGTGCACAACGACGCATTAGTGTACAGCATCTTACGGCAGCCTCTAATTATTGAGTTTTCAGGTCGCCGAAGGCGGTGGGAAATACAATACTGGTTTTTCCGGGAGTTATGGTTTACAGGAATCTTAAAACTAATGGGCAGTCACAAAAACTAGGTTTACCCGCCCGCCTTCGGCGGGCGGGTAAACCTAAGTCCTGAGTATGTCAGCAGTTACAACTCATAGAGCCTCTGAAATTTATTTTTTTTCGAGGTCTCACATGAGTTTTTGTGACCGCCCTAATTTTTGAGGTTAGCTTATGGCAATAAATAATAGTTGACAAGATGATGAAGAAATGAATATATACGCGATGCTTCCACCCGCAGGCTTATTACGGGGAATACAACTACAGCCCATCATAGGACATGGCGCGGACAGAATGGGCCGGCTGTGCCGCGGCCGGCGCGAATCGATCGACTTTTTAACGGGTTTGGCGCCGTCTCCGATGTCTATACCAGAACAGGGAGGAGGATTATATGAATAATCCGAGAGTACGAGCCGTACTGCTGTTCCTGCTGGCGCTCGCCTTCGGGGTTCTTATCTTTGGCGGGTACCTGATCAAGAGGGATAAGCCGCCGATTCCGGCGGTCGTGAAGTCCGAAAGCGGCGCGGTGGTGTTCAGCGGTTCCGACGTGATAGACGGGCAGAACTACTATTTCAGCCGGGGCGGGCAGCACATCGGCACCATCTGGGGCCACGGGTCGTATCTGGCGCCCGACTGGTCCGCCGATTATCTGCACCGCCTGGGCCTGTATGTCGCCGCGCGTTACAAAGGGCTCGATGCCGATGCCGCCGTGCGCTTTACCCAGAATGACTTCGACGCGCTCGACACCGTGGAGAAGGCGAGGCTTGGCGCAATGGTAATTCGGGAGCTCAAGCCCAACCGGTATGTCCCGGAAACCGGCGAGCTGGTCTACACGCCCCTGCAGGCCGAGGCGTTCGCAAACCTTGTCCATTATTACTCGGAGCTTTTCCGTAATGGCAATGAGTCGATGGGGCTCCAGCCGGGCATTGTGCGCGACGACCGGGAGGGCCGAATCATCACCTCCTTCTTCTCCTGGCTCGCCTGGGCCGCGGTAACCAACCGGCCCGGGGCCGAACACACCTACACCACCAACTGGCCGTACGATCCGCTGGTGGGGAATGAGCCGGTGGCCGACGCTCTCATCTGGTCGATCGTGAGCGTCATACTTCTCATATTTGCAGTGGGCGCCGTGATTTTCCTGTATCACCGCTATTTCAGGGAGGATGATTACGGATCGACGGGGCTTGTCGATCTTGCCGAGCCGAAACCCACGCCCAGCCAGAAGGCGGTGCTCCCGTACTTCATCGCGGCCATGCTCCTCTTTCTGGTCCAGATAGGGACCGGATCGGCGACCGGGCATTTCACCGTGGAGGGGACGCGCTTTTTCGGCGTCGCCATCGGCGAGATCCTGCCCTATGCGGCGGTGCGAACCTGGCATCTGCAGCTCGCGGTGTTCTGGATAGCCACCTGCTTTCTGGCGACCGGGCTTTTCATCGGCCCGTTCGTGGGGCGCGAGCCGTCCGGCCAGTGGAAACTCGTCGCGGCGCTATTCGTGGCGGTAGTGGTCGTGGTGGTAGGTACGCTCGCGGGCACATGGCTTTCGGTTACGGGCCATTTCGGCGGGGACGGGTTTTACCTGGGGCACCAGGGCTATGAATACATAGAGCTGGGGCGAGTGTGGCAGCTATTGCTCATTGTGGGCATGATCGGCTGGCTGGTACTCGTGTGGCGCGCGATCAGGCCGGCTTTGAAGGGCGAAGAGGATAAAGGTGGGCTTACCCATCTCCTCCTCTACAGCTCGATAACAATCCCGCTCTTCTATATGGCGGGGCTTCTGTACGGCAAGGGCTCTCATCTCTCCGAGGCCGAGTACTGGCGCTGGTGGGTGGTGCACCTGTGGGTTGAGGGCTTCTTCGAAGTGTTCGCCACGGTGTCGCTGGCCTTCATCCTCTCCCACATCGGCGCGGTCAGCCGGCGCTTCGCGCTCATTACGGTCTATCTAAGCATTACGCTCTACCTGGGCAGCGGCGTCATAGGCACGTTCCACCACCTGTACTGGTCCGGAAGCCCCATGCCGGTGATCGCCCTCGGCGCGGTGTTCTCGGCGCTCGAGGTGGTGCCGCTCACCATTCTGGGTTTCGAGGCCGCGGGGAATATGCGGGTCATATCGAAATCGGGGACAAGGCATCCGTATCGGTGGCCCATCTACTTCTTCGTTTCGGTCGCCTTCTGGAACCTGGTGGGCGCCGGCGTATTCGGCTTTCTCATCAACCCCCCCATCGTCCTCTATTACGCGCAGGGGATAAACACCACGCCCATCCACTCGCACACCGCGCTCTTCGGAGTTTACGGGCTTCTGGCGATTGCGCTCATGCTCTTCTCGGTGCGGCATATTGTGGCCAGGGCTTCGTGGTCGGATTCGCTGCTAAAGTGGGGGTTCTGGGGGCTCAACGGGGGCCTTGCGGCCATGACGGTCTTAAGCCTCGTCCCCTCGGGCTTCTACCAGTTCTACCACGCGGTTAAACACGGCCTGTGGCACGCGCGCGCGCCAGAGATAGCGTCGGGAGAGGTCATTCGTTTCTTCGCGTGGATGCGCATAGGCCCCGATCTTATCTTCGCCGCCGGCGCCGGGTTGGTTACCCTCTTCCTGGTGAGGGCGGTCTGGCTCTCGTTTTTCCGCAAGTCCTCTTAGCCTCTTGTTCGCCTTTGCGGGGCGGGGATCCTTCCCCGCCCCTCTTGCAGGGAGGCGGCTTCGTCTATCGCCCGGGCGGCCCGTTTGGGTTCGCCGACTCGTCATTCGACGAGCAAATCGGATGCAGTGCCTCCCGCAATGGGAGACCTCGGACTTCCCGGAGGGGCGAATGGCCGTTGTGAGGGCGGGCGCGCCATGCACACGACCCTTGCGGGCCGGAGGTTTTAATAGCGCGCGGCGGCATGGTGTTATATGAGATATGTTTTTTAACGGCGTGAATTAGATTTCGGAATTAAATGCTGTCATTGTGGGCCCCGGGTTAATAGTAAAAAAGAATTTCTTCGAAGTAAAAATGGGGGGCAATGACTTTCATTTTTGTATCGGCACTCCTATCTGTCCGACAGCGTACCGTAGCTTTCAACGACTTTCCTTACAAGCGCCTTTTCCTTTTCAAAGTCGCTCCTTATCATGTCCGCAATAACGTGGTTCTGCCCCTTCTTAATGGTCTTCTCGCAGTGCTTATCCATTGCCGTTAGCATTTCATCAATCCGGCCGCGCTTCTTTTCGCGTAGAAATTTTGCCGTTATAGCGAGGCGCAGATATCTGCCGGCTTCACCGGCAGCGAGCTCAGCAAGCCGTCCGTCTCGTTTTGATCCTCTTAAAAAAGGCAAAGGATCGGGCAAGCCGTTCTCTTCAAAGAACGCAAAATCGGAAAATATCTCATTTATGACCCTTTTTCTGATCTCGTTTTCAGCGGAAAAAAATTCCATGGGATCCAACTTTTTCTTGATTATATCGGTCTTTGTCAATTTTTTACTTTTAATGTTAAAGACCATCAGGCGGTCTTCCTTGAGAACATTCACATACAGGTTCTCATTGTCCTTCCACTTCATGCTTCCTACATCCTTTAGCAGGAGCTCAATCCTGCCGGTGGCAAAGTCAAACATCATCACCGCGGATTCCCTGCGGAAAAGCATCCTGTTCCCATCCGGCGACAATACGGGCAGCCATGCGTCGCGTATGAATTCGGAAAAAGTCTTATCATCCGGATTGTATTTTAAAATGCTCCTCCAGGCATTGTATTTTCCGCCCTCCTTTTCGAAGCCTGCGCACACGTAAACATCATTTCCCCTGCAAAAAATGCGGGAGTATAGTTCGGCATTTCTAAAGCTTAAATCGGGATATTCGATCTCCCCGAGATTTGTAAATTTATTCGATGTATCGCTGCCTGTTTCCTCCCGTAGAAGATACATTTTTTGAAGTTCGTAACGCGGCATGCCCCCATCCGGAAAGGTCGCCACCCCCTTGGGGGGATAGCTTATAACGTAAAGCAGTACAAAATATCTTTTCCCTTCATGCACGGCGCCGGATAAGCCTTTAACACCGACATTTGGGATATCTTTGTGAAAAAGGGCAAAGTCTATCGAATTGCCGATAAAACCTCCGGAAATCCCCAATTTTTTATTCTCCATACCGCCGGCCCCGGCATCCGGATTTATTACGGCGCATATTAATACAGGCAGCATTATTCTTAATAATGTATTGAGGTTTTTCATCTTTCCTCATAATTAATGAAATTGGGAACCTCTAAAATTCAATAAATGTATCTCTCGCCCGCCTTCGGCGGGCGGGGGGAGTAATGATTAAGGTTGCCAATAATTCACTGGGAACCTCCAAAAATCAATAAATGCATCTCTCGCCCGCCTTCGGCGGGCTGGGGGAGTAATGATTAAGGTTGCCAATAATTCACTGGGAACCTCTAAAATTCAATAAATGTATCTCTCGCCCGCCATCGGCGGGCGGGAGGATTTGATAATTGGAGCTTGCCGACAGTATATAGGGAACTCCATAAAAATCAACCTTCCTGCATAAATTAATTAAAGCCCCCTTTTCAGCGCCGGCGCCCTGCCGCGCCCGGAGGCGGCTTTGGCCCAAGACGGCTGTATGTATCGGGATATATGTATATAAATAATTGCTTGTAATATTTAGACAATCCTGTAATAGTGATATCGTACTGAAATGGAATGGGCCGCGCGCACCCTCGGCACGCGGCCGGGATGCCATTGAATGGATGTGTAAAAAAGTCAATGGAGGCTGCCATGTTGACCCTGCTGAAACGAAAGTACTCACGTATTCACGGAATGCTGAATGTCATAACTCTTAAAAAAGGGAAACCGATCTCGGTAGGAAGCGTTCTCGAGAAACAGGCGGCCAGGCGGGGGGAGAAACCGCTCATCGTCTTCGAGGACCGGGTCATTAGCTACCGAAAGTTCAATGAAATTGCGAACAGATACGCCCACCTGTTCGGTTCGCTCGGTTTTCGGAAGGGGGACACGGTGGCGCTCTTTATGGACAACCGCCCGGAATACCTCATCATCCACGCCGGCCTTTCGAAGATAGGGGTGGTGCCCGCGCTCGTAAACAACAATATACGCGGCAAGGTGCTTGCGCACGCGCTCAATATAGCCGGGGCAAGGGCGGCAATCGTCGGCCACGAGTTCGCAGCCGATTACCTGGCCGTTTCGCGTGAGGTAAAACTCGCAAAGCCGGCCCTGGCCTTCATCGAAAAGGAGGGTTTGGATATAAAAACCCCAAGGGGCATGAAAGACCTCGCGCCGCTTCTGGACGCACAGCCGGCCGCCAATCCGGTAATGGACCCGCCGCTCAATACCCGCGACGTGCTCGAATACATCTATACCTCGGGCACCACCGGGATGCCCAAGGCGACCGTGCTAACCCATCACAAGTGGGTGCAGCTTGGATACGGAGCCGGAGGGCTCTGCCTTACGGCCATCCCGGAAGACGTTCAGTATTGCTGTCTTCCGCTGTACCACAACAGCGGCATCAACATCGCATGGCCCACCACGCTGATGCACGGCGGCACCTTCGCGTTAAGGCGGAAATTTTCGGCGTCCAACTTCTGGAACGACGTGCGCAAATACAACGCGACGCTTTTCGTGTATATTGGCGAGCTGTGCCGCTACCTTAACAACCAGCCGAAAAAGGACGACGACGCGGACAATCCGCTGCTCTATATCTTGGGAAACGGCATGAGGGGCGATTACTGGGTCGAGTTCCAGGAGCGTTTTAAAATCAAGCGGATAGTGGAGGTGTACGGGGCAACCGAGGGGGTTGGAGGGCTTACCAACCTTAAGGGGGTGCCCGGGATGATTGGAAGGCTCAGTACGGCCGGGGTCCGCATGGGCGAGGTGGCGCGCTACGACGCGGAAAAGGAGGAGCTTGTCCGTGACGAAAAGGGCTTTGTGGTGAAATGCCGCCCCGGGGAGACCGGGATGTTCCTGGCGAAGATAAGCGACGTAAGCCCGTTCTCCGGGTATAAAGGGAATGCAAAGGCCACAAGCGAGAAGATACTGGAGGGCGTGTTCAAGCCGGGCGACCGCTATTTTGTCAGCGGAGACCTGTTCAAGCTGCATAAAAAGGATTATGTGTCCTTTGTGGACCGTCTGGGCGACACCTTCAAATGGAAGGGCGAGGTGGTGGCCACAAACGAGGTCGCCGACATCCTGAACCGCTTCGGCGGAATCGAGGACAGCAATGTCTACGGGGTCACCGTGAAGGGCGCCGAGGGACGCTGCGGCATGGTGGCGCTTACGCCGCTCCAGGGAGCCTCGGTAGACTGGAAGAAATTTGCCGCCTATGTGGTAAGGGAGCTTCCCGTCTATGCACGCCCGTATTTCGTAAGGGTGCGCCGGGAAAAGGACGCGACATCGAGCTTCAAACAGCTCAAAACCTCGCTGCAAAAGGAGGGCTTTGATCCCAAGGCGGTAAAGGACCCGCTCTATTTTCTCGACCCGCGGAAGAATGCGTACGTAAAAATGACGCCCGCGCTGTATGCCGAGATTCAGTCGGGTAAGATCAAGTTCTAAACCGGGGCCGGACAGGCCTCCCAGCGCCAGGCCTCCCTGGCCTTCGCCCGGGAGGAAGCGATTTTGATGCCCGCCTTAATCCGCCGCGTAGTGTCGGATGCTTGAATACTTATCGTTTTTTTGATCTCTGCCGTCCTTTTCTTGACAAAAGTGGGGATGTATTGTACTTAGGATTCCTAAGTAATCTGGGCTTGTGAAGGCCCTCGAATGGGAAGGGCGGCGAAACCCTATAGGAGTCTGCCCGCATCAAGGTAGAATGGAATGGATTCCAGGAACGGTATTTTCAGCATAGAGTATTGCAGGGGATTCCGCGGATGCCCCCGGGCGGCGCTCGATGGTTCCGCTCTCGCCCGTCGTGTCGATGAGACGGTATCCGCCCTCGTGAGGGAGCTTTCCATCGAAAGGGAGCCGCTTGCCGGGCATCACCACAGGTGGTTTAGAGTTTCACTCTCGCTTTGCCCCAATGCCTGCTCGCGCCCGCAGATAGCGGATTTCGGGGTGATCGGAGCCGCCCTGCCCAGGGCCACGGACAGGGCCTGTAGCGGGTGTAATGTCTGCACGGAGGTGTGCAGGGAGGGGGCCATAAGCCCGCGCTTCGGCGTTCCCGTAATCGATTATTCACGCTGCGTCTCGTGCGGGGAGTGCGCGCGCGCCTGCCCATGCGGATCGGTCGAGATACATTCCAGCGGTTTTCGGGTGATGGTGGGCGGAAGGCTCGGGCGACATCCGCGCCTGGCTCGCGAGCTGGGCCGCCTGTACACCGCGGAGGAGACGGCCTCTCTGTTGGAGAGATCCGCGAGGCTCTTCCTTGAACATCGCAGCGAGGGAAGGCGCTTCGCGGAGATTCTGGACAGGTACGATCTGGAGGAAGAAGACCTTACGGCCCCCGACGAGGACCGTTTTGCAGGCGTTCCCGGGGAGGCCAGGTGAAGGGCCCAACGCTTGCGCTTTCCCTGTCCGCCTTTTCGGCCGCCGGGCTTCATTTCCTCAGAATGGACGATAAGGGCCTGTTTGCCGCTTGCCTTATGCTTCCCCTCTTGTTTCTGGTGCGCCGTGAATGGGCCCGATATGTTCTGCTGACGGCGCTCTGTTCGATGGCGGCCATGTGGATTGCGGTGCTCATTCAAATATCCCGCGTGCGCTTTCAAATGGATGAGCCCTGGGGGCGCTTCGCAGTAATAATTGCGGCCGTGTTTGCGCTGACCATTCTGGCCGCGATATTCGTCGGACGCATGCGCTTCGGGGATTCCGGCCGGGCTTTGCCGGGCGACGCGCCCGCCTTTGTCGCCTTTCTGATAACGGCCGCTTTTTTGGCCCTTGCGCGGGCGAAGGCGCCTTTTACTGTGCTCCTTGCGGACAGGGCGGTCAATGGCGCGGGCTGGATGTTCATATTGTTCATCTCGGCATACGCCGCGTGGATCGCCATGCTCATGGTGGAGAACAGGGCCACGGCCAAATTGCGCCTTCGTATATGGGTCCTTTTCGCGGCGGTATTCTTCGCGCAGCTCTTCCTGGGACTCCTCGGGTTCGAGTCATTCCTCATGACCGGAAGGCTCCATGCGCCGGTGCCCGCGGTCGTTGTAGCCGGGCCGCTGTACCGGGGGGAGGGCTTTTCCATGCTCATGCTGTTCGCCTCTACGATACTCCTGGTCGGTCCGGCATGGTGCAGTCATCTGTGCTATTTCGGAGCCTGGGACGCCCTGGCGGCGTCCAATAAAAAGCGCTCAACGCGCCCGCCGGCCTGGTTTGCGGCGGCGCGTCCCCTTATCCTTGCGCTTGTCGCGGCTGCGGCGCTTCTGATGAGGGCCCGCGGCGTGTCCGGTTATCACGCCTCCATCGCCGCGCTCGCCTTCGGCCTTGCGGGGCTCGGGATAATGGCCTTCGTGTCGCGAAGCAGGGGCTATATGGCCCATTGCCTGGCCTGGTGTCCGCTGGGCCTCCTTGCGGTCCTGGGCGGCCGCTTGTCGCCGTTTCGTATAAGGATAGATGAGGGATGCACCGACTGCGGCGCGTGCTCCTCCTCGTGCAGGTATGACGCGCTTCGCCCGGAACATATAAGGGCCCGCTCCCCCGGAATGAACTGCACGCTGTGCGGCGACTGCCTGGCTTCGTGCCGCGGAGGATTCATAGGCTACCGGTTCCCGCTCCTCTCGGGGCGGAGGGCGCGCACGGCATTCATCGTCCTCGTAGTGGTCCTCCATGCCGTCTTCCTTGGCTTTGCGAGAATATGACGACCCGGAGGGTCTGCCCCCCGCGCCGCCGGTACACGAAAATAATGATTTACAAAATATTACCCGGAGACGAACTTTTCGGCAATGACTTGCAGGAATCGAATTCCACTGGAGGATTGGCATGATTCATAAAAATGTCGTCACCGACTTTTCCTCAAGAGTTTGTTCCCCGGAAATAGACGAGACGGCCTATATACATCCCCTTGCGGCCGTTATAGGGAACGTATTCATCGGCGGGAGGGTGCTGGTGTCGCCCTTCGCCTCCGTTCGCGGCGACGAGGGACA
>Ga0302240_1002195_pt1 | contig 13546 bp, 8 predicted proteins | sample AAG_UR_His_MG_FD_193538 | JGI IMG/M metagenome (GOLD analysis project Ga0302240, IMG submission 193538) | Enriched activated sludge microbial communities from anaerobic digester in WTTP, New Holstein, Wisconsin, United States - AAG_UR_His | ecosystem: Engineered > Bioreactor > Anaerobic >... | reverse complement strand
TGCTGCCGTCGGCCCAATCATCTTGGGGGCTGTTGTGTGTCGAATTCAAACTTGAGTGAATTACAGCGACTGCTGGATGGCCTTGCGTACCCCGCCTTTGTGACGGACGCTGCGGGGCGGACGCTGCTGTGCAACCGCGCCGCGATCGAGGCCCAGGGGGGCGGCGGCCAGATCGTGGGAGTGCCGGTGATTTTCCGGGACGCCACCGCCGAGAAGCTGGCGCAGGAGGCCCTGCGGGCCAGCGAAATGCGGTACCGCGCGCTGTACGATTCGTCGCGCGACGCGATCATGGTGCTGAAGCCCGACACGGGTTTTCTGAACGGAAACCCGTCGGCGGTGGCGCTGTTCGGCTGCCGGGACGAGGCGCAGTTCACTCGCTGTTCGCCCGGCGACCTGTCGCCGGAGTTTCAGCCGGACGGGACACCGTCCATGGTCAAATCGCAGGAGATGATGGCGATCGCGATGCGGAACGGATCGCATTTCTTCGAGTGGACCCACTGCCGAGTCGATGGCAGCGAGTTCCCGGCCACGGTGCTGCTGACGCGGATGGAGATCGAGGGCCAGACGATGTTGCAGGCCACGGTCCGCGACATCACGGAGCAGAAGCGGTCGGCGGAGGCGCTGCGGGCCGCGAAGGAGGCGGCCGAAGCCGCCAGCCGGGCCAAGAGCGATTTCCTGGCCCGCATGAGCCACGAGATCCGCACGCCGATGAACGCCATCATCGGCATGACCGAACTGGTCCTGGACACCCCGCTGCAGCCTTCGCAACGGGAATTCCTGGAGATGGTGCGCGGGGCCGGCGATGCGCTGCTGTCCGTGATCAACGACATCTTGGACTTCTCCAAGATCGAGGCGGGCAAGCTAGAATTGCGCGCCAGCCCGTTCCGCCTGCGGGAAGGCCTGGGCGATACCATGAAGTCGCTGGCCGTGCGAGCCCACGAGAAAGGCCTCGAGCTGGCCTGCCACATCGCGCCGGACGTGCCCGAACACCTGATCGGCGACCTGGGCCGACTGCGGCAAATCATCGTCAACCTGGTGGGCAACGCGATCAAATTTACGGATGCCGGCGAGGTCGTCCTGGACGTGGCGTTGGAGGAGTTGGAGGACGAGCGGGTGACGCTGCACTGCACGATTTCCGACACGGGAATCGGCATCCCCGCCGACAAGCAGGCAACGATCTTCGAGGCCTTCGAGCAGGCCGACCGGTTTCAAACCCGCCGGTTTAGCGGCACGGGGCTGGGATTGGCCATCTGCTCGCGGCTGGTCGAACTGCTCCAAGGCCGGATCTGGGTGGAAAGCGAGGAGGGGCGGGGGAGCTGTTTTCACTTCACCGCCCAACTGGAAGTTCTCGCCGGAGCATCGACAGAGGAGCTAGCCGAGTTGCCCCAGAACCTGTCCGGCATCCACGTCCTGATCGTGGACGACAACGCCACCAATCTGCGGATCCTGCTCGAGTTGCTGCGCAGTTGGGGCATGCGGCCCGAGGCGGCAGCCAGCGGAGCCGAGGCCCTGCAGTTGTTGCACGAGCGGCACGCCGCCGGCCAGCCGTTCGAACTGGTGCTGACGGACGTCCACATGCCGCACATGGACGGTTTCGAGTTGGCCGGGCAGATCCGGCACAGCCCGTCCGTGGGCGGCGTGCCCATCATGATGCTCAGTTCCGGGGACCAGGCAGGCGACATCGCACGCTGCGAGCAGTTGGGGGCGGCGGGCTGTCTGCTCAAGCCGCTGAAGCAGCGGGAATTGCTGGACGCCATCTGCCGCGCACTGTTTGCCCTCGATGCCTGGCCCGCACCCTTGCCGCAGCGGGCCGGACCGCCGACAACCACGCTGCCGCCCCTGCGCATCTTGCTGGCCGAAGACAGCCCGCTGAACCAGAAACTGGCCATCGCCCTGCTGCGGAAACACGGGCATCAGGTCGTCCTGGCGCAGAACGGCCACGAGGCCGTGGCGACAGCTCGCCAGAACGACTTCGATCTGATCCTGATGGACGTCCAGATGCCTCTCATGGACGGCCTGGAAGCCACTCGCCGAATCCGCGATCGAGAACTGGCCACCGGCCGGCACGTCCCCATCATTGCCATGACGGCCCACGCGCTCAAAGGTGACATGGAACGCTGCCTGGCCGCCGGCATGGACGGCTACGTCGCCAAACCGATCCGCGCTCAGGAGCTGTTCGAGGCGATGGACCGGCTGGCGGCCCGTTCGTAGTGTCGGATTCGGCCGGTCAGGAGCGCCTGCAGGCGCTACGCTGGCCCTGCTTGCGGGCCTCTGCCCCGTCACCGGCCGGCAGAGCCGGCAAGACAGTGCGTTCCCAGGCGGAGCCTGTGAACGAGGCGCAAGGCGGAGCCTGGGAACGAGAGGCGTCACGCGCAGACCGGCTGCGGCGTCCGGGTGTGGACTTCGTTCAGAAAAGCACCCAGCAAGCGCAGATCCAAGCCGGCCACGCGCGGATGGGGGTGGAATTGGACGCCCACGGCCAACCAGTCATCCGACTCGCTCTCGATCGCCTCGATCACGCCGCCCGGTCCGCGCGCCGTCACCGCAAACCCCACGGCCACCTCGTCGACGGCCACTTCGTGAATGCTCTGGACCAGTGTCTCCGGATCGGTATAGACCTTGTCCAGGAACGAACCCGAGGTGGTCATGAGGGTGTGCCGTGGATTGTGAGGATACAGGTGCCGATGGCCGGGCCGATCGTCGAGCAGCACCGGGCGCAGGGTGCCGCCCAGGGCGACATTCAACAACTGAAGACCCCGGCCGAACCCCAGCAGGGGCAACTGCCGTTCGGCGATCGCCCGCATCAGCAGCGTTTCCGGATTGTGTTCGACCGCCTCCGGACCGTGAGCGTCGCTGTCCGGATCCAAGTCCCGCCAACCCAGGTACAGGAAGGCATCCACCCGGTCCAGCTGACGCATCACGTCGGCGGCATGCTCCGCGGCCGGTACGACCAACGGGATGGCGTCGGCGGTTTCGAGGAACTCCACCCAGCGCTGCAGCACGGGTTCGGCAAATCCCGAACACATGTAGCGATCGCAACGGCAGACCAGATTCAGACCGACAACAGGCTTGTCCGACATGGCGACGCGTCCTCCTGACTTTGAGTTCAGTGCAGTCGCTCGTACCAATCGGGCCGTTGCCCTCACACCTTCACAGCACGCGTCGGCCGCTCGATGATTTCCTGCGTCATTGGCGCCGCGCGGCGCAAGAGCTGGGCACGCACGCCTTCAATATAACGGTTGTCCACGCGCCAGCAAGACAGGCGAGCAAGAAAAGTCGAACGATTCCGGCATCGTTTTCTGGTATCTCCTGAGCCCGATCAACCACAACGCTGCAGGCCGCTGGCCAAAGCAGTGACAAGGCACCGCACTCGAAAAACTCGGTTGCGGCCGGAACTTCGGATTTCCTCCCTGCGCCCATTTGGCGCCGGCGGCAGGCGGGGCGATAATCTGGACCATGTGTAAGCCGTGCCTGCCGACCCGATGGTAATGCCAGCCATGCCCGCCGACCGCGACTCGATACTCACCTCCCTCGCCGACGTGCTCCGTCAATACTGGGGCTACGATAGTTTTCTGCCGCTGCAGGCCGAGGCGATGAGTTGCGTGCTGCAGGGGCGGGATTCGGTGGTCGTGCTGCCCACGGGCGGCGGCAAATCACTGTGCTTTCAAGCGCCGGCCATGTGCTTGCCCGGACTGGCCGTCGTCGTCTCGCCGCTGATCTCGCTGATGAAGGACCAGGTCGACTCGCTGCGAAACTGCGGCGTGCCGGCGGCTTGCTCCAACAGCACGCTGTCGGCCTCCGAGCGGCGGCGCGTGGCCGAGGACGTCCGGACCGGACGGCTGCGGTTGCTTTATTTGGCGCCCGAACGGCTGCTGACGGAAGGGACGTTAGAGTCTCTCCAGTCCGCCCAAATTTCCCTGGTGGCGGTCGACGAGGCGCACTGCATCAGCTCGTGGGGGCACGACTTCCGCCCGGAGTACCGCTCTTTACGCGTGCTGAAGAAGGCTTTTCCGAACGTCGCCACCCATGCCTATACCGCCACCGCCTCGGACGCCGTGCGGCGGGACATCGCGGACCAGTTGCAATTGCGCGATCCGGAAATCCTGGTCGGTTCGTTCGACCGGCCCAACCTGATCTACAAGGTGCAGCGACGGCACGACCGCCTGCGGCAAATCCGCGAAGTGTTGGAGCGGCACCGGGGCGAATCGGGGATCATCTACTGCATCACGCGCAAGGACGTGGATCAGACCACCGCCGCTCTGACGCAGCTGGGCTATCGCGCGCTGCCCTACCACGCGGGCCTGACCGACGACCAACGGCATCGCAACCAAGATGCGTTCATCGAAGACGATGCCGACACGATCGTGGCCACGGTGGCCTTCGGCATGGGCATCGACAAGCCGAACGTCCGCTACGTGATCCACGCCGGCATGCCCAAGTCGCTGGAACACTACCAGCAGGAGAGCGGCCGCGCCGGGCGCGATGGACTGGAGGCCGAGTGCTGCCTGTTCTTCTCCGGCGGGGACTACGGCGTATGGAAGAGCATCATCGAGGAGTCGGAGCCGGCGGCGCGCGAAGGAGCGATGAAGTCGCTGTCCGCCATGCTGAACTTTTGCAGCGGCGTGCAATGCCGGCACCGAGCCATCGTCGAGTACTTCGGCCAGCAGCTCCAAACGGTCACGTGCGGCGCCTGCGATGTGTGTCTCGGCCAACTGGACCTGGTCGACGATCCGCTCACGCTGGGCCAGAAGATCCTCTCCTGCGTGATGCGGCTGCAGCAACGGTTTGGCGCCGGCTACACCGCCAAGGTGCTCAGCGGCTCGAAGGACCAGCGCATTGTGCAGTTCGGCCACGAGCGGCTCAGCACCTGGGGCCTGCTGGCCGACGAGAACCTGCGCACCATTCGCGACTGGATCGAACAGCTGGTGAGCCAGGAATACCTGATCAAAGTCGGCGAGTACAACCAACTGCAGGTCACGCCGGCCGGTTGGCGGGTGTTGAGGGGCGAAGTCACGCCGCGACTGCTGCGGCCGGCGCGGCCGGCCAAAGCGGCCAAGCCCGCGGCGGTCGAGGATTCCTGGGAGGGCGTCGATCGGGGCCTGTTCGACGAACTGCGGCGGCTGCGGCACGAGCTGGCGGCCGCTCAGAACATGCCGGCCTACATCGTGTTTGGCGACGCCTCGCTCCGTGACATGGCCCGCCGCCGGCCCTCGACGCCGGACGGCTTCCGCCAGATGAAAGGCGTGGGCGAGAAAAAATTGACCGATTACGGCGAGGCGTTCATCGAGCGCATCGTGGCTTACTGCCAGGCGAACCAGGTGCCGGTGGACGTGCCGCCGCCGGCCGGCGCGCCGGCGCCAATCGCGGCTGCCAAGATACCGCCCACCCCCGGCGCCACGGCGCAGACTGCTTTTCCGTTGTTCCGCCAAGGTCTGAGCGTCGAACAGATCGCTCAGCGGTTGGGCCGCGCGCCGTCTACCGTGCGCGGCTACCTGGGCCTGTTCATCCAGCAAGAGCGCATCACCGATCCCTCGCCCTGGGTCGATCCGGCGACCGCCGAGCGCATCGTGCGGGCTGCCGGCCAAGTGGGTACCGAACGTCTGAAGCCCATTTTTGACCTGCTCGGCGGCCAGATCAGCTACGAACAGATCCGCATCGTCGTGCTGTGCCTGGAAAATGCCGAGACGTTCTAGCGCGGCACCGCTGCAGTCCCGTAGGTTGGGACTCCGTCCCGACCGCGTCGGAACGGACTCCCGATCGGGTCGGGACGGGGTCTCAACCTGCGGCAATGCCTGCCCTAGAACATCGACCGGCGTACGCTGCCGCTGGTGCCGGTTTTGCTGGTCTTCGCGAATCTGTTTGTTTTTCTGATCGAAGGGCGGATGTTCGCGGCGGATCCTTCAGGCGGCACGGTGTTGGAGGCCTTCGTGCTGGAGTGGGGCCTGGTGCCCGAGGCTCTGGCCCAAGGGCATTTGCTCGGCCTGGTCACGCACATGTTCTTGCACGGGGACTTGCTGCACATCGCCGGAAACCTGATCGTCCTGTGGGCGTTTGCCTGCTCGCTCGAAATCGGCCTGGGGCGCTGGTCGCTGTTGGGATTCTATCTGTTCTTCGGCATCGTGGGCGGACTGGCCCACGCGCTGACCGACCTGACGAGCACCATTCCCTTGATCGGCGCCAGCGGCGCGATCGCGGGCCTGATCGGCGCTTACACGGTGATCTACGGCCCGCTGGCTCGAATCCGCACGCTGGTGTTCTTGTTCGTTCATACCGTCGAATGCCAGATTCCCGCTTCGGCGTTCGGGATCATCTGGGTTGGTCTGCAGATCAGTTCGGCGGCGGACGATGTGAACGGAGCTTCCGGAGTGGCCTGGTACGCCCACCTCGGCGGTTTTGCCGCCGGCGTGGTCGTCGGTTTCCTGTGCCGCCGCGATACCAAGTGTGCATTGACCCAGGACCGTGAAGGGAACTTGGTGTTCCAGGATGCTCCGGCCGAACAGGCAACATCGGACAGCGACGCACCCATCCCGGACGTTTGGCCCCTGCCGCCCGTGTGCCCGCATTGCCGGCATGCACTGACCGAGCAGTCGCGGCTCACGCCCAACCTGGCTCGCTGCAGCCATCCGCCCTGCAGGCGTCTGGTCTATCTGGAACAGCAGACGCGCACGCCGCAAGTTGGATTCAGTTGGCATTCGCTGAACAAGAGGCGGTCCAGCACGGATGGCAAATCGTGAAAAATCGGGACTTCGAACTCCTCGACATGATATTGCCAATCATGATTCTGTCTTCTCCCTCTCGCTCGCCGCCTCCGCATCGTTCGAGAAACAAGTGAGCGGAATGGCGCTAGCCACCGGTTCCGGAGCGGCCGCAGCACCGGCGGCCAGCGCCTTGCCGCTCACGCGTAGTCCGACAGCTGTTTCTCGAACGATGCTCAGGGTGCCGCAGGCGATTTGGAGTGCGATTCCAGTTCGGCCAGCCTCTTTTCAACAAAGGCCGTGACGTGCGGCCAGCAGTCGGCGCCGCAGCGGCCGTGATCGGCGCCCTCGATCACGATCTGTTTGACTGCCTTGTGGCCGACCAGCTTCATCATGGAAACGAAGTACAGGTTCTCTTCGGCGCGCATCAGCATATCGGCCTCCCAGCCGCCGGTGATGCACAGCGTGGGCGGCGCGTCCTGGCGCACGTGGTACAAGGGGGCGTACTTGTCGATCGTAGGCCGGAACTTGCTCGGCTCGATGCCCTGCTCCTTTCTTGATGGCGATGTCTCCACGAATTTAGGTGCGAGCGGATTGCGCGTCAACGGTCCCTGCCGCCCGCATCGGCCCCGCCACCCGCTGCCTGTGAGCCCCACCCCCGCGACACCGCAGGGAACGGGCGCGCTGATTGCCTGCCTTCTTTCGCCCTGCTAAGATGATTCGCGGAAAGACTCTTGCGCCCTGCAGCGCGAAATATCGAGAACAGATTGTCGATGTTGCCGGCCGTCAGGCCGTGTTAGGAGACGCGCCATGAGCGTTGTGCGACGGTTCGTTTGCGTTGGAATTTGGCTGTCGTTTCTTTTTCCGCAGTGGGCTTCGGCCGAGGTCGTGCGCGTCGAGATTCGCGAGTGCGGGCCGTTTGCGGACGGGTGCGTCTTCGGCCGCTCCGGGCCGTACGAGAGGATTGTCGGCCGGCTGCACTTCGAGGTGAACCCGGCAGAGACGCTGAACGCGGGCATTACGGATCTCCAGCGGGCTCCGCGCAACGCTGCGGGCCGCGTTGAGTTCTGGAGCGATTTCTTTCTGCTCAAGCCGGTCGATCCCGCGCGGGGCAATCGGCGGCTGCTGTACGACGTGAACAACCGCGGAAACAAGCTGGCCCTGTGGACGTTCAACGAAGCTCGCGGCAATAACCCCTCGACAGCGGCCGACGCCGGCAACGGGTTCTTGATGCGCGAGGGGTGGTCGGTCCTGTGGTGCGGCTGGACCGGCGACGTCATGCCGGGCGACGATCGGCTATTGGCCGGATTCCCCGTGGCGAAGGAGAACGGACAACCGATTACCGGCAAGATTCACGCCGAGATCTGCCGCGACGAGCCCGTGGGCAGCTCGCCATTATATTGGACGCCGTGGGCGCTGTCGGTCGTTTACCCGCCGGTGAGTCTTGACACGCGGCAGGCCCAACTCACCATGCGTCCCAAACGTTCCGAGCCCGCCGTCGAGATCCCGCCGGACCAGTGGGCGTTCGCCCGGCTGGAAGGCGACAAGCCGGTGGCGGATGCCGGCAGCGTCTGGGTGAAAGGCGGGTTGCGGCCGGGATGGCTGTACGAGTTGGTGTACGAGGGCCAAGCGCCGCGCGTGTCGGGGCTGGGATTTGCCGCCGTCCGCGACGGTGCGTCCTTCTTCCGCTACGAGAAAGCCGACCGCGACGGGACCGCCAATCCGCTGGCCGGAGCGATCGATCGAGCTCACATCTTCGGCATCTCGCAGTCCGGCCGGTTTGTGAACCACTTTGTCTACGAGGGTTTCAACACAGACCTGCGCCGGCGCATGGTTTTCGACGGAGCGCTGTCGCACGTTTCCGGGTCTGGCCGAGGCCTGTTCAACCACCGCTTCGGCATGTCCACGTTATGTGCGACCCACCACGAGAACCTGCTGGCGCCGTCCGAGTCGTTTCCTTTCACGACGCTGCCCCAGACCGATCCCGTGACCGGCCGCTCCGGCGATCTCCTGGCCCGCGCCCGGGCGCAGGGCCACGTGCCCAAGATCATGTTCACGCAAACCTCGACAGAGTACTGGACGCGAGGCGCGTCGCTGCTGCACACGGACGCCGCGGGGACGAAGGACGTCGAACTGGACCCCAACGCGCGGCTGTACGTGGTCGCCGGGGCCCAGCATCTGGGCGGCACGCCGACCGATCGCGGCCTGTACCAGAACTTGCGCAACCCGCTGAACGACCGCCCGTATGTGTTGCGGGCGCTGCTGGTCGCCTTGGATCAATGGGCCAGCGCCGACAACCCGCCGCCGGAGAGCCGCTATCCGCGCATCGCCGACGGGACGCTGGTGGACCTGGAAACGTTTCGCAAGCAGTTCCCGCAGATTCCGGGCGTCCAACTGCCGGCGGGCTACTACATGCCGCTGCGGCTCGACTTCGGCCCGCGCTGGTTGACGGAAGGGATTGCCGACTCCGTTCCGCCCAACGTCGGCCCGCCGTACCGCACCCTGGTCCCCGCGGTGGACGCCGACGGCAACGAGGTGGCGGGCATTCGCTTGCCCGACGTCGCGGTGCCCCTGGCCACCTACACCGGCTGGAACCTTCGATCCGCCGAGGCCGGGGCCGAGGGGATGCTGGCGCCGTACAACGGCTCCTATCTGGTGTTCCCAGCGACTCGCGAACAGCGTCTGCAAACAGGCGATCCCCGGCCGTCGCTCGCAGAACGCTACCCGACCCGCGAAGCGTATCTGGCCCGCGTGACGGAGGCGATCCTGCAACTGCGGGAACAACGCCTGCTGCTGCCCGAAGATGCCGTTGCCCTCATGAAGGCAGCGGCAGAGCGGCGATGGTAGGAACGATGATCAGCGGCGCCGGCGGGAAAGGCAAAATAACGGCAAGGGTCAGGTCTTGACTTTTAACTTCTGGTACCCGGGCACCAACTGCAAGTCACGACGGGTTCAACTCTCCTACACAAAAAAGTCGAAAATTCAAGTCCTGACCCCCGGCATCTCGCCATGTCCCGCAACGCGGCCAGGATCTGCTTCGGCAGCAGAGGCAGTTCCTGTTGGCCTGTCTCGCACTGGCGATGTTGCAGCCTCCCGTTGTTTGCTGGGCGCTCTTGTACTACTCCGCCCGCTGCTTGGCGGATAGAATTCGCGAGACGGAGGAGGCGTTGGCATCGTTCGAGAAATAACTGTTTAGTGTTCATTGCTGATCATCCCACGGAGCGTGATGGCTACTTTGACGAGGCGACAGTTATTTCTCGAACGATGCTTAGCGATGCTGTCTGCCGTGGACAACGCGGCAGAGTCAGCAGAGGCGACGGTTTCCCAACAAGAATTCGCATTCAGGAGACAAACCATGCGAACGAGGACTCTTTTTCCCTTTTGGGAATTTGCCTTGCTGCTTCTGATCGTCTCGCTCGCCGCGCCCATCCACGCGGCGATGCCGCCTTCACTGCCTAAGCGGAGTGACGTCCAACGTGTGTTGGCCGTGGCACGCGAGCGTCATCCGGAGCGATCGGCCGAGCGGCCGCTGGAGATCGTCTTGCTGGCCGATCGGAAAGATCACGGACCCGACGAGCACGATTACCCGCGCTGGCAATCGCGGTGGGCGTTGCTGCTGGGCGGCAGGTCCGCTTCCAAGGCTCCTGCGGCCAATCTGTACGGTCCGGATCGAGTTGATCCGGCGGTTCCGCAAGGCGCGCCGCAGGTTCGCGTCGCGACGGCCGACCAATGGCCATCGGCACAGCAGTGGGAAGACGCCGACGTGATCGTCGCCTTCTGCTACCTGGCGTGGACGCCGGAACGGATCGCGGAAGCCGGGCGATATCTTGAGCGTGGGGGCGGACTGGTGGTGATCCACTCGGCGACTTGGACCAAGCCGAAGCCCTCGGCGGATGTAGCGGGCGTGTTGGGCGTGGGCGGCTTTCAACGCTGGCGCCACGGAGCCATTTCGCTGGAGACCACCCAGCCCGAGCACCCGATCTGCCTCGGCCTGCCGCCGGTGCTGCCGCTGGTGGATGAACCCTATTGGCCGCCCACGCCCCCGACAAATGTACCTGACGTTCAGGTCTTGGCGGGCAGCAAGGAGCAGAACGAGCCCGGCCAGCCCGCCGCGTCGCTGCAGCCGATGTTCTGGACGTTCCAGCGCAGCCAAGGGCGGGTCTTCGGCTGCGTCCTGGGCCATTATTCGTGGACGTTCGACGACCCGTATTTCCGGCTCTGGCTGTTGCGCGGGATCGCCTGGGCCGCACGCGAAAACCCGTATCGCCTGGACGATCTGGCGCTGCGTTCGGCAGCGGTCGCTGGCGAATGAGATGCTCAACTCCCAGAAAACAAGAGCCTGGCAGAATCATGAGGGCAGAATCATGAAAGCGAGTTCATTTTCACGTTGCTGACCCGGATATCTCGCCAGCTCACACACCACCACCTCGTAGTATTCATATTCGAGGGCAACGACATGAAACGGTTCTTGTCTCTGACCGCGTTCGGTTGCTGGCTGGTGCTTCTGCCGGCCGCTTTCGCCAGAGCCCAGTTTCCTCTTGCAGAAAACCTCGCCGCACTGAGGAAAGCCGGCGTCGAGCGCGGCATCTGCGTCGTCCTGTCCGCGAAGACGAATTGCTCGACACGCGCGCCATGTGCATGGCGGCGGGCCGCATTTTCTTCTACAGCCACAGCAAGTTCAATCAACTGCTGGGCCTTTTCCGCCACGCCCAAACTGGCCGCCGTCTGCTCGACTCGCTCGCTGACACCGTACCCCAGCGCGGCCAGCAGCTGTCGGACCCTACCCCGATCGCCCGCCGCCTGTACCGTCGCCCCACGGATTCTTCGTGGCTCGCCAAGCACGGTAGTCCTCCCTGACTGATCGGCAATCGAGGCTCGTCGGCAGCGTCCGAACCGGTTGCATCGCAGACAAGGACGCCTACAATACTCGGCGAACGGCAGGCGTCAGCCCGCCGGTTAACGCAGTACTCGGCGAACGGCAGGTGTTAGCCCGCCGGTTTCCGCAGCACCGGGCGAACGGCGGAAGTTAGCCCGCCGATTCTTCCCAGGATTGGACTGGGCGCGCGAAAGAGACCGGTGGGCTGACGCCCCACCGTTCGCCCAACGCCGGCCGAAGTGAGACAGTCCAAATAGCCCGAGAATTGGAAATGGGTGAACCGATGGACCTAGTGCTGCTTTCCCGTTTGCAGTTTGCGCTGACGGTGATGTTTCACTACTTGTTCCCGCCGGTGACGATCGGCCTGGGGGCGGTGCTGGTGTTTCTGGAGTACCGCTGGCTGCGGACCGGCGATCGGATCTACCACCAGGCGGTGAGATTCTGGACGAAGATGTTCGGGATCAACTTTGCGCTGGGCGTGGCCAGCGGCATTGTGATGGAGTTCCAGTTCGGCACGAATTGGGCCGTTTACTCGCGGTACGTGGGCGACGTGTTCGGCTCGGCGCTGGCGGCGGAAGGCATCTTTGCCTTTTTCCTCGAATCGGGATTCCTGGCCGTGTTGCTGTACGGCTGGGACAAGGTGTCGCGCGGCTTTCACTTCTTTTCGACCTGCATGGTGGCCTTGGGGAGCATCTTCTCTTCGGTCTGGATCGTGGTCGCCAATTCCTGGCAGCAGACTCCGGCCGGGTCTCACTTGGTGGAACGTACGGTGAACGGGCGCACGTTTGTGCGGGCGGAAATCGTCGATTTCTGGAGCTTGGTGTTCAACCCCTCGACGGTACACCGTTTGAACCACGTCTTGCTGGCGGCCTTCGTGTTGGGCGCTTTCTTCGCCATGAGCATCTCGGCGTGGTACTTGCTGAAGGGGCGGCACGTCGCGTTCGCGCGGCGTTCATTTACGGGCAGCCTGTTGCTGGCCACCGTGGCCTCGTTCGCCCAGTTGCTGTCGGGACACTTCAACGCGGACATGGTGGCTCGCCGCCAGCCGGCCAAGCTGGCGGCCTTCGAGGGTCACTTTCAGACCGGGGAGGGCGGCACGGCCTTGTACGCCTTCGGCTGGCCCGACGAGGACAGCCGGACCGTCAAGGGAGGGCTGGCCGCCCCCAAGATGCTCAGCTTCCTCGTCTATCAAGACCTGGAACAGCCGGTGCCCGGGCTCGACCAACTAGCTGCCGACTATGGCGCCCCGCCGGTCTGGCTGTCCTTCCAGGCGTATCACATCATGGTGGCCCTGGGCATGCTCTTCATCGCCAGCACGTCGCTGGCCTGTTGGTACTGGTGGCGGGGGACGCTGTTCGAGCAGCGCTGGCTGCTGTGGTTCTTCGTGTTCGCCGTGGCGTTGGCCTTTGTGGCCAATGAGACGGGCTGGATCGCCGCCGAGGTCGGCCGGCAGCCGTGGATTGTGTACCCGATGCAGACCGACGCGGGACTGGTCGGCGGCTTGAAGACCAGCGACGCGGTCTCGGAGGCGGTGAGCAGCGGGCAGGTACTGGGCTCGCTGCTGATGTTCGGCGTCTTGTACGCTTTCTTGTTTGCGTTGTGGATCTTTCTGTTGGACCGGACGATCCGGCACGGGCCGGACTCGCTGGAACCGGCCGTCGGGCCGGAGGCGGGGACGCCTCTGTCGGCGATCGCCCAGCGGGCGACGCATCTGTATGGAGAGTGAGAGATTTCCGCGCACCAAGCACAGGGGACATCAGTCTCATGGATCTGAACTTGACGTGGTTTATTCTGTTGGGCGTCCTGCTGGCGGGCTACGCGGTGCTGGACGGATTTGACTTGGGAGTCGGGATGCTGCACCTGTTGGCTCGGGGCGACGCCGAGCGGCGGACGTTCATCGCCACGATCGGGCCGATTTGGGACGGCAACGAGGTCTGGCTGGTGACCTTCGGCGGAGCGCTGTTTGCCGCCTTTC
>Ga0302240_1002191_pt1 | contig 13603 bp, 9 predicted proteins | sample AAG_UR_His_MG_FD_193538 | JGI IMG/M metagenome (GOLD analysis project Ga0302240, IMG submission 193538) | Enriched activated sludge microbial communities from anaerobic digester in WTTP, New Holstein, Wisconsin, United States - AAG_UR_His | ecosystem: Engineered > Bioreactor > Anaerobic >... | reverse complement strand
TGATCTTTACTGCCGAAGTAGATGTAAAGCCTGTCTTAACACTTCCAGACTATAAAGCACTTCAGGTGGTAATAGATAAAGATAAGTATACAGTTAAAGATAGCCATATAGAAGCAAGCCTTGAGAGTTTAAAAGAGAGATTGGCTGAACCTAAAGAACCCGGTGAAGAAGGGCTTAAGAAAGGAAATTTTGTAGATCTTACGATTCAGATTATTTATCCCCATGGGGAAGAAACAGATGAAAAGGTAGATAGTAAAAGAAAGAGAATTATTTTGAATGAAGATAATCTTGATGGCCGTATAATTAAAGAAATTGAAGGTATGAAGGTAGATGAAACAAGAGAAATCATTCTTACAGAACCTTCAGAAGAAGATGTAAATTCTTTAAAGAAAGTTATTTATTCCGTTACTTTAAATTCTATAATGGAATTACCAGAGTTTACACCTGAATTTTTAGAAAAGCATACGAATTTTAAAACTCTTGAAGAGCTTAAAGAAGCATTTAAAAAAGAGTGGGAAAAAATATTTCTGGATAATAAGAAAAGCTTTATAAAAGAGAATATTCTTGCAAATTTAGTGGAAAAAATAGAAAAAAATGGCGATATTGAAATACCTTCTTCACTTTTGAATACTAAAGTGTCTAATCTTATGAATACACATATAGTTCAATTGGCCCAGTTCAAGAATTCTCTGGAAGATTATTTAGATCAAACTGGTATTACAGAAGAAGAGTATATGGAAAAACTCAGAGATGATGCTAAAAACTCTATAAAAACAGATCTTATTATTGATGCTATAGGTAATATGGAAAATATTGATGTACCTGATGAAGAGATAAACGAAGCAATTAAGAAACTTGATATTTCTAAAGAACATCTAAGAAGTGCAAAAAATAGCGGAAGAAAAGACATGGAAGAATATATAAGAATACAATTAAGAAAACAATTGATAATAAATTTTTTAGTAAATAACATTACTGTTGTAGAAAATTAGAAGCTTTCAGTAATCAGCAGTTAGCAGTCACCTTTTGTTTGGATCAGAAATAATTGCCGTAATGTGTCTATTAAATATATTTTATTAAAGTGAAATCTTTAGTGCTGATAGCTGATACTGACTGCTGACTGCTAATAAGGAGGTGTTGTGAGTGAGTTACAGTAATAATGATTATGATGTTAAATCTTCTTATCTGGTGCCTATGGTTGTGGAACAGACACCCCGTGGCGAGAGAGCTTATGATATTTATTCTCGTTTATTAAAAGAGAGGATAATTTTTATTGGAAGTCCCATAGATGATGTAGCAGCAAATCTGATAATTGCCCAGTTATTATTTCTTGAAAAAGATGATGCTGATAAGGATATTGATTTATATATAAATAGTCCGGGAGGATCTACTACCTCGGGGCTTGCTATTTATGATTGTATGCAACTGGTTAAACCGGATGTTTCAACTATTTGTATGGGCCTTGCTGCAAGTGCTGCAGCAATTCTCCTTGCTGGTGGAACACAGGGGAAACGTTATGCTCTTCCTTATTCCAGAATTTTAATACATCAACCGTGGATACGAGGACTGGGTGGACAGGCAACAGATATTGATATACATGCTCAGGAAATTATGAGGACAAGAAGAATTATGAATGAAATCCTGGCCCTTCATACAGGGAAACCTATAGAAAAAATAAAAAATGATACGGAAAGAGATTATTACATGTCACCTGATGAAGCCAGAGAATATGGTATTATAGATAAAATAATTCGTAAAGATACGAGATAGTGAAAAGTGAAAAGAAGTAAAAGCCGAAAAGAAGTGAAAAGTGAAGTATAATTGTAATATTATACGTTTCACGTTTCACTATCTTACTTTATCCTGGCAAAAAGGAAGTGATTCAGGATGTTTAAGTTCGGAGATGATAACAGACCTGTTAAATGTTCTTTTTGTAGTAAAAATCATCAGCAGGTTAGAAAACTTATAGCCGGCCCGGGTGTTTATATATGTGATGAATGTATAGAACTTTGTAATGATATAATAGAAGAAGAGTTAGGCAGAAAAGCAGATAAAAGTTTTCGTTTCCGGAGTATCCCAAAGCCTAAAGATATTTATAAAAGCCTTAATCAATATGTGATAGCTCAGGATCAGGCAAAAAAAGTTCTTTCCGTAGCAGTTTATAATCATTATAAAAGGATAAATTCCAAAATTCAAACTGATGATGTGGAATTACAGAAAAGTAATATCCTTCTTATAGGGCCAACAGGTTGTGGGAAAACCTATCTTGCACAAACTATGGCAAAAATTCTGGATGTTCCTCTTGCTATATCTGATGCCACATCTTTAACTGAAGCCGGTTATGTGGGCGAAGATGTAGAAAATATACTTCTCAGGCTTATACAGTCGGCAGATTACGATATTAAAAGAGCTGAAAAAGGTATAGTATATATTGATGAAATAGACAAAATTGCCAGGAAATCAGAAAATCCATCAATAACCAGAGATGTTTCAGGAGAAGGAGTTCAACAAGCATTGCTCAGGATTTTAGAGGGTGAGCTTGTTAATGTTCCTCCCCAGGGTGGAAGAAAACATCCTCATCAGGAATTTATTCAGATTGATACTACTAATATATTATTTATCTGTGGAGGTTCTTTTGCCGGTCTGGAAAATATAATAGAGTCTCGTATAAGTAATAAAGCAATGGGTTTCAGAGCTAAAATAGAAACCAGAGATGTTAAAGATAAAAAATTAGGGGAAATACTTTCTCATATTCTTCAGGAAGATCTCCTTAAATTTGGTATGATACCGGAATTTATAGGTAGATTGCCAATAATAGTTTCTGTCGCTTCCCTTGATGAACATGCACTGGAACGTATTCTGACAGAACCACGTAATGCTTTAATAAAGCAATATCAGAAAATATTTTATATGGATGGTGTGGAGCTTATTTTTACGCCTGATGCCATTTCATCAGTAGCAAAAGAGTCCAAGAAGCGTAAGACCGGTGCCAGAGCTTTAAGGACAATACTGGAAAATATTATGCTTGATATAATGTTTGAAATTCCATCCAGACCTTCTATTAGAAAAATTATTATTACTGAAAAAGTAATTACTGAAAAAGTTGAGCCTATATATGAGACTGTTGAAGAGGGCAAGAGGGAAGTATCTGCTTAGTCTGGTGAGATGTGAAGCGTAGTTATTGTATTCTTCACTTTTCACCTTTTATTTTTAGGAGTTGTTTTTAAGGTCTTTATTATGTTATAATCATAAAATACATTATTAATAAAATCATTTAAATGCATTTTCATTATTGTTAAATTAATAGTTTCAGTAGAAATAAACTTATATGTTTAAAGCTATCAGAAATCAGCTTTTAGCTGATAGCTGAGGTCTGAAAGCCGAAAGCTAATAATAATTAAATGGGGAATATAAGGAAAATGAACAATAAATCAGGTTTTGAAATGGCAACCAATATAGTAAGGTTTGTGGTTTTTGTAATATGTACTATATTTTATTTCTCTCAGGTTCCTGGTGGTATGTCGACAGATGTAAAAGTTGATGATGTAAAGAAATATTTTTCTGATGAATCCTCTAAGAATACACTGGTTCTTTATATAAAGCAAGCCTCTCAGTCTGGAGGTGTAAAGGTAGTAAATGGTGTTCAGACCATCAATAAAAGTAAATTGATTGGATTTATTGAAAAAGAAGGTAGCTTCTTTGTCCAATATGCACCTTTTTATAATTATAAACGTATTTTTCAACTGGGTATTATAGTAATTTTTTATATCATTGTAGCTACTGTTCTTTCCAGAACTATGGTTTATCATCCGGGTATGAGTATTGGGTTTGCTAGTATGGATTTTGTCTTGTCTACACTTTTTATATTTTTTACTGGTGGAATTAAAGGTCCTTTTATATTACTTTATGTACTTATTATTGTTCATGTGGCTGCACAGTTTGGCACTCTTTATAGTGTGGGAACTTCTGTTTTAACTTTAATTGTATTAATTATATGTTCTAATTTTTCTCAATTTTATGCTGTAAATAGCGTGACTCTTATCAATGTAGTTCCTTTTGGTTTGTTCCTTGGCCTTACAGGATTTCTGGTAGGTTCTCTGTATAAGTTGGTTGCTCCTGTAACTGTATCAATAGGTTCAACAGAAGAATCAACAGTAATGCCACATATGGTTGTAGATGATAGCCAGAGACGATTAGAAGAGATAACTAAAAAATATCAGGCTCAGACAAAAGAACTGCAAAGATATGCAGGGATGGAAGAAAATTTTAGGAGAAAACAGAGAGAATTTCGTGGCATTCATGAAATTATTCAGGAAATTGTTTCAGAGGTAGATATTAAAAAGTTACTTCCTCTTACTATGACTAAAGCAGCAGAGGAGTGTGAGGCACGAGTAGGGGCAATTTTATTGAAGCTTTCCAGAACTGGAGATTTAAGAGTTTATGAAAGATATAATCTTTCTCCTATATCGGAAAAAATTTTTAATTGTAAATATGGAGAAGGTATAATAGGCAGTGTGGCTTTAAAGGGTGAACCTCTTGCTCTTTCAAAAACAGATAAGGATCCCCGTTTTTCTTTTTTTGCTAATTGTCCTGAGAGAATACAAAACTTTCTCTGTGTTCCTATGACACATAAAGGACAGTCCAAAGGTGTTATTTTACTCTGTAATAAACTTACAGGGAGCAGGTTCAGTGAGGATGATGAAAGATCTCTCTCGATTTTAGCCGGCATAGCTGCTACTGCTATTGCCAATGCTGAATTGTTTAAAGAAATAGCAAATAAAAATGAAGAGCTGGGAACAGCAAATAGAAAATTAGAAGACAGTATTGAAGATACAATTACAACACTTGCAGAAGCTCTTGATGCAAAAGATAGCTATACCCGTGAACATTCTAAACGAATCTGCAAGTATGCAGTAGAATTTGCCAGATATCTGAATCTGGATGAACGTAATATAGAGATTATCAGGAGAGGTTCTCTGTTACATGATATAGGTAAAATAGGTATACCTGATAGAATACTTTTTAAACCTGAAGGGTTGACAGATGATGAATTTACAATAATAAAATCACATGTTATCGAAGGTGCAAAGATAATATCAAAAGTAGAACCTTTAAGGTCACTCTGTGATATTGTGAAATATCATCATGAAAAATTTGATGGTTCCGGTTATCCCAATGGTCTTAAGGGTGATGAAATTCCTATAGGAGCAAGAATTGTTGCAGTAGTAGATACATATGATGCAATGACTACAGACAGACCCTATCGTAAAGGGTTTACTCCTGAGGTGGCACTGGAAAAGATGGCTAAATTTGCGCCTAATCAGGTTGGTATGGATATGTTTTTGAAATTTGAAAAGATGATAAGGGAAAAGAATTTTTTCCGTATATGAAGGAGTATCTTTATTATGGAACTCAGTAAAGTGTATGAACCTCATGATATAGAAAAAAAGTGGTACCACCAGTGGATGGAGAGTGAGTCATTCAAAGTTAAGGTAAATGAAAAGAATCCCTTTACAATAATCATTCCTCCTCCAAATGTTACAGGATCTTTACATATAGGACACGCTCTTGATACCACTATACAGGACATGATAATAAGATTTAGAAGAATGGAAGGTTATAATACCCTGTGGATACCGGGTACGGATCATGCCGGTATAGCTACACAGAATGTAGTGGAAAAAGAACTGGCCAGGGAAGGTTTAAGTAGAAAAGACCTCGGTCGTGAAGAGTTTCTTAAGAGAGTGTGGGCGTGGAAAGAGCAGTATGGCCGTAATATAGTATATCAACTTCAACGACTTGGTGTAACCTGTGACTGGAACCGGGAGAGATTTACTATGGATGAAGTATGCTCCAAAGCTGTGAGGACTGCCTTTAAAAGTCTTTTTGATAAAGGACTTATCTATAGAGGCAAGTATATGATAAACTGGTGTCCCCGATGTCTTACAGCTATTTCCGATTTAGAAGTCCATCATGTTGAGACAGAAGGAAATTTATATTATATTCAATATCCCTTTGTTGATTCAGAGGGAGGTATAATTGTTGCGACTACCAGACCGGAAACCATGCTTGGAGATACTGCTGTAGCCATTCATCCTGAAGATGAAAAATATACAGCTTTTATCGGTAAAACATTGTTTTTACCTCTTCTTAACAGGAAAATTCCTGTAATTCCGGATGAATATGTAGATCCTTCTTTTGGGACAGGTGCAGTAAAGATAACACCTGCTCATGATATGAATGACTTTCTGGTAGGAGAACGTCATAATCTTCCCAGAGTTGTGGCTATTGGTGAAGAAGGAATTATGACTGATGAAGCGGGGCCTTATAAAGGTCTTACCAGAGAGGAATGTCGTAAAAAGATTATTGAAGATCTTAAAAGTCAGGGTTATTTAATAAATATATTACCATATGTTCATAGTGTCGGTAGATGTGCCCGTTGTGATACCTTTGTGGAACCCTTTATCTCTGAACAATGGTTCTGCAAAATGGAAGAACTTGCAAAGCCTGCTATAGAAGCAGTTCGTACAGGTCAGACCAGATTTTTTCCTGAAAAATTTAAAGATCTTTATCTTTACTGGATGGAAAATATAAAAGACTGGTGCATTTCCCGTCAGCTCTGGTGGGGACATCGTATTCCCGTATGGTACTGCAGGGAATGTGGCAATACTTTCTCTTCAGTGGAAGAGCCTCTTAAATGTCTTAAATGTTCAGGCAGTAAAATAGATCAGGACAGTGATGTTCTGGATACCTGGTTTAGTTCTGCTCTCTGGCCACTGTCAACTATGGGTTGGCCTGATGAAAGTGAAGATATCAAATATTTTTATCCCACCTCGGTTCTTGTTACAGCAAGGGATATTATATATCTCTGGGTTGCCAGAATGATGATGATGGGTCTTGAATTTAAAAAAGACGTACCTTTTCGCCATGTGTTTATCCACGCTACCATACTAAATGCCGAAGGGAGAAGGATGAGCAAGTCTCTTGGAACAGGTGTTGATCCTCTGGATTTGATGGATAAATATGGTACTGATGCCACAAGATTTGGTTTGACCTTTATGACGGCACAGGGGCAGGATGTAAGATTTACTGAGGAAAGACTTGAAATGAGTAGAAATTTCGCTAATAAAATCTGGAATGCTACCAGATTTGTCCTCTTACATCTCTCTGACTTTACTTCTGGAAATAATATATTAATTGCTGACCTGGAATTAGACACCCCTTCCCGATGGATAATAAGTCGTTATATGAGTATAATTACAAGGGTTACTTATGCTTATGCAAACTATGAATTCAGTGATGCCGCAAGGGAAATTTATGAGTTTTTCTGGAATGAATTTTGTGATTGGTACCTTGAGATTTCAAAACTATCTTTAATTGAAAATAATAAGATAAGATTTAATATTCAGTACGTTCTCTGGTATGTTCTTTCAGGAACTCTTAAACTGTTACATCCTATAATGCCTTTTATTACACAGGAGCTCTGGTCTCATTTGCCTTCCTGCAATGGTATTATAATGTTTTCCGATTGGCCTTATTCCAATGAGAATATGATAGATGAGAATATAGAGAAAGAAATGGATACTTTTATGGGACTTGTAAAAACCATAAGAGCTTTGAGAGGTGAAATTTCTCTTGCACCTTCAAAAGAAATACAGATATGTATAGTGGGTTCTGAACAAAAAGATATGGATTTAATAGAAAAATATAGATTTTATATAACTAAATTGGCAAAAGTTAATGACCTTAAATGGGGTTTGAAATTAGAAAATAAGCCAGAACAGTCGATGTCTCAGTGTTTTCAGAGTATGGTGCTCTATATGCCTGTAAAAGATCTTATAGATGTAGATCAGGAAAAAGAGAAACTTCATAAAGAAATAGATAAATTAGAAAAAGATTTTTTAAAACTTCAAAATAAACTTTCCAATGAAGATTTTTTAGAAAAAGCTCCTAAAGATATAATAGATAGAGATACTACCAGAAGAGATGAGATATCTTTTAAAATAAACACTATAAAGGGAAGACTTAAGGTTTTTTCTGATATTGCTTGACTTTATTAAAAGATTTGATATAATCTGTCATTATAATTTAAATGCATAGAGATTTTTAGTATTATTAAATTATTAATTCAAAATGGTTCTTTAAAAGGCAGATTTATATTTATAGGGAAAGGATGTGGTAACAACTCGTTTTCTGGATGTTATTTGACAGAACTGAAGTATTGGAGTAAAATAATAGACTAAGAAAATTTATATTGAAATCATTATGTCTGTCGTTGGCTCATTCCAGAAAATAAAATAGTTCATCTGAGAATGGGATGGGTTTTAGTATTTAAAGGGGGAGTGATTTCAGATGAGGAGACAGGGGTATGTTAGAGCAAATATTTCTTGTTACTTATTTTGTCCTTTTAATCATCTTATCTGTTTTCGGCCTTCATCGCTATTTAATGGTCTACTTATTCTATAAGTATAAGAAGAAAACTATTGAACCTCAAGAGACTTTTTCTAAATTACCTGAAATTACAGTTCAACTTCCTATTTTTAATGAAATGTACGTTATAGAAAGACTGATTGAGGCTGTATGTAATTTTGATTATCCCAGGGAATTACTTGAAATACAGGTACTTGATGATTCCACAGATGAGACCTGTAAAGTTGCGGCAGATTGTGTTCAAAAATATAAAGATCTGGGTTATCGAATCGATTATATCCACAGGAATAACAGAGAAGGTTATAAAGCAGGAGCCCTTGAAAATGGCTTAAAGCTTTCAAAAGGCGAGTTTATAGTAATTTTTGATGCAGATTTTGTTCCTCAACCTGATATGCTTAAAAAAACCATTCATTTCTTTACAGATAAAAAAATAGGTATGGTACAGGTCAGATGGGGACATATAAATAGAGATTACTCATTTCTTACAAAAGTACAATCTATTTTTTTAGATGGCCATCTTATGATGGAGCAAACAGCCCGTTTTCGTTCAGGGAGATATTTTAATTTTAATGGCACTGCCGGTGTATGGAGGAAAGACTGTATTATTTCCTCCGGTGGGTGGCAGCATGATACTCTTACAGAAGATTTAGACCTCAGTTACAGAGCTCAGATGATAGGGTGGGAGTTTATATTCCTGAAGGATGTAATTGCCCCTGCAGAAATTCCTGTAGAAATGAATTCTTTTAAGTCACAACAGCACAGATGGACAAAAGGTTCTATTCAGACTGCTAAAAAGCTTCTTCCCAGGATTAGTAAGACAAAGATGCCATTGAAGGTAAAACTTGAAGCACTCATACATATGACAAATAATTTTGCTTATCTTTTAATGGCCATTTTATCTGTAGTTATGTTTCCCGCTCTTCTATTACAGTACTCTATTACAGATATGGATAAATTGTGGATCAGAATTATCAGTGTGGATATTCCCATATTTACAGCAGCTTCTTTATCTGTACTGCTTTTTTATATGTGTTCTCAGCATGAAGCTTATGGCAACTGGCTAAAACATATTATATATATTCCTTTTATTATGGCTCTTGGTGTAGGGATTTCCATAAATAATGCAAAAGCAGTTCTTGAGGCTCTTTTAAATTATAAAACCGAATTTACACGAACACCTAAATATCAAATAGAAAATTCTGAAGATAATACATGGACTAATAAAAAATATGCCGGTAATAAGACTTTAGTATATATAATCGAATTTGTATTTGGTTTATATTTTACTGTTAATCTGGCTATAGCAATCTATTTGAAGTTATATGGGGTTGCACCTTTCCTTTTAATCTATCTTCTGGGATTTTACTATATATCTTTTATGTCTATATTTCAGCGTTCCCTGTGGCTTAAAAAGATTTTTAAGTTTAAATAGCATTCATCAGTCAATGGTCAGCTTTCATAGGGAATTATATAGACATTTCTTTTATAGAGTAAGAGGCTTTCTCTATTATTTCTTCTACATCTTCCTTTTTTCTTTCTTTCAGTAATTGAGGTATATTGCTTTCAAGAAGTATTTCCCAGAATTTTTTTCTGCTTTTTTCTTCCGGTATTTCTTCCTGTATCCTCTCTCTAAGGCTTCCAAGGAGAGTTGTAAATGCGCCATATTCTTCACCGTAAATTTTTTCTATATCTTTTCTTATTTTCTTTGCCAGGGCGGGGCTTTCTCCATCAGTCGTTACCGTTATCATAAGAGGCCCCCGTTTTATGAAAGATGGTAATATAAAATCACAGAGTTCCGGTGCATCCACTATATTTATCATAATACCTGACTTACTGCTTTCCTCATAGATTTTTTTATTTACCATAGGAGAGTCTGTAGCGGCAATTACGATATATGCTCCCTTAAGATCACCTTTTTTATATTTCCTGTTTAAATATTCTATTTTATTATTTATAACAAGAGATTTTAATTTTTCCGTTATTTCAGGTGAAATTAAAACAACCTGTCCTCCCGCTTCCAGGAGAAGACATATCTTTCTTTCTGCCACCTGTCCTCCTCCCAGGACAATACATTTTTTATTTTGCAGTTTAACAAACATGGGGTAATACATTAGCTATCAGCAGTCAGCTTTTGCTTAAAATTACTTTCTGACTTCTTTTAAAATATCTTCTCCTCCATCTTTAATAAGTTTTTCCGCAAGTTCTTTTCCCAGTTCTTCTGCTCTGTTTTTACCTCCCTCTATTTTTCCCCTGATTATCCTTTTGCCATCCAGACTGGCAATTAACCCCTCCAGAGTTAGCTTTTTTCCTGATACTTCTGCCAATGCTCCTATGGGGATCTGGCATCCTCCCTGAAGTTCTATAAGGAAACTCCTTTCGGCAATTGCTGATATGTGGCTTTCAGGATCATCAATTTTCTTCAGTATATGAAGTATTTCCCCTGAATCTTTTCTTGTTTCCACTGCAAGGGATCCCTGACCTACAGCGGGAAGCATTATATCTGTGGAAAAATATTCCGTGATTTTATCACCTAAACCTATTCTTAATAAACCTGCAGCAGCTAAAATTAAAGCATCCACTTCTCCTTCCTCTAATTTCCTGAGTCTTGTATCCAGATTTCCCCTTATTTCTTTAAATATGAAATCCTGCCTTAATTTAAAAATCAGGGCTTTTCTTCTGAGGCTACCTGTTCCTATAAGGGATGAATGTGGAAGAGAGAGGAGTTTTTTCCCCTCTTTTGAAACTATTACATCTCTGTAATCCTGCCTTTCAGAAATGGCGCCTATACATAATTTTTCCGGCAAAATCGAAGGCAGGTCTTTTAAACTGTGAACAGCTATATCTATGGATTTTTCTATAAGGGCTTCTTCTATTTCCTTAACAAAAAGTCCTTTATCACCTATTTTAGAAAGAGCTATATCCAGTATTTTATCGCCTTTTGTTTTTATTATTTTAAGAGAGCACTTATTCCCATTCTTTTCAAGTTTTTCTTTAATTTCTTCTGCCTGACAGAGAGCAAGTTTACTCCCTCTTGTTCCTATTATTATTTCTTTCAAATTGCCTCCTTTTCTTATTTCCCCGGCACATAGCTTCCGGCCTTCTGAACATAAGCCATCCTGATATTTGTCATAAGACCTCTCAACTCATTTCTGCTTTTCTCGTCCATTGTTGGATTTCCCAGTTCAAAAAGAGCAGTCATAACATCTATAGCCAGTTTTGCCTGGGATAAATCTATTTTACTCCCTTCACCGGGAATGAGACCGAGATTATCATAGGCCTTGTTGGCCATTATTCCTATAAAGTTTGTAAGAAGTATTTCCACACTTGGAAGTTTTAAATCTTCAGGTTTCCCACCTTTTGTTTCAGACATAAAGACACCTCCATATATAATCTTTCTGGTATGAATAGTCGGTTTATGATAATTTTATCCTTAATATTCCTAATAAATATTTTCGACAGATTCCTTTAATTCCTTCAAAAAACCCTTGCATAAAAATTCCCGGAGTAGTATAATGGCGATTCAATGTCGAATTTTATCATAGAACGTAAAGGAAGGAAATAAAAAATGAAAGCCGGAATTATAGGGTTGGCCTCTTCTGGTAAAACCACTCTTACAGGAGCTTTTACCGGTAAATCCAGGATAACGGGGAAAGGCAGCGATATAGCTATAGCGAAGGTTCCCGATGAGAGGCTCTATGAACTGGAAAAGTTATATTCTCCGGAGAAAATAACTCCTGCAACCATACAGATAGAGGATCTTCCTCCTCTTAATACCAGAATAAAGGAAGAGAAATTAAAATTTTTTGATAAGACGAAAAATCTGGATGTTCAGATCCTCTGCATCGGTGGCTATCGATGTTATAACACAGAAGAGATTTTAAAAGAACTTGCCACTCTCAGATTTGAACTTATTATAAATGATCTGGATGTAATAACAAAAAGATTGGAAAAAATCGAAATTGAATTAAAAAAATTTCCAAAGATGAAACCTGAAAGAGAATCTGAGATAAAACTTTTAAATGGCATCAAAACTTATCTTGAAGAAGAAAAATTTCCCTCTCTTATGGATTTAGATGATAATTCAAAAAAACTTTTAAAAAATAATTATAATTTCTTCACCCTGAGACTTTCCATTTATGTAATAAATATATCGAGTGAAGATTATATGAACAAAAGGCAGGCCATTGAAGATGAAGTAAGGCAATATATGGCCTCTGTGGGAGATAGTTCCCCATTCCTTCTTATGGATGCCCTCACAGAAGCAGATATTATGGATATAGACGGAGAAGAGATAGGGGAATTTTTAAAGGTCTTCGGCCTGAAGGAACCTGCAAAAAATAAACTTATCAGGAAAGTATATCAGCTTCTGGGACTTATAACATTTTTTACAGTCGGCGAAGATGAAGTCAGAGCATGGAATATTCACCGGGGAGATACTGCCGTAAGTGCTGCCGGCGCCATCCACAGCGATCTTGCCAGAGGCTTTATCAGAGCCGAAGTGGTGGAAGCCGATCTGCTTTTAAAACTCGGTTCATTAAATACTGCAAAATCTCAGGGAAAGCTCCGTCTGGAAGGCAAGAATTATATTGTAAAAGATGGGGATATCGTACATATATTGTTTAATGTGTAGAAGTGAAAAGTGAAAAGATTATTATATGGTTACTATATATTTATGATAAATTATAGTATATTTCATAACTTATTAGAATTTAAATAATTCGTGATGCATGATGCGTAATGGGTTAATCTCACGCATCACGCTTTACGCATTACGCATTACGAGGTTCTTAATTATGGATTGTTATGAAACTAACTATAATCTTACCTTTCACGTTTTACGTTTCACGCTTCACGCTTTTTATTTCCTCTTCTATACTGGCAGGAACTTTTTCATATTTTAAAAATTCCAGGGTAAACTCTGCTTTCCCCTGTGTGAGAGAGCGAAGGGCAGTGGCGTAACCGAAGATTTCTCCCAGGGGAACAACCGATTCTATTCTGGTAAATCCATTATCTACATGTGTATTTATAATAGTTCCCCGTCTCTGATTTATGCTGGCCAGAACAGTACCACGAAATTCGGAAGGTGATTCTACAGTGAGATTCATAACAGGTTCCAGGATTATTGGTTTTGCTTTTTTATAGGCTTCCCTGAAAGCTCCTATGGTGGCAAGCT
>Ga0302240_1002174_pt1 | contig 13674 bp, 11 predicted proteins | sample AAG_UR_His_MG_FD_193538 | JGI IMG/M metagenome (GOLD analysis project Ga0302240, IMG submission 193538) | Enriched activated sludge microbial communities from anaerobic digester in WTTP, New Holstein, Wisconsin, United States - AAG_UR_His | ecosystem: Engineered > Bioreactor > Anaerobic >... | reverse complement strand
TTTTCCACTGTCAAATCCCTTCCTATACAACACTTTTTTTATATCTTTGAAAATTTTTTGCCATTATAATCTTGATATGTCTTTTTCGGTATATAACCATCTATTTTTTTACACAACCGAGAAGTTGATATAACTGTAAGAACAGGAAAACCTGTAAATCCTTCTGATCCATTAAGCTCTGCAAGTCCTGATAAACTGGAGCTTAAGGGTATTATAATATTAAGAAATAGTAATTAAAGGAGGCATTTTTATGATTAAAATTAAAGAAGCAGTAAAAAGTTTCTTAAAAAAGAGAAGCAAAAAAGCTGTTGCTCTGGTGACTGTTCTTATGGTAATAGCTTTACTTCTTGTATTGCTCATACCTCTTCTTTCATTATCGTCTGATACCCTTTACAGATCAACTGCCGATGTAGAAAGAAGTTCTATTATACCTTTAGCTGAAGCCGGAATTAATGAGGTATTGCTGAATATGAAAGGAAATATAGACTGGGGTACAAATGGGAATGAAAAAATTCTAATGAGATTTGGTGATCAGAGGGTAAGTATAGGGGGTATTGATGAAAAAGAACTTCCTAAAGATGATGCCAGTAAGAGCAAGTTAAGTTATAGACAAGAAGGATTCTTTTATATAACTTTTGATCCCAAGGATCCGGCCTTTACAGGGAAAAAATATTATTCAGTCAATTATCTTAATCGAGACAAGACTCCTCCCGCAACTGTAAGCTGGAGAGGGAAAGATGTTTCTCCGGGTACGGCAAGCATTGTTGTTACTGCAGTACTTGGCAGTACTGTTAAACACATAGAAGTCCTTATTACAAAAGCCCCTTCAGGAGATAATATGGTATCAGGTTCCAGAGGTAAAATAGAGATCTCTTCAAATTCCTTTGTACTGGAAAGTCTTAATGGCACACCATCTGTCCACTCTAATTATGCTGATACAGGAGATGCAATAGCTATTGAAACAAACAGTGACGCTCAGTTTAAAATCAATGACAGTGGTAAAATCAGTGCTAAAGGTTCTATTAAAATTAATAACTCATCTAAGACTAATGACCCTTTTGAAGTTGGTGTGGAAAAGACTATACCTGATCTTGAGTTAACTACATTGACCAATAAAATTGATTTCGATTATACAAAGCCGATACCATCTGGAATATATGTATGTGTAGGAAATACATTATATTACAATGCTGATGAAACAGCAGATCCAGCTCAGGCTAGCACATGGCCTAAAAGTTATACCAGTGGCCAAACAATTGTTGATGGTCTTACATTCAAATACGAACAAAACGCTGGGAAATTAATTGGAACAAGAAATCTGGTTGTAGATTATAAAGAGAGCCATGAAGAAGGAAAGAGAGGTAATCTTATTATTCATAATGCTACATGGTATATGGGAGATGATCAGAGCTGGTTCTATTTTAAGGATAAGTGGTGGGGTTTTTGTGATGATTATCTCATAAAACCTGCTATGGCAAAAAAAAGTAGTGGATCCGGCCACAGTGGATCCGGTGGATACGGCTGGGGCAGCAGTAGTAGCAGCAGCAGCAGTAGCAGCAGCAGTAGCAGCAGCAGTAGCAGCAGCAGTAGCAGCAGCAGTAGCAGCAGTAGCAGCAGTAGCAGTGGTGGTAGTACAAGTGGAGGTGGCTATGATAATCCGAATCCACCCGGTGCTATAGTCTCAGGTTATACTCTTTATCTTCCGGGAAATGGGGAAAGAATTTACTCTGATCCAGATGCACCATATCTCTATGGCAATCTGGTGATAAGAAATGGTAATAAGGTTGACGCCCTGGGAGGTCAGGGTAATTTTTATTCCCGGGGAACAATAAATTTAGAGGGAGGAAGTGTAAGTGGAGGAGGAACATCTAAAAACGTAGCTCTCTTTGCTGATGGTGATGTAAATATTAATGCAAAGGGTAAGAGTATTTTTAAGGGGCTTGTTTATACCTATGGTGATTTTAATAGTGTTACTGCAGAAAACTCGGATTTTATTATTCAGGGATCAATTATTGTAGCAGGGAAAGATCCTAATAGCGACCCCAACGGAGCTGTTTACGATAAAGGCACATTGAATATTAATAAAGGTAAAGGAAGTAAGGGAAATGTAAATATCAAGTTTGATGATTCCATCCTTGATATATTAACTTATAATCAGGGAGGTTCAAAGTATGGCTTTGTATTTCTTTCATGGCATGAATTTTAAAAAGTCCCGGGGTATGTCTCTGGCAGAAATTGTATGTGCTTTAGGTATTCTGGGAGTTGTTCTTGTTACTATGATAGGAACTCTTACGACCGGTCTTGAAGCTATTCAGAAGAGTACAAATATTAATCAGGCCAATATAATAGCTCAGAGAACAATTGAGCAATACAAAGGTATGGATTATAATACTATTACAGATTCCTCAACTAAAATAAATGATTTTGCTGTAACAGTTACGGTTTCTCCTGCAACATATTCTATACCATCAGATCCCAATAATGGTGAACCTTATAAAAAAGTAACCGTTGTTGTAACAAACGAGGACAGTACTTCTATAAAAAAGAGGGCCTATGTAGAAATGGAAACTATTTTTATAGAAACACTTTGAATTTAATTAGCTATCAGCTATGAGCTATCAGTTTTTTAGCTGATAGCTTTATAGTTAGTTTCATAACAATCCATAATTAAGAATCTCATAATGCGTAAAGCGTGATGCGTGATGCGTGAGATTAACCCATTACGCATTACGCATCACGAATTATTTAAATTCTAATAAGTTATGAAATATACTATAAATATAATGGGGAAAAATAATATTACAAAAAAACTCAACTATAAAGAAGCCCTTTTAAATTATTTCTCAGATATTTTTTTTATAACAGCAGGAATATTGATTTATAGGTATATTCTCTATTACAAAAAGTTTCTTTTAGAATCAGTTCAGAAGGAGATCCTCCTATTTGCCTTTATTTATGTAATTATTGCTTTCCCCTATTATCTTTTTATTAAATTCGGAAGTTTCAGCAGAGGTGCTCAGATTATTCTGGGTCTTCTGGATTTTATAAAACAGTGGGGCATGTATTTTAAAAAAAAGAAGACTTCTCTTCCATCATTTTCTAAGGAATTCAGGGTATGTATCCTCTTTATGCTGGTGAAATTCTTCTATATTCCATTGATGCTTAATTTTGCTACTCTCCATATAGTTAATATAGAAAAAGCAATAATAGATAACTTACATAAAAAACCTTTCTATGATATTTTATATCTTATGATAATAGATTTAATGTATTTAATTGATACAGGTTTATACTGTGTGGGTTATCTGGTAGAATCTACTTATCTGGATAGTGAAGTTAAAAGTGTGGAGTCAACACTGTCAGGATGGGCTTTTACTCTTATGTGCTATCCACCTTTTAACATTATAACTAATTATATTTTCCCCTGGCCTCAAATGGATCCTGTCATATTTGAAAATCCTTTTCTTACTTTTTTATTCAGATTTTTTATATTGTTTCTCACAGGAGTTTATGTATGGGCATCTATTGCTCTGGGGCCTAAATGCTCTAACCTGACTAATAGAGGTATAGTCAATGCAGGCCCCTATGCTTTTGTTCGCCACCCTGCTTATATATCAAAAAATTTATCCTGGTGGTTAATGATATCCTCTATAAACATTTATACCATAGTAAGTATGTCAGGCTGGTTGTTTATATATTATATGCGTGCTATTACTGAAGAAAGACATTTGAGTAAAGATCCTGATTATATAGAATATTGTAAAAAAGTTCCCTGGCTCTTTATACCTTATTTGATATAATCTATTTCTGCCAGAAAGCTCTTTGCAATAAAAGTTTATCTTTATTTTTCACTCTCACAACCCATATACCCTCTCTATGTGGTCTTTCTTTTTCAAAGACTACCTCTGTCCATATACAATCAGGTTTTACAATGGCAATTACTTTTTCATATATTTTCCCATCAGGTCCTAAAAGTTCATAAGTGGCATTAAAGCCGGATATATTAAATCCTGTATGAAGGATAAGTCTGTCAGAATAGCAAAATCCGGCTACGGGAGTATCGTTTTTACCTTCTCTTGTTATTAACAGAGAGGTTATTCCATTTTTTCCTAAATTCTCTTCATATGTTTTTTCCAGTGCAAGTAGGTCACATAAAATTTTACTGGATTTATTATTAAGATCCGATTTAAAAGTAACCTTGCTAAAAGGAGTCAATTTCAAATGTTCCTGTTCATAAGCGGTTATTAACATTCTTACCTGTGGCTGATATGCATATATATAGTGATCTATTATTTCAGGATAAAGTATAAGTCCTTCAGATTTGAGTCTATTTCTACATTCCATTTCTTTTCCTGCGAATTTAATTAAGTCAGAATATCTTTTTACAAAACCATTAGAGGCAATATAAAAGAGATAATCATCTGTAAATTTTTCATCTGAAATAATAAAACTACAGGGTTTATTTATATTGGATTTTATCTCAGAAGTTATATATTCTTCCCACACCGGTATAATATAACCTTTTTTTCTTATCATAATATTCCAGAATTCTTCAAAGGAAATGGCAGTAAAACTTTCAAGTTCTTCTTTAAGAGGAAAGGGACTTTTAAATCCACCGTATTTACTGAAGGCATATTGCATAAATTGTTGAATATTTTTACCTGTCTTTTCTTTCATTTCAAAATCCAGCATTTTTACCACAAGAGGTGCTTTACATTGATGAAGAAAACCTCTCTCATCTGTTTTATAACACTCACTGAGGGGACAATCATATTCAGGATATTCCGTAAGAGTCTTTAAATATATATCATAAAGTTTATTAAATCCATATTTATTATCCGGTTCTGTAATTCCCATATAAACTGCCCATCCTTCAGAAAACCATTTATCTTCTTCATCCCTAAAAATCATACCTGTAGGTTTATGTTTATCTATATTAAGAGCCAGTCCTTTAGAAAGACTTTCCCAGTTTTCTCCTCTGTCTTTATATATGGAATTAGATAAACCATTAATCCATGACCCTCCATATATATTATCTCCCGGAGTCCAGCAGATTATATAATTTCCGCCAGGATCAAAATTAAAGGTTTTAAAAAAATAATCATATAATCTAAAGGACTTTTCAGCTATTTGCTTTTTATCTTTATCCTTCCATTTACTATAACAATAAACAAAAACCTCAGTATTGCCAGAAGATTTCTCTACTTTATCAAAGAGGCCGAAGGTCATAAATGATTTTATAAGAGAGTCAAAGATTAATTCTTTCCCTTCTGTGTCAGGATAATAGAAATTTCCTTCTTTTCTATGAGGTGTTATTATCTGCCAACCAGGAGGGATTTTAAATTGAAGTTTCACTTTCTTTATTTCCTGAGCATTATCTGGCATAATAAAAATTCTTCCATGGAAAGAGGCAAATTCTTTAGATATATAGAAGTGGTTACCATCTTTTTTAAAATCCCCAGATTTCACACTGTAGGTAACTATAATTTTATTGGAATCTGACTTTTTAAAATAAATATCCTGACCATTTTTTTTATGCTCTATTATGTTTCCATTGTTATCATAAAATATGAAATTACCAAATTGAAATTCTGTGTCTCTACCAATCTGTCTGAAATAGTGAATATTTTTGACACCCTGAAATACCATAGTGATAAAAGCTTTTTCTGTATCAGGATAAGACAGGTCAATATAAATTTCCAGTCCTTCTCCGTCCTTTTCTGTACCTGTAAATAAAGGAATATTTATATGTTGAGTTATCTTATAATTTCTGAGATTAAATAGTTCACTACGATTTAATAATAAACTGATTAATACTATAAGAACAAATAAACTATAAGTTAGAATTGTTTTTCCCTTTATAAAATATCACTTCCCTGAATAAATTTACGCAATTATTATAACAGAAAAAAGAAAATTATAAAGAGGGAAAAGAAATAATGCCCCCCTTACCTCTGACTGAAGGACTGATACAAATAAAGGGCATAACCATAACAAATAACAGGAATTAAAAGGGTTAAAGTAAATCCTGATTCCAGGGCAATAATATAAATATGAAGATAAATAATAAATATTCTCTTCTCAGAAGAGCATATTTAAGTAAAAGAGGAATGAGTACACCTGTTATAAGCATCATTATGCCAGTAAAGAGAGAGATTATTTTTTTTCGTGTAATTAAGAGTGAAGACAGAGCCGCTCCCACACCGAGCCAGAAAACTGAAAGACCGGTAATTAAAGATATTGCAAGGCGGGCATGAATTAAAGGACCACAGGCTAAAAGTTTAAGGGCAAGAGATTGAAAAACTGCACAGGAAAAACTTATTATACATATTTCAAGTAAAAATATTTTATTATTTCTCTTTAAAGATATTGACATGGAGGAGCCTTTTACTTTCTATTTAAATGTTCTATATTTACCCTGTAATATAAAAGTCCTATAAAAAAAGAAAACATAAAAAAACATCCGTATCCCCAGTAAAAACCATATAGATGGTTATTAGGCAGATGAAAAATGAGATTGAACAACGTGTTAAAGGAAGGCCAGAAATGATATATAGGCCAGTATAATAAATTAAAGCATATAATTAATATCATTAAAGTATTAAGTATATTTATCTTAAAATAATATACCAGAATTTTATAATTCATATATATAGTTATAAGCCAGACAACAATAATTCCTGATGTCATGACGAGTCCATTGGTAAAATAAGAGCTTATATAAGGCCTGGAGAGATAAAAATACCATGGAACTTTATATTTTAATCCGATATAATCTATGAAAGGAATGAATAAGTGGATTACCTGCAAATAAAATATATAAGAAAATAGTTTTTTATATGATATATTCTGTTTAAGTAATCGGGAAGCCATATGAACTGCACAGGCACCGAAAAAACACAAATAAATAGGAAAAAAAAACATTGTAAAACTGATATCAGGATCAAGGACATACCATTTAGGATGTATATTAATTCCAAGAAGTACTTCCAGAAAATTTCTCAATAACCCTATAAAACCAAGTATGCTAAAAATGATGAAGATATTTGATTTTAATTCTATGTATTCCCTGTCATTTTTTATACAAAATATTTCCTTAATACATGATACATAACCCCTGAAAAGTTGATTAAACATTATTTCCTTCCGTAGTTTTCCACAATAGTCATACAATTGTCAAGACGGTTATACCTGTTATCCTTCAGTACATAAGCATACTTTACCTGGAGTATACTGAGGATTACTGCAGGAGAAATTGTGGACACTTTATTTTTCACCGTTCCGTATATACCGAACGTTATATTATCAAAATTTGCTTTTACATCATAAGAAATTTCAGGAGATTTTTCGTTTAAAACCAAAACAAAATTCTCGATTTGTTTAAAATCACCATTAGCTCTGTTATATTCGTAACCAAACTGTTCACCATCGTATTCCCATAGTAAAAAATCGTAATCATCACTGGAAAAAACAAACCAATTTTTATATTTATTGATATCTAAATCATTTGAAATCTGCATCATCTGCCTGACAGCTTTTCCATGAAATGTCAGTTTTAAAGTGTCACTTTCTATATATATTGATACAGGAGCGATACTATCAAAACCTTTAAAAACTTTGATTTTTTTGAAACTCTTCTTCCGGATAAGCATAACAGTTTTCTTTATGGATTAATTTAACTTTTAAAGACGGGAACTCTAATAAGGTAATAGTGGAATCCTTAAAAAACTCAGATACCTGTTCAATGTTATTCTGGAAGAATAATTTAATAATTCCTTCTCTTTATCCTCAAGTTTAATTAACCGGATATGTAAATTTTCCTCCGAATAAAACAGAAAAAAATAATATTTATTATAATCGGATACTCCGTACCAGAGATCCCAGGAATTGCAATTACTATTAGCAGTAAGAATATCTTTATAGAAGCCGGTATCATTTGATTTAATAGAATATCTAAAAATTACAAAGGAAATAATAAAAATCAGTAAAGATAATCCTGTAATTTTTCCTAAAAAGCTATAGTTTAAATGAGTCACTTTATTTTACCTGAAACTTCCATCTGTCCGAAAATACCGGATAATATATAGTCTCGTAAACCGGTTTTTATTGTTAAATTACAGTTTATTACTTTTTCATCCGGACTGCCGGGAATATTGTAAATATTATAAGTAGCTTTATCGGCAAAAATACCATTAATTTCTCCTCCGGCAAATAAAACTCTTATTTTATTATCATAACGAAGAACTTTTTCCACTTTATAGTCACATCCGCCAAATCTTAATATGCCATCTATATAATTATCATACTGAAAACAGAGCAAACTTAAATGCTCATTTTTTAAAAAAAGGAACGTTTCATAATCCCAGAATTTGATTTTCTTTTCATCAGCACTTATTTCCTCTCTCAAAATAATACATTTCCTGTCATTACCATCTAAAAATAACGTTCCTGAATATAAATAGTCTCTGCCTTCAAATGTGTTGAGAAAAGAATCCCTCCCTGTATTATGCTTATTCCACTGAAAAATTAATTTATCGGAATCATTGTAATTAAATCTTATATCATTAATTTGAAAACCATTTTCAGAATGACTGAAAAAGGAACAGCAGTTAATTTCACTTCGTGCAATTTTCATATAAACCCGGAGCTTTTTTTCTTTACTGCTGACTAAAACGAATCCGTAACCACCGGGTTTATCGCCATCTTCCGGGACTACTATCAGAAATAATTTCCATGATAGAGATTTAATATCAGAAGATTGAGGAACCGATTTGTTTTTTAAATAAACACCAATCGGTAGTAATAAAATTGAAATTATACCAAGTAAAATAAATATTCCCTTTAAAAGAGTGCCTTTTTTATTATAGATAAATAAAAAATGCTTTAGAAAAATCCATGTAAATAGTATAAACATAAGGTTATAGCAACCAAAAAAGACAAAAATATTGAATTTATCAAGAAGATAATAGCAAAACCTCAGTAAATACTGATAAAATAGCAAATAAATTATAAAAAATCCCGGTAATAATGCAATAAAAGCTTTAAAATAACTTACTCGAGAGTATGTGCTTATTATACAGGTATACCCTGCAATCAGAACAGGTATAACCAGAATCATACCGAGAGGAAAAAAATTTCTATGAATCATAAAAAATGGAAAATATTTAAAGAAAGGTATATCCATCATGGGAGGGCTCTTTGCAATCATACTTATCAAAGATACCACAGGATAACTTATCCACAGAAAGGTGGAATAAAAATAAATTTTCTGTTGTTCTACCAGTAATGGCTTTATCTTCCAGATTTTTTCCAGGTAGAAAAAACTCAACCCTCCTACGGAAAAATATAATAAATATATGTAAATTTCTGTATTAAAAAAAGTAAGTAAATACATACAGGGGGAATCATAATAAGGTATCCAGAAATCATCTATTATAGATCTTATAAGAGCGATAATAAAAAGAAATACAATAATGAAATTATATTGTTTATTTGTGTAAATGGTCTCAAAAAACTTACTCATAACTTAATTCCGAACCTTAATAAAAAAAATAACATTATCCCTTCAATGATTACAAGCCTTATAATTGTTCTATATAATAAATTCAGATTTAGTTTAAACACGATAAATATAAGAATAACAAATATGGAAGTTATTATAAAGGTAAATAAATATATCTTTAACAATAGACCAATTTTCAGAAAAAAAATAAGAATCAGATTAAAGGTTAACCCCCCCATAGAAAGTAATAATAATTTCTTCTCTCCTAGTTTAAAAAACCAGTTCTCACAATTATATATTATATCGCCTTTTATATCCTCTACATCTTTTATGGGAATAATACTTAAGCAATATAAAAACAGAGAAATGAAAAAGGGTATCTGGGAAAAATCTGTTCTATTCATGAAATACCCGAGAATAATTGGTATTACTAATATTGTACTTGTAATAAAAGTAGCTGGAATAAAATAACGCTTCAATCTTACAGGTTTTAAAGAATAAACTATACCCAGTAAAGGAAATAATAAAAAAAGAAATAATGTAACATATGAGACATAAATTATAAAAGGATAAATTAAAGAAATTATCATTATAATTATAGAATAGATAAAAGCCTCATGAGGTTTTAACCTTCCAGAAGGAATAGGTCTTTCAGGCTTATTAAACTTATCTATTTCCCAGTCTGCCCAGGAATTAAAACTATATATGAAATTAACAGATATTAAAGATACGAAAAGAGCAATTAAAATATTCTTCAAATCCATCTTACCTGCTATTTCAGAGCCTACCAGGTAAGACAAAAAAGTAATTAATGCAACATCCCATCTATATAATTTTATATAATTCATACAATTACCCATAATCACACAACCTGAAGGAATGTTTAGAAATTATCGCCATCTATAATATAATATTATAAAGCCATATGGATGGCAAAAATTATACATTCCATAATTACAAGATAAATAATGGTCTGATATAGCTTCTTTAAATTTTTTTTTCTATAAAAAAAATTTAAAGCTATTGTGCTGATACTAAATATTAAAAGATAAATTTTTAATATTTCATTAAAAGGAAATAACAAAATCAGCAGAGAATCTAATAATAATCCGCCTGTAGAAAAAATTAAAAGATTTCTGTCAAACTTTGCAAAAAGGTTACTAATTTCATTTTTTACGTCTCCATCAATATCTTCTATATCTTTCAGGGGAACAACACTCAGGGCATATAAAAATAAAACTATAAAAAAAGGTATCATAGAAATATCTAATTTATTCATAAAATATCCAAGAGATATAGGAGTTACAAGACCTGTACTTATAATAAGAATTGCCGCCAGAGGATGGTTTCTTAAATAAAAAGGCTTTCCAGAATAAAGAATTCCAAGGACTGGCAAAAGTAAAAATAAGAACAATGTCAGATAAGAGGTAAAAATAAAAAAAGGATAGATACAGGAAAGAATGAGTAAAACAATAGAATAAAACAAAGCTGATTCTGCTTTAATCTTACCTGCAGGAATGGGTCTATCTGGCTTATTTATCTTATCAATTTCTCTGTCTGCCCAGGAATTAAAAGAATAAATAAAATTTGTAGAAATCATTGTCAGTAAAGCTGCAACGAAAATATTTTTAATTTCCCGGTTATCAGCCAGAGAAGCACCGATTATATAAGAAAAAAAAGATATTAATGCCACATCCAGTCTGAATAATTTAAGATAATAAAACATATTAAATCACTGAGCAGGAAAAGAGCTTCTCCTTATGCAAATAAACAGGTACCATAACAGCTATTTGAAGAAGAAAAATTAAAATAAAAACAGCCCAGGTGTAAAGAGAAACGGATTTCCACTTTTCCTGAAGGAGCCTTCCGAGAATAAAAAAAACTGTAGCTACAGGAAGACCGGTCATTATTATATCAAAAGGATATAAAAAAAAGCCTGTTAAATAAGTAATGATTACATAATCCAGCCATCCGAAAAAGGCTATAAAGGCAGACAAAATCCATGCCTCTTTCACCTGTGAAAACATCCCCGAACGCCAGAGTAAAAGGATTGCTAAAATACTCATAGTATGAAGATAAAGTACAGCAAGAAACGGATGGTTGGGAAATTGAGAGTCCATGGTAAAGACACTCTCTGTGCTGCCACCAGAGCCAATCCAGTCAATTGCAAGAAAATTTCCAGTTATATGAACTGCCATTGCAGTGGCAAAAGCTCTTAACCAACTACGAGTAAAGATATAAGAAATAACAAGGATACTAACAAAAATCAGAACCAGTTCAAAGGTAAGAGGATTATTTCTTTTATAAGTCAAACAAAAAGTCAGAGAGTGAGTTACAATCTCAAGAAAAGAACCCTGTAAATACTGGAGATCAAGTTTTTCACCTGTAAGGATGGAATAACATAAAGGTATACCCATAAGAGTAACACCGTACATCATCCAGAGCAATTTTGATACAGGAACCTTCAGACTTAAATGAACTACAAGAATGATAGCTAAAACAGTAGTGCCATTCCAGAGGGTATGATGTAAAAGAGTATAATAAGAAAAAAATCTGGTTTTTGAAAGACATTCAGTTTCAAGATAACAACGTAAAAATGAAAAAAATAGAAAATATAGAGGAGCACAAATCTGAATATATAAAAGAGGAATTTTTTTTAAAAAACCGGATTTATCAATATGCATTCAATATATAACCTGCCAAAAAATATATCACTTAACTCTATCTATAAACTACCGGAAGCCATAAAACTAAATTTCACTCCAGCTAACAATACGAAAAACTGTTCCCTCTTTTATCACACGGAGAAGCTTGAGATATCTGGAAGAACAGATAATATTAATATTTCCCCCATGTATATCTATATTTATATTCCCCGCATTTGAATCATCAGGGTGAAGAGCATCAGGTGTGGGATTATTGGGATCTATAGATACAAGGGCACCTGTTATCTTGAAATTGGGCGGGACTTTTTCGCCGGAAGAGCCGGAAGAGCCGGAAGAGCCGCCATCATTTAAACCTTTACAGGGTACATATACAGGAGCATATTCACTTGTGAAATTAAGTAGGATTTTTAGGATCAACTCTGAATAATTATTAAAATCAGGGAGCGATGAAGATTTAGAATAAAAACTCATATTTGTTGATTCATACCCCTTATTCGTACATATAGTATTGGGCTCAGCAAAAAAAGCATCTGGATCAAAAGTATTTAGATCTATTATGTCACTTTCATCGGGTTCAGCAGAGTTAGGATCAACCTCAACAACTTTTATATAAACTTTATCGCTATTTGGGTAGATCTCTGCATAATTATTACCATACCTAACTACATCATCACTGAATATGCTCTTCTTCCAGTGCATGGCGGCAGAACCCGTAAATACCATAGTAATCAGTTTTTTACTACCAGGTGGATGGATAGTATCTTCTATACGGAAAACCACACCTTTCTCACCTCCTCCCCTACCACCTCCTCCATAAACCTGCTCCTCCCAATCAGGAGGCCACTTACCACCCTTGAAATTGTTCGCCGGATTGTGATCATCAGTAAGATCAAGAATACCTGCATTTACATTGCCATTTGCATAAACCAGACCTGTCATAGCTATTGAAAGAGGAGAGGAAACCTCAGGAAGTTCCAGATTAAGGTCCCCATTAGCCAGTACTGCCACTCCAGGATCTTCAGAACCAACCAGATTGGTCTGTCCTATATAACTGGCATTACCGCCCACATAACATGCTCCATTTCCTTTTATGGGGCCTGCTACAGTAAAATCTCCATCTTTTACATATATTTTACTGTTTGACTTCATCTGTACTCCTGCATTAAGAATAGCTGCCTTTAACTCATTATCTTTTAGCATATTACCTTCAGAATCTCTAGTAATACTATCATAATCAAATTCAAATCGCGTATTACCAGTAAAAACAATATCAGATTCTATAACTAAGCGGCCATTATCAATTGTACAACTAAAGGGAGCAGGAATTGACTTGCCCTTGGCATCAAGGAGACTATCTTTGCCAATGACAAAAACAGAGCCTTTAATTGGAGTTGAAGAAACAAAAGCATCATTAATAATCCCCTTAATATCAACAGGTTTAATATGTCTGCCTTTACTGCCGGGATCTAAAGATGAATTAGTATCAATCTGAATAGCAGGATGTAT
>Ga0302240_1002167_pt1 | contig 13708 bp, 14 predicted proteins | sample AAG_UR_His_MG_FD_193538 | JGI IMG/M metagenome (GOLD analysis project Ga0302240, IMG submission 193538) | Enriched activated sludge microbial communities from anaerobic digester in WTTP, New Holstein, Wisconsin, United States - AAG_UR_His | ecosystem: Engineered > Bioreactor > Anaerobic >... | reverse complement strand
ACCGGCACGTTGACGATACCCGGTTCTCCGGGAAAAGCCATCGCGATGTCCCAGTCCACGACCAGCACCTGAATGCCGGGCACGCAGCAGTACACGTCGCGCACCAGGCCGCCGGACATGTTGATCACGAGTTGGGGTCTTGGCATAGTCGGTCTCCAGGGAACAAAGAAATACCGGCAGATGATCCGTTACGGATCGACTGCCGGCGTTGGGAGCGGATTGACGGGATTCACAGCGGATCGAGTTCAAGCGTCGATGAAAAACAGGTTCAAGACAGAGAATTGCCGATGGCGTCGACGGCCGTTTCGATGCCTTCGACGTAAGCCGGCGAGGCTACGTCGATGCCGAGGCAGGCGTGCGCCAAAATCATGGCCTCCAAGGCGTCGATGGCCGCATTGAACTGCCGGACTGCGGTTCCTCGTCCGGGCTCGTGAAGATCGCTGACGATCGTTCCAGTCGTTGGTCGAACCCGGAAATTTTTTCCAGGATCCTCTGCCGAGAGATCCTGCACACAGTGTGTAAGATCTAGGCGGATCGTGATGCCGAAACAAGGAAGACGGATTTCTTTGGCCAGTGCCATCGCGACAACTCCTTGGGTTCGGGTTGGTCGTCGGCGGTGTCTTCGGCGTCGGCCAGAGGCAGACTGTCGTACAACGCCGGTTGACGGTCGGCCCAAGCCTGCCTGACCTCCAGGCAGGCGTCGCAAGGGCAAAAGTGCCCATGCTCAAGCGGCGGACCATACGGGTCGAGCATGATGCAAACCTCCTGAGAATCAGTCCGGCGCCGCTACACGCTGACCAAACCCAATGCCTGAGCCGTGATTTGCCGGTTGTTCCAGTACCCCGCTTCGTCGTAGACCTCCTGCAAAATCCCCAGCGACTGGGCGCACCCCAGCAGTTCGAGAACGGCGAAGTGGCAACGGCGAAAGTTGCGTGCTCCGCCGTTTTCACGATTGCGCGCGTACTGCGTCTTGCAGAAGCTGGTCCAGTGCCAACGGCCCAGATTGGTGCGGAGCGTCCGCTGTACCCAGCGGCCGATTTCGATGGTCGCCGGATAGCGGCAGAGCCCGAAATTGGCCTGTTCGCAGCCACGGCCCGGCGAACAGGAGAAGGCAATGAGACGCTCCGGAACCACGGCGTATTGGTGTCCTTCCTCGCGAGTGTCGGGCACCAGCTGCCGGGCCTGAATCAACAGCCAGCGGTGCGGATACCGGTCGCCGTGCTGCTGAAAGTCGCAGTCGCTGCCGGTCAATTCGATGATTTCGCCAACCTGCTCGAACGGCAGGTCCAGGGCCTGATGGCGCAGTTGGGCCACCAGCTCCCTGGCCTGTTTGGCACTTGCGGCCTCAGAGCGCAATCGGTAATGAATCGTCAATCCCATGATGTTGGTCCTTCTGTAGAAACGAAAAAGCCCCACCGGCCAACGAGGACCGATGAGGCTTTGATGTTCATTAGCGGCGATGTCAGAAGCCGGTCATCGGATCAGTTGTTCAGCGGATTCCTGGCCACCTTGCGCCGAGACGCTGTCTTTTCCGCTTCCCCGCCGTAGATTCCGCCACGGTCCGCATCCAGACACCGGCCGCTGGCCCAGGTGCGCAAACGCGCGACGGATTCCGCTGCCGTAGCGGCCACCGGCACCACGTTCTGCGCCGCCTGAATCAACGGCACATCCAACAATGCAGCCAAGCGGCAACAGGCCCGGATTTCGGCGCCGGTCCAGTTGTCGTCGTTCGGCAGCTTCTGGCCCCGGTCGATCTCGAACAGGTCCAGATAAATCCGCCAGATGGCTTGCTTCTGCTCGTGGCCGGGAAAGTCCAGAAAGAACGTCGCGTCGAACCTTTCGGCCCGACTGAACTCCGGCGGCAGCTTGGCGACATCGTTGGCCGTGCAAACCACGAACACGTCGGAATCGTGGTCGTTGAGCCAACTCAGAAACGAGCCGAACATGCGCGACGATACGCCGCTGTCCGTCTGCCCGGAGTTGGCGACGCCGGCAAAGGCTTTCTCGACCTCGTCGATCATCACCACGCACGGAGCCATCGCATCGGCGATTTGCAGCGCCTGCCGGGTCCGCTCCTCGGTTTGGCCGACCAGCGAACCCATCAGCGTGCCGACGTCCAAAATCAGCACCGGACGGCCCGTTTCTTTGCCAAGACACTTGCAGAAAGCACTTTTCCCACAGCCCGGAGGCGATAACAGCAAAACGCCGCGCGGCCGTTTCAGCGGATTGTTGCGCGTGGGCTGCAACAGGGCCCGCTTGGTGAACGCCTTGAGCGACGCCAAGCCGCCCAGACTGCCGAAGTCTTCGCTGCCGCGGTACAGCTGCATCAGGCCGCTTTTCTTTAGCGTCTGGCACTTCAAGTCCCAAACCGCATCGGGCAGAACGCGGCCGTGACGGACCAGGGACAGCGAAAACGCCGATTCCGCTTCGTAGCGGGTCAAGCCGGCCGCCGCGTCCAGCAACAGGTCCAACTGCGCTCCTGCCGGCAGTTCATCCTGTTCGGTCGCGATGCCGCGCGCAATCTCGTGCAGCTGGTCCCGGCAAGGCAAATCATGCTCGACCACCACGAACAGTTTCTCCAACTCGACCGGAATGGAAACCACCGGCGACAGGATTACGATGAAGGTCCGGTTCTGCTTGCCCTTGTTGATCTGAACGGCCAAAGCCTGAATGACCTCCGGACTTTGCAGAAAGCGGTGAAAATTCACCAGCAACAGCAGCGAGGCACCATCGGTCGAGCCCAGTGCATCCAGCGAACGAATGGCGGCCAACGGATCGTTGGTGCCCGTATCGACGCTGGCATCATTCTGGCGTTGAATCGACAGGCCGCGGTGGATATCCCAGACGGCAAGCCGCCAATCGTTTTCGCGGCACATCTGGGCCATTTCGGTCATGGCATCTTCGTGCTCGTGGGACTGGACCCACAAGCCGGTGAAACAGGCGGAGATGTACTCCGACAAACGGCGGCAAAGCGACATGCAGACTCTCCTTTCGACATGGCGGACGGAAATGCGCGGTAATCAGGCGATAGGCCGGCTCAGCCTTCCAGGATGGCGACCTGACGTTCGATGCGAGCGACCCGGCGTTGTTGCTTCTCGACCGCGTGAAAGGCGCGCTTCAAACGAGCCATCCAGCGGCCGAGATGCTGCTGTTCTTTGCGCAGCTGCTCGCGTTTTGTAGCCTGCTTCTGCTGACGTTGGCTGTCATCCGGGTCAGGTCGAACGGGCCGCAGAACGCGACGGCGTACAGCGGTGCTCGTCATTTCAGGCACCCTCCCGCAGTGGCTGCTGCTGCCCGGCCTGCTGATAGAATTCGCCGGTCAAGCGTTCGCCGGTGCGTTGGCCGAGAGCCTGCTCGACGAACTTGCTGGCCTCCCGGCATTGGCCGCCGGAAAAGCCCTTGGTGGTGACGGTCGTTTCGCCTTTGGGGGTGACGATGATTTCGATGGTCTTCATCAGGCGGCGCCTCCCACGTTGATGGTCAGCTTGATGGAACCGTCGCTCAGCGCGGCTTCGGTCACTTGGTGACCCTTGCGGCGAGCTTCGATCTTGGCCTTCTCGACGGCGTAGGCTTGCAGGAAGGCATCCAGGTGTTTTTGTTGGCCCCAGTGGCCCCGGTAGTTGTCGTAGTGGACTTGTCCGGTGCTGCAATCGCAGACGGCCGGGTACCGCCACTCGGGCAGTCGGACGGCCAGGCCCGCTGCTTGGCTGGTGAACAATCGGTGCGTGCCGTCCACGGGCTCAGGCAATCGCAAACGCTGGCAGGCGGCACGCACGGCTCCAGCGTCGCGGACTTCGGTCTTGATGGTCACAATGTGGCTCAAGGGGATCTCCTCTGCGAAATGGACAGGGGATGGAAAGAGAACCGCTGAACGGCCTTTTGGCCCGGACAGCGGTGTTGAATCTTGCCACGGAACTACGTCGCGTTTTAGGCCCAGCAAAACGCTCAGCAAGTGCCGGCAAGCAAAGCGACGTCGGCGGCAGTCAATCAGGCGAACGAAAATCCGCCTTGGAAGTCATCCCAGTTCTGCTCCAGTTCCCGCCGCAACTGACTGATCCGTCCCTGCGAAACGCGAAACCGCTTGGCCGCCTTTTTCGTCGTCTCGCCCTTGGCCAGCGTTTCGGCGATGCGACGCAACCGCTTCGGCAGCAGCCGCAACCAGGCCGCGAAGTCGATCCTCGCTGCGGCGATTTCCGCAGGTCCGGCGTGCTTGTCCTCGACCAGCACTTCCTTCCATTCCTGCTTGGCCTTGTCGAACCGGTCCAAAGTCTCCACGGCGAAGTTCTTGCGGCGCTGGGAGTATTCAGAGCTGACATCGCGGACGTTCAGTCTGCTGCCGACTTTGCGGCCGTCGCGGACTTGCCGGATCGCGAACTGGGCCAACGGCGTCGGGTACACGATGTCGATTCGGCCGCGTTCGACCAGTCTGACAAAAGCGGCCCAGCAGTTGGCGACGACTTCGGAGACCAGTTCCTGGCGGCGGCTCCGAGGTTCGTCGCGAAAGGCGAAGCGCGCCTGCGTGCGGATTTGCGGGAGCATGTCGAGAAAGCGGTCCTCGTGCGGACAAGTGGCGATCATGAGCGAACTCCTGATAGCTAAGTCGCCCGCTGCCGAGCGACTGTGTGAGGGAACACAATCGCCGGCGGCACCGTGCCACAGGCGAACAAGAAAGCCAGCTCATTGGCTTGAAGCCGGCTTGGCTGAGATCAGCGGCGGCTGGGGAAAGCTAGGCCGCTGGATTCATGGAATTGTGACGCAAAAGGGGCGGCTTTTCAGGAGTGCGATCGCGCGCGCGAACCTGCGATGTGTGGCATGGGTCCCCTGCCGGAGTCCCCCCAGCGCGTTTTCCTGCGACAGTGTATTCCGGGTCGAGCTGCGCCGTATCGAACCGTGCGGATTACGCAAGATTTTTCGCCGTCCAGTGACCAACCGTGTCACAGCGCTGGCGAATAATCACCGTAGGAAGGGAAACGTTGCGACAAAGATTCGACCATCGTGACCGAAAGGGGGACCATGACCGCTGCCTACGAGGAACTGATCCACTTGCTGGACGAGCGTGAAATCGGGTATTCGACCAGCGACGACCAGGCGGTTCGGACGGATCTCCGCGGTGATGTCGGCACGTACCGGATTGTGGCCAAGGTCGAGACGGAAGTCGATCTCTTTCAGGTCTTCGGCTATTCGCCGCTGCGGGTGCCGGAAGGCTGCCGGCCGGCCATTGCCGAAGCGGTAGCCAGGGCCAACTACGGCCTGCGTTTAGGCAAGTTCGAGCTGGACCTGGACGACGGCGAACTGCGCTTCCAGTTGGCTCAGATTCTGACTTTCGACACCGTTGGCGAGCAAGTCATCGACCGGATGATCAGCACGGCCATCAACATGCTGGACATGTATTTGCCGGCGTTCTTGTCGGTGATTTACGCCAACGAATTGCCCAAGGACGCCGTAGGACGGGTGGAGGCGGCATTTCGCCGGCCGAGCGAAAGCGAAGGCGAAGATCAGGAAGCGGGGGAGTAATCCGTGATCGGTGGTCGGCCGGGGCCGCTGGGATTCGTTCTGGCCGCGTTGGGCTCGGCTTTGCGGGTCCTGCCGGCTGGATTCGTGGAAACCGCCGTCTTGCTCGTGGAAACCGGCGATGGTTTGGTACTCTTGTGCTGGCCGCTGCTGCCGTTCTGGCGTTGTTTGTCTTGTTTTGGGGTCGACAAAAAAGCCGCACCCCCAACGGAACGCGGCAACAAAAAAGGGAGTCACCGCGCCTCGCTTTGAGGCGTCCAACTCCCTATTGTGCTGATCTAGCATGTACCGCAGGTATTGTGCAAGGCGGGCGGAATCCGTGGATTGCAGGGGACAACGGACAATCGCGTCGATTTAGTTGCCGCTGGTTGAAACCCGATGCTGCCGGCGTTACCCTACTGCAATCGGGTGCCGTGCGGTTTGCGCCCGACCTGCGTTGGTCCAACAGCGGTTGGGCATGCCGACAGCTTCCGCCGTGACCGGCACAAGGATGTCAGGGCCGGGCGCCACGCTTTCCCTGAGACGATCTGCCGTCATACGACCAACCTTGGACCATTGAACGCCCTATGAGCGACCCCAATCTTTCGTCCTTCATCTGGTCCGTCGCTGATCTGTTGCGCGGCGACTACAAGCAGTCCGAGTATGGCAAGGTCATCCTGCCGTTCACCGTGCTGCGCCGACTGGACTGCGTGCTGGAGGAGACCAAGCCCGCGGTGCTGGCGGAATTGGAAAAACGACAAAAGGCCAAGCTGAATCCCGAACCGTTTCTGCTGCGGAAGTCCGGGCAGCTGTTCTACAACACGTCGCCACTGGACATGAAGAAGCTGATGGGCGATCAGGACCACATCAAGGAGAACCTGTTCGCGTACATGCAGGCGTTCTCGCCCGCCGTGCGGGACATCTTCGAGTCGTTCGACTTCCACACACAGATTGACCGGCTGGCCAAGTCCGGGCTGCTGTATCTGGTGGCCGAGAAGTTCGCCAACATCGACTTGCACCCGGAGACCGTCAGCAACGCCCAGATGGGGGCCGTGTTCGAGGAACTGATTCGCAAGTTCGCGGAAATCTCCAACGAGACCGCTGGGGAGCACTTCACGCCGCGCGAAGTCATTCGGCTGATGGTCAACCTGATCTTCATCGAGGACGACGAAGCACTCACCAAGCCGGGCGTGGTGCGGTCGATCTACGATCCTACGGCCGGAACCGGAGGCATGCTGTCCGTGGCCGGCGAACATCTGGCCGAGTTGAACCCGAACGCACGGCTTGTGATGTATGGGCAAGAGCTGAACCCGGAGTCCTACGCGATCTGCAAGGCCGACATGCTCATCAAGGGGCAGGACATTGCCAACATCATCTTCGGCAACACGCTGTCGAACGACGGGCTGCCGGGCAAGCAGTTCGACTACATGCTGTCCAATCCGCCGTTTGGCGTGGAGTGGAAGAAGATCGAGAAGGAAGTTCGCAAAGAAGCCGAGCAGCAGGGTTACAACGGACGATTTGGTCCCGGCCTGCCGCGCGTCAGCGACGGATCGCTGCTGTTTCTGCTGCACCTGATTTCCAAGATGCGGCCAACCAAGGGCGGCGGCAGCCGCTTCGGCATCGTCTTGAACGGCTCGCCTCTGTTTACCGGCGGAGCCGGATCGGGCGAGAGCGAGATCCGCCGCTATGTGCTGGAGAACGATCTGGTCGAAGCGATCATCGGCTTGCCGACCGACATGTTCTACAACACGGGCATCAGCACCTATGTCTGGATCGTCAGCAACCGCAAGCCGGCGCATCGCCAGGGCAAGGTCCAATTGATCGACGCCAGCAGCTTCTGGCAGAAGATGCGGAAGAGTTTGGGGAGCAAACGCAAGGAACTCAGCCCGGAGCACATCGACGAAATCACGCGTCTGTTCGGCGAGTGTAAAGAAGTCTACGTCGATCCCGAGACTCGCAAGCCGGTGAGCCGCAAGGCGCTAGCCGCGGGTTCCCCGGCCGTCCCGATCAGCCGCATCTTCAAGAACGAGGATTTCGGTTATCGCACGATCACCGTCGAACGCCCGGAGCGGGACGCGGCGGGCCAGATCGTGAAGGCCACGAAGGGGAAGCTGAAGGGCAAGCCGCAGCCGGACGCCAACCTGCGCGACGCCGAGAACGTGCCGCTGGCCGAGGACGTGCAAGCGTACTTCAAGCGTGAAGTGCTGCCACACGCCCCGGATGCCTGGATCGACCACGACAAGACGAAAGTCGGCTACGAAATCCCGTTCAACCGGCACTTCTACGTTTTCAAGCCGCCGCGCGAACTGGCCGAAATCGACGCCGAGTTGAAGATCGTCACCGACCGCATCCTGACGATGATCGGAGGGCTGTCGAAATGAGCACCGAACTGACGCACGACGACCGCTACCAAAAACTGGTGACCCGAATCTCGGACGTTTACACGACCGGGCGCGTCCGAGCCGAGCAAGCCGTCAACGCCCAGATCACGGAGACCTACTGGCAGATTGGCCACGACATCGTTGAATTCGAGCAGGGAGGCAAGGTCCGGGCCGAGTACGGCAAGGCGTTGCTTGCGAATCTGAGTCGTGACCTAACCCTGCTCCACGGCAAGGGTTTCAGTCGGAGCAATCTGGTACGAATGCGGCAGCTTTACCTCGAATTCCCAATTAGTGCGAAGCCTTCGCACTTATTGAGTTGGTCGCATTACGTGGAACTTTTGAAGGTCGACGACAGGCTCGAACGCAGCTTTTACGAGCAGCAAGCGATTCGCGAGAAATGGTCCGTTCCCGAGCTTCAGCGGCAGAAGAAATCGTCGCTGTTCCTGCGGCTCGCAGCCGGCAAGGACAAGGACGCGATCCTGAAGCTGGCCTCGCAAGGCCAGATCATCGAGCAACCGAGCGACCTGATGCGCGATCCGTTCGTGTTCGAGTTCCTCAAGATTCCCGAGCCGTACTCGCTCTCCGAAACCGATCTCGAAGGTCGGCTGTGCGACCATCTGCAGCCATTCCTGCTGGAGCTTGGCAAGGGGTTTACCTTCGTCGGCCGACAGTACCGCATCACGCTCAACAACACCCACTTTCACGTCGATCTCGTGTTCTATCACCGCATTCTGCGCTGCTTCGTCCTGCTGGACCTGAAGCTGGACGACGTGCAGCATTACGACATCGGGCAGATGAATCTCTACTTGGGTTACTTCGCCGCCGAAGAGAACGTCGAGGGCGACAACCCGCCGATCGGCATCATCCTGACGCGGCACAAGGACGAGCTGCTCGTCGAGTACGCGACCTACGGCATGAACAGCCAGTTGTTCGTGCAGAAATACCAGCTCTACCTGCCCGAGCGCGAGGAACTGCGCCGCGAGATCGAACGCACGTTGCGCATTTCCGAAGAAGAAGAGCGTGCGCGGCAGGACGCAAGCCGCCGGTTGGAGCAGAAACCGTCCGCCTCGCCACCGGCGGCTAGGGCCGTGCCGCTCACGGAGGCCCGCCCATGAGCTTTCCGAGATACCCGAAGTACAAGCCCAGCGGCGTCGAGTGGCTGGGCGAGGTGCCGGAGCATTGGGGCGTAATGCAGAGTCGAAGGATGTTCCGTGTCCGCAATGAACGGGCACGCGAGTCAGACCGTCAAGTCACCGCGTCCCAAAAATACGGAATCCTTTACCAGACAGATTTCGTCGAACTTGAAGGCCGGAGGGTTGTCGAAACCATCATGGGGACTGAGATCCTGCGGCGAATTGAGCGGAATGACTTCGTGATAAGCCTGCGTAGCTTTCAGGGGGGAATTGAGTGGTGCCAGATCGAGGGTTCGGTGACCTTTCACTACGTTGTACTGACCCCGGTGAAAGACGTGTTTGAACCGTTCTTCGCTCACCTCTTCAAGAGCATCGCCTACATACAGGCACTGAGGTCCACGACGAACCTCATTCGTGACGGACAAGACCTTCGGTTTTCACACTTCGTTCAAGTTGACTTGCCTGTTATCCCAATCGTCGAACAACGGGCAATTGCGTCGTTCCTTAACCGAGAGACGGCGAAGATTGACTCTTTGGTGGGAGAGCAGCGGCGGCTGATTGAGCTGCTGAAAGAAAAGCGCCAGGCCGTCATTTCCCACGCCGTCACCAAAGGACTGAACCGTCACGCCCCCCTGAAGCCCTCCGGCATCGAATGGCTCGGCGATGTGCCGGAGCATTGGGAGGTTTCACCACTAAAGAGGATCGTCGCAATTCCGATCACCGATGGCCCGCACGAAACTCCCCAGTTTTTCGACGAGGGCGTTCCATTTGTTTCAGCGGAAGCTGTTTCATCGGGTCGCATTGATTTCTCAAGGGTTCGGGCGTGCATCTCAGAGGAGGACAATGCCCGGTATTCACTGAAGTACTCGCCGAAGCTACATGACATTTACATGGTCAAATCCGGCGCGACTACCGGAGTCACAGCGATTGTTGAAGACCGAACCGATTTCAATATCTGGTCCCCGCTTGCCGTCATTCGATGTGGCGAAGAGGTCGTCCCGCACTTTGTTTTGAACTTCATGCGGTCACGGAACTTCTTGGAGGCAGTGTCGTTGAACTGGAGTTTCGGAACTCAGCAGAACATCGGGATGGGTGTCATCGAGAACCTTGCTTGCACGGTTCCTCCGGTTGAAGAGCAATCCGAAATAGCCCAATTTTTGAAGCATGAAACCGCGAAGCTCGACGCCCTGACCGCCGAAGCCGAGCGCGGGATTGAGTTGCTGCAAGAACGCCGGACCGCCCTGATCTCCGCCGCCGTCACCGGCAAGATCGACGTGCGAGGGTTGGCCGAAACGGAGGCCGCATGAGCCTGCACAACGAAGTCGCGTTTGAAAACGAAATCTGCGAACACCTTGCCGCCAGCGGCTGGCTGTACTCGCCCAGCGATGACGGCTACGACCGGGCGCGGGCCTTGTTCCCGGACGACGTGCTGGCGTGGGTGCAGGCGACGCAGCCCAAGGCGTGGGCCGCCATCGTCAAGAATCACGGCACCAACGCCGCCGACACGTTGCTGACTCGCCTGCGCAATTCGCTCGACCAGCGCGGCACGCTGGATGTGCTGCGGCATGGCATCGAGATGCTCGGCCTGCGCGGCAAGCTGTCGCTCGCGCAATTCAAACCGGCTCTGGCCATGAACCCCGACATCCTGGCGCGGTACGCCGCCAACCGGCTGCGCGTCGTTCGGCAGGTGCATTACTCGCAGCACAACGAGAACAGCCTCGACCTCGGCCTGTTCCTGAACGGCCTGCCTGTGGCGACGGCCGAACTGAAGACCGACTTCACGCAAAGCGTCGGCGACGCGATCGACCAGTATCGCTTCGACCGGCATCCCAAACCCAAAGGCCAAGCCGCCGAACCGCTGTTGTCGTTTCCCAGCGGCGCGCTGGTGCATTTCGCGGTCAGCAATCGCGAAGTTCATACGACGACCCGGCTGAACGGCACGGACACGGACTTTCTGCCGTTCAATCAGGGCGACGACGGAGCGGCGGGCAATCCGCTGAATCCCAACGGCGGACATCGCACGGCCTACCTTTGGGAACAAGTCTGGGAGCGGCATAGCTGGCTGGAAATTCTCGGCCGCTATCTGGTGGCTCAGAAGGACGACAAGAAGCAAATCAAGACGATCATCTTCCCCCGGTATCACCAACTGGACGCCACCCGCAAACTGCAAGCGGCCGTGCTGACGGACGGACCGGGCGGAAAATACCTGATTCAACATTCGGCAGGCTCCGGCAAGACGAACTCCATCGCCTGGTCCGCTCACTTTCTGGCCGATCTGCATGACGCGCTGCACAACAAGCTTTTCGACAGCGTGCTGGTGGTCTCGGACCGCAACGTGATCGACTCGCAGTTGCAGGAGGCGATCTTCGATTTCGAGCGTACAACCGGCGTCGTCGCCACGATCAAAGGCGAAGGCGGCAGCAAGAGCAGCGAACTGGCGGCGGCGCTGTCCGGCGACAAGAAGATCGTGGTCTGCACGATCCAGACGTTCCCGTTCGCCTTGAAGGCCGTGCGCGAACTGGCAGCCACGCAAGGCAAACGGTTCGCCGTGATCGCCGACGAGGCGCACAGTTCCCAGACGGGCGAAGCCGCTGCCAAGCTGAAGGCCGTGTTGTCCGCCGAAGAATTGCGGGAACTCGGCGACGGTGGGGAAGTCAGCATGGAAGACGTTCTGGCCGCTCAGATGGCTACACGGGCTGACGATGCGGGCATCACGTTCGCAGCGTTCACCGCGACGCCGAAGACCAAGACGATGGCGTTGTTCGGCACTCGGCCTGATCCCAGCCGGCCGGCGAGCAAGGACAATCTGCCCGCTCCGTTCCACGTCTATTCGATGCGGCAGGCCATTGAGGAGAAGTTCATCCTGGACGTGCTCCAGAACTACACGACCTACAAGCTGGCGTTCAGACTGGCTCACGAAGGCAAAGAGTGGGACGAGCAGGAAGTCGAACGCAGCGCGGCCATGAAGGGGATCATGGGCTGGGTCCGACTGCATCCCTACAACATTTCCCAGAAGGTCGAAATCGTCGTCGAACACTACCGCCAGCACGTTGCTCCGCTTTTGAAGGGAACGGCGAAGGCGATGGTTGTCGTGGGCAGCCGGCTGGAGGCCGTGCGTTGGAAACTGGCGATCGACAAGTACATAAAGAGTCGCGGCTACACGATCCGAACACTGGTGGCATTCTCCGGCGAAGTGCCCGACAAAGAGTCTGGCCCGGACCCGTTCAGCGAGCACAGCAAGGAACTGAACCCCAACCTGCGCGGTCGCGACATCCGCGAAGCCTTCAAAGGGGACGAGTACCAGATTCTGCTGGTGGCGAACAAGTTCCAGACCGGATTCGATCAACCGCTGCTGTGCGGCATGTACGTCGATAAGCGGCTGGCCGGCATCCAGGCCGTGCAAACGCTGTCGCGGCTGAATCGTGCTCACCCTGGGAAGGACACGACCTACGTGCTGGACTTCGTGAACAACGCGGAAGACGTCTTGGCGGCCTTCAAGACCTACCACACCACGGCAGAGCTGGCCGACGTGACCGACCCGAATCTGGTCTACAACCTGCGCGCCAAACTTGACGCCGCCGGTCACTACGACGATTTCGAGGTGGATCGCGTCGTCGCCGTGGAACTGAAGCCGAACGCCAAACAGAGCGAACTGGCGGCGGCGGTCGAACCCGTCGTGGAGCGGCTCCACAAGAAGTACAAGGCGGCTCAAGCAGCCCTGAAGCTCGCGAGCGAGAAGAAAGACAAGGCCGCCGCAGAGGCAGCTCAGAACGAGCTGAATGCCTTGCTGCTGTTTCAGCGCGACATGGGGGCCTTCCAACGGCTGTACACCTACCTGTCGCAGATCTTCGACTACGGCAACACGGCCCTGGAGAAACGGTCGATTTTTTACAGGCAGGTCCTGCGGTTGCTGGAGTTCGGCCGCGAGCGCGAAGGGATCGACCTGTCGAAGGTCGTGCTGACGCATCACACCCTGAAGAACCAAGGCAAACGCCCCATGCCGCTGGGCGAAGGCGAGTACCCGAAGCTGGAGCCGATCACCGAAGTCGGCGGCGGCAGCGTTCAGGAGAAACAGCGCGCGTATCTGACGGAGATTATCCGGAAGGTCAACGAGCTGTTTGAAGGCGATCTGACGGATCAGGACAAACTGGTTTACGTCAACAACGTCATCAAGGGCAAGCTGCTGGAATCAGAAACGCTGAAGCAGCAGGCGACCAACAACACGAAAGACCAATTCGCGAACTCACCGGACCTGAAAACAGAAATCCTGAACGCCGTGATGAGTGCCCTGGAAGCCCATACCGCGATGAGCACTCAGGCCCTGAATTCCGAGAGGGTTCGGGAAGGACTGAAAGACGTGTTACTCGGCCCTGCGCAGCTCTACGAAACGCTGCGAACATAAAGGAATACCGTCGTCGCGTATGTGTGGTTCGACTGATCGCCTTCGCCGGGAGATGGCACGCCACCAGGGGCAGGCGGCGCACCTTGTTTCTGATCTTTGCATGAAGGTCAGACTTTCCGTCGCTTGCCGTTGCCGCTGCCGCCGAACTCCGCCACCTTCGCACCGCCGTAGGACGCGACCAGCTTCGGCTTCCGCTCCTCGCGAATGTGTCAATGGGTTTGAGACAGTGACCTCGGGAATTTAGTGTAGTTCTGGTTGTGTGGTACGGTTATGGGCAGTTCCCTGGGGGGTTCCCCCCCAGA
>Ga0302240_1002164_pt1 | contig 13737 bp, 24 predicted proteins | sample AAG_UR_His_MG_FD_193538 | JGI IMG/M metagenome (GOLD analysis project Ga0302240, IMG submission 193538) | Enriched activated sludge microbial communities from anaerobic digester in WTTP, New Holstein, Wisconsin, United States - AAG_UR_His | ecosystem: Engineered > Bioreactor > Anaerobic >... | reverse complement strand
TATCTTGCCCCAAAAGCTGTGCTACTTCTTTGCCATCAACATGATGCGTCGCTTGCCATAAAATTACTCTCGTCAGTTTCCCGAGCTGTTCGTTTGTCAAAATGCACGTCTGCAATGAAAATTTTGCAATGTTAATACTCAACTTCAAATCGTCCATGTGTTGCTCCCTTTAAATTCAAATTTTGGATTCATATTCGGCTTAATGTCCTTAAAAAATATTTTTCCGCCGGTCTTTTTATGCCTTATGCAATGCTTGTAAACAATAAATTCTCGTCTGATATTATGAATTTGCATTGCCTGTATATATATATTTTTTGCACTTTTACAATTTTGAAAACACATCTCTGCAATATTTTTTTTAAAAATTCTTATTAGACTTAAATAGTTCTCCGCAAAATATAAATCTTTCCTGAATCCTCTGGCTCTTATTTGTGTAAATTTTTTCGTTGCGTCTATGATTTCCTGCCATTTTTTAGAACTTATCTTTGAAGCTTCTTCAGCCCATATCCAATTTTTCATGAACACTTCTCCTTCAGGCGCATATCTTTGCCATTTACTTCAACGATATCACACATTCCGACGATACGCGAAGTGACTTTTATATCGCCGAGGTTTTCCGGCCGTATATTTGAAGTAATAAATATTTTCTTTTTACCGGCACGAATGCGCAGCTGTAGCAATAACTGCAGAATATCCAGAGTTTCGTCTTTTTTCCCGAGAGAGGCAATATCGTCAATATACAGGATGTCATATTTAACGCAGCTCTCAATTATTTCATATCTATTTATATCTCGTATTTTCGCGTCCACAATTTCGTCAAAAAATAAAACCTTACACGTCTGCGCTGTATTTAAAATTAAGTCCGAAATACTCGCAAACATTAAATGCGTTTTGCCTACGCCGGGATTTCCTACAAGATAAAGCCCTCTATTCCCCAGGCGAAACCCTTGTGTGCGCTCAAATGCTGTTGTGTTATCCGCTGTCTTTTTAAACGATTCAAAATTCATGTGTCTGTATCCGGGCGGAACTTTATTAACGTATAAATCCTTACGCTCTTTTTCGTAAGCTTTGTTTTTAACGCATATTTCACAAACCACTGCTTCAGGATTCGCGGACATAACCGTTTCAACTGGCGTCTTGCAATAAATGCACGGTTTTTTTACGAATTGGAAGCTTGCAATTTTACTTTTCGACGACGTCTCCGTATTCGTTTGCGTTTCCTGATTCTGATTCATACCGACCACCCCCTTTTTGTCCTTTGAAACTTTTATAATTACCCTCAAGCACTTTAATATAATTTTGTTCGTTGTCTATCAGCCAGTCAAATGTTACTCTCCATCCTGCAGAACCAAGCAAAAACGGTTGAGAAGGTATTGCTTTTAATATCGCTTCAAAATTAAAATTCTTTTCTTTAAATCTTGTTTTTAATTTCTTTTTTCGTCCGTCGGTAATTGTTCTAATTTTCGCAAGTTTGCCGGTTTGTTCGCATAAATTATTCCACGCAACCATACATTCTTCAGCGCTTGTTGGTTCGTTTAGCGGCAGATCCGCAGCCTTTCCCCCTAACAACCCCTTTTCTTCTTTTTCTTCTTCTTTGTCCTTTTCTTGTTCCTCAAGGGTATTGATACCCTTTGTATACCCTTTGCATACCCTTTCATATAATCCGTGCTTTTTAAGCTCTTCCATGTAACGGATATGTGGCTTACACGAGGTCGTAAGCTCGCCATACTGAAACTCCACAAATCCGGTAATAAAGAATTTGCCGTTTTCAAGTTTTTCTACAAGCGCTTTATGATTGTTTAATTCACAGATATCATCCTCTGTAATCTCAACCCCTATTAAAAACGAAATTAACCGCCAATTCGCCGTAAATACGCCCACACAGTCGCAGTTGTCGTACATATAGCGAACTAGCAATTTAAGTTTTAGCGACAAATCCATATACCACTGCTTTTGCCATAAATCTGTATCGATGTATCTCTTCATTTTTTGCCCCAATTTTTTACATTCAACTCAAATTTCACAACAACATTGCTTATTTGTCGCCGTGAAATACCCGACCGTTCTCGGATTTTTTTATACGACCATCGCATAGCAAGCAACGTTATTATTGCTCGTTCTCGTTTAGAAACTTTGCCGAGATGCTCGTAATTTTCTTTAAAGCAATCTTCTGTTCTTAAAAATTGCCGGTACGAATCCTTGTCGTCAAAATTTATGCGTATATCCTCTGACAGTTTAATCTGCTTCATATTTAAACCTCTTTATTTTTTTATCAAAAACCTACCGACATCAATAACCTTGATAAATCCTTGATATAAAATGAGACTTTTTTCATAAAAAATAAAATGATATTCGTCGTCTTAAAATTACGTCATAAATGCTCCTTTATTTGTTATATATTCTTATTAAAACATCTTCTCTTGTCTGTCTTCCGGAGTTAAATCTTTCTCCCACAACAGTTCTCCGGTTTGCGGATGTATGGCCGTTTTCTTGCCGGTCTTGAAGTTCATCATTACATCCACATCCATTGTCTTTTTAACTTTCTTTGTCCGGTCAGCATCACGTAAAATAATTATGTCCGTCTCTTTCAAATTTATTTGCGATTTAAACGCCTTGGCTGCCTTTTTCTTTTCAATAGTCAAAGCATCAACCTCATCCATTAACTTCATGAGATGTTCTTTATTTTCTGCCAATTCTTCCGGCGTTAAATGGTGATCTATTTCCATGCTGACTTTTACAGTTTTGCTGTCCGACTGCAAATCTTTTGGTTTTGCATCATTTTTTTTCTTTGACATAAAGACTCCTTGAATTAAATATATGCCGGCTGCAGCGCACGTCTCTGCTGATCCGCGGCAATAAACGGCCATACGCGCATCCGCCTAAGCCCTCGCGTGTAAGCTATCGTTTTTATATTTCGCTCTATTATTTTTTCCGACGATTCTATCGTCTGTATTATCTTTTTATCCATTGATGCATCTCTATAAATTCTTTCAATATATGGTTCCTCTCCGGCGGAATATAACATATAATCCCACCATTCTCTGCCGCTAAAAAACATATTAACGTGGCACTGAGTTCTATGCATTGGCACAATATATTTTTTCTCACTTCTTCGGTAAAAATTTTCAAAATTTGGAGATTTTACTTCAATACCGCCATTTGTTTCTACAAGTCCGTCCGGGCTTGATCCTGCAGTATTGTTATATTCCACAAATCCTACCGTTTGCACTTTTACGCCTTTAAGCTGTTCATACAACGCTATTGCTTGCGGTTCCATATCAATGCCACGCTGTATGTCTTCTGTCCATATTTTTGGGCCTTGCAGCTTTCCGGTCACGCGTTCAAAGGCTTTCTGCATTAAAATATTATGCTTCGTCCATGAATCGCCGAATAAAATATGAAAATCGCTTGCGGTAATTTTACCGCAACGCAGCCTATACCATTCCTCTGACCTTTGTTTGCAATAATAAATTTTCATAGCGGTGTCTCCTTAAGTCCTTATTTATTTATTCCTCTTGCTATCGCTCCCATGACTCCTTTGTCAGTCCAAAAACATATATGTACATCAACTCGCCCTCGGGCTTGTATCCTTGCAAGATTTTCACGTTCTCTCTTTGCAATCAACGCATCTGTTATTCTTTTAATATCTTCCGGAGTAACCGGTTTATTTGCCAGGATCCAATTCTGTATCGGAAGCTTTGTATATTTGGATACAGCTTGTTCTATGGTTGCTCCTTCTGATATTTCAATCGGCGAAATCTGCACCATAATTTGAGCCTCGCGCATTAAAGCAATTGCCTCAAACAGACATTCTTTTTCACTAGCGCCGGAAAGATGCGCCTTCGTTTTACACGGATTAAGCGGTATAAACCCTTTGTCTCTCAAATTTTTTTCTGCCATTTCAAATTCTTGCCGGTAATTCGGATTATTTTTAATAGCACCTGAAATATAAACTTTAAACATTGCGCTTTTTCCCCCTTATTTTTTTAAATATATATATCGGTAAAAATAAAATTAAAAACGGCGAGACAGCTGCAATAATGTAAAGCATGGCCAACAGTTTTAAAAAAATATTTTTTTCCAAAACTTCAAATGCATCACATAAAAAACCATCTAATGCCTTTGCGATTTTAATCATCTTTGCCACCACCTTAAATTTTCATTTTTCAGCACAACTTTAAATTTTTTAAAACATTCTCTCGTCGCATACAAATCACTTAAAGCATCGTGCGGTTTTTCATTTTTAACGCCGAGATATTCGCACACGTCCTCTAAACTGTTTGATTTAATTTTATGTCCTTGAAGTATCGCAAGAAGAGTTAAAGTTTTTAAATCCATTGTCGCATTATGCGCACGTGTCATTATGTCAAATGTTTTACGCTTCTCATGTTCTGATTTTCGGAATAACGCCTGCAGAAAAAATAAGTCAAAAAATGTTTTTTGACCGGCAAATAAAACATCTTCTTCAACCATATACGGCGCCAGTATTATAATTAATCTTTCAATGCCATGTTCCGGATCCGGGAAAAAAAACAGTTCTTCTTTTGTAAACCCATTGATTCCCAATGACTCATCATCTATATTTTTCAGATGAAATGGCCGCAGTTTAATTTTAAATTCATCAACAATATTATCGTCTTCTTCTATTATGCCGGCGATCTGAATAATATCATGATATCCGGGAATAAGCCCCGTCGTTTCAGTATCTAAAAATAAAATTTTATTTTTTAACATTCCGCATTTTCTCCTCTAATACATCAAGCGGATACATCTTTTTTTTATGGTTATAACTGCCGAAAACTTTCCACTTTTGTAATTTTTGCGAAACTGCGCCGCCGGTACAGCGCCATTCTTTTTGCAGCCATGCGGCCGAAACGAAAACCGTAGAACCGAATAACATAACATCTATTCCGTCAACGATTATCTTCCCTGGAAATAACTCATTGCCGTTTGTATCTATCAACGTATGGTTAATGGCCGCATTTTGTTGCATTATTTTTTCCTTTTTTAGTTTATAGTCGGACAGGACTTGAACCTGTAAAATAGCTTAAGCACAGCTATCAGAGCTTTCGGCACTTACCTTTCGGCAGCAAGCCATATGATTATTGTTACCTCACATATTTTGGCGCGTTTACCGTTTCCGCCACCTGACTATAGCGTTTTATGTTTTTTTATAGATGTTTCAAAAACGCAAAACATTAACATCTGAAATTTTTATTTTTTATTCTCCAAATCAAATTTTAATTGCCCAAGCGCCGTTATCAGCTGATTCACATCGTGCAATATTTCTTTCGTTTCTTTATCGTCAATTTTGCCGTCCTCTATTGCCTTTGACGACGTTTTTAATAAATCTGCAAAATTTTGAGTCAAAGAAGAAAGTTTTAAAAGCATACTATGCTTATCAAATTGCCCGTCTATATTTAGCCTTACAAAATAACCGCCGCATTTGGCAGCTTCTTCTTCTATCAGCGCATAATCTTTTGTTAGATTGGTAAGCAGCGATATATATTTTGCCGGCATATCAATGCCGCTTTCCGGCTCCACCCATCTGTAAACAGTTGAAATACTTTTGTCTACCCAACCGGCAACTTTGTCATATCCGTTCCGTTTCAAAAACTCCTTTAAAACCTCATAAAAAAATTTCATAAAAAATCCCCTTTAAATAGTTCTATGTCTGTTTTTAAACATTTGTCTAAAAATAAAAAGTTCTCTCTCAAAATCATCTGCAAAATATACGCTTACCGTCAGCATTAAATTTTTGTAATATTTAACGAGCTCTTTTTGATTATGGAACTCTACTTTTTTTATCTTGTCTATAAATGACATAAAATCCCCCTCTCAATATTTATCTGTGCTGATAAATTTGTAATCCGTCAAATAAATTTCGTTATATTTTTTTAAAACATCTTTTTTGCATACACTGTGCCTGTTGCCAAAACAGGATCCTTCTTCAACATATTCACATTTTTGCAATACATCTATCTTCCCATCCACTCCGGTTTCAATAGCTATGAGAGATATAAATAATTTAATTTCGTAATTGCTCTGAAATAAAAAATAATAATACATCTCAAAACAAATCTTTTTTATCACTGCGCTTGTGCCGATATAAAAAACAGTCGCATAATAAACAATTGCCAATGCAGCTATAATTAAGTTAAAAATCTGTCTTATTCTTTTCATTTGTGCATCCTACCTATCTGATTTTTTTTGCAAGTTCCAAAGCATTGTATCCACAGATCCAACAAGCATCACAAGCATCACCATTTTCGTCGACTTTAAAACATTCCCAATTTTGTGGAACACTTAAAGCGTTTTTATAAGTCTCATAACTTTCCTCGTATTTATCATCCCACCTAAGTTCTGCCACCACAGAACAAATGCCAATGGCATATAAAATTTTGGTCGCTATTGACACAACCCAGTAAAAATAAATTTGCAAAACAATTACTGCTCTATAAAACTTTTTTTTCATAGCGGTGTCTCCTTTGTTTATTCTTAACAGCTAAATTCGCTTTTATCCGTTCCACCGTACATTTTTGACCCGTCAGCAAAACGAACTTCAATATATTTCCCACAGTCGTAATATGTTGTGCCGGTATCAGCGTCATACCGTATTATTTTTTTATTACTTCCGTCTATGCACAACATTAAAAATAAAATCATAAACATTAAAATTAGTTTTATTCTCATATCGGTGTCTCCTTTGTGATAATTTTCTGTGTTTTTTCTCACTATTTTTTGAAAGCAAAAAAAATAATGCGATAATGATAATCGCACTCTTGATATTTGAAATAGGTATTTGTACAATAATGCTCGGACACTAACGACACCGCTAAATGTTTTAGTGCTTTTTTCAGTTTGTTCCTTAGGAGGTTTTTCAAACCGCCGAGCCATTTGTTTTATAGGTTTGAAGGCTTGTTGACTTTTTAATACATCTGTGTTTGACATAGCGGTGTCCTTGTACTACTTAAATTTACTTTTAGAAACTTTTAAACATTTTAGAATGTTTATAAAAGTTTGTCAAGTGTTTTGTATTTTTTATAACGATAAAACATAAAAGGGATTAAAAATGAACAAACACGAATTTTTAAAATTACTAAAAATTTTTAATGGTGGAATATTAAGGGGATCTAAAAGAAAATTAGCTAAAGAATTAGGGATAACAGAAAGTTCAGTGTCTAACTTATCAGAAGGCAGACATAGTCCATCAGAAAAATTAATCAAATCAATGTCTAAAACCCTTAAAACTTCAGAAGAAAATTTACAAAAAATTTTTGAAATAAATAATACTGGTAACATTGCAGGCAATGACATCATAATTAACAACCAATCAAAAGAATTAGAATTATTAAAAAAAGAAGTAGAGTTATTAAAATTAGAAAATAAACTTTTAAAACGTTGCTCAAAAAAATAATGAAAATAGTTCTATCTTTTTTGTTATTATTTATCAGTTTTTTTGCTTATGCTGAAGATATAGAAAATATTGAATTGGTTTCTATTTATGACGGCGATACTTTTAAAATCAACATAAAAAATAGTAATTATGAAGTTTTTGGCAAGAACATAGGCGTTAGAATTTACGGAATAGATACTCCGGAAATAAAAAGTGAAAGTCAAAGAGAAAAACAGCTCGCAATTAAAGCTAAAATTTTGACAACTCAGTTATTGAATAGCGGGAAAATAATATTAAAAGATGTAAAAAGAGATAAATATTTTAGAATTCTTGCTACGGTAATAGTTGTAGATGACAATGGCAATATTATTGATGTTGGCAAAACTTTAATAGATAACGGTCTTGCCAAATTGTATTTTGGAAATACAAAAGAAAAGTTTTAGAACAAGGACAAAAATTTATGAAAATTTGTAAAAATTGCAATACAAAAAATAATGACCTAAATTCCTTTTGCACAAATTGCAAACAGCCTTTTGATAATTTAGAGAATAAAAAACATAAAGGAGAATTTTTGTCTAAAAACAAAATAGGAGAAAATTCATTTATAAAAATTTTGAAAACATCAATATCTATAGTTTTACTTTTATTAATTATAATTGGAAGTTTTTTATCATGTAAATTTTATGTATCTATGGTAGGATATGTTTTACATATTAATATTTTTATGGTTACTCCATTAATAGCATTTATCACATCGCCTCTCATTCCAATCTGGCTAATAATATTTTTATTTATTAAACCATATTTAACCATACTACATATTATTATATTAATATTGGTGTTTTTGTGTGCCTATTTTTTATATATATTGACTAATAAAGATTTACAATGAAAAAAAATTTAAATAAAAACAAAGAATTATTAATTCTTATTTTTCTATCCTCAATTTTGCTTTTTATAGCAGTTGACAATCGCTTTTCCGAAGGCTTTTATACATTATTAAGAATAATTGTAACCGCAACAAGTTGCTATATTATCTATTTGGAATTTGTCAAAAAAAATATTTTCTTTTATTTGTTTGTTGCAACAGCAGTCTTATTTAATCCCATAATACAGTTACATTTTCGCCGTGATACGTGGCAAATAATAGACGTTCTCTCAATACTTTTATTCATAACATATTTAATATATATCGTCATAAAATTTTTCAAAGCAAAAGATACCAAATGTATAAAATAGATAAACGCGGCAACACTTACAGTTTCAGATACCGAGACCTGGACGGCATTGAAAAACGGCACACTTGTCCGGACAATATTCTAACCAGAACTGAAGCCAAAGCCGAACAAATAAAATTTCTTGCAGATTTAAAACAACAAAAAGTTATTCAAAAAGCCGGCGCTGCAGATATTGATATGTCTTGGCAGGTATTTTGTACGCTATATCGTCAGTTCTGTTCTCAAAATAAAAAAACAGTCCAACGTGATAACGATACAATTAAACTTATTGACCGGATTTTAAAAATTAAATATTTCCGTGAATTTACAACAGTGGCTATTCGTAATTATATAGATAAACGCCTTGAAGAAGGCCGTAAAAAATCATCCATAAACAGAGAGCTTGTCTGCATGAAATCTATGTGGAGTTATGCCATCCGGGAGTTAAAATTTCCCATGGCACATCAGGCGCAGCCGGTTAAAAAATATAAACTGCCGGCGGTCCTTAAAAACAGAGTATTATCCGTAGATGAAATAAATTTAATTTTTTCTAAAATAACAGACGATAAAATCCTTACATTGTTTTATTTAATGCTCTATACCGGGATGCGTTTAAAAGATGCTTTAAATATTAAATGGCATAATATCCATTTTGATAAAGACGTCGTAAATTTTGCTCCCCATAAAACCGACAGAATTGAACCGGACGAAGATTTTACGCCTATGAAAATAAAACTAAAAAATTATTTATTAGCTTTAAGAAAAAAATATCCAAATACAGAATATGTCGTTCCCGGATGTACTATTGAATACCGCAATTCTAAGTCAGCGGCAAGCCATAATATAATAGATGCTTTAAGATCCTTAAATATTCAAGGCGCTTCAGCTCACACATGCAGACATTCTTTTATAACCTATTTATTTGAAACCGGAAACGATAGCACGGATATAATGAAGTGGGCGCGTATTAAAGATATGCTTACGCTCCGCGCATACAAACATTCGAGCAGAGAAGTTGATTTACAAAACATAAGCAAATTGCCATATTAAAATAGCGAGGTAGTGGAGCGACCAACAAACGACCTATTGATATATAAAAATATTCTCCTTGGGGGCGCTCCTGAAAATACAATGTTTTTACATATAGAATTCGTTGATTTACACTCCAAAAATGTCTGTTTAAAAAATACCAAAGAACTTGTATCGTTTTGGAAATCGGTTAAGAAAGAACTTGATTCGAGAGTTTCCCATTTTGAATCCGTAAAAAAAACCGCATCCGACGAAGAAATATTCGCGGAACTCTCTTTCTGCCTATTTACTCCGCAGTCTAAAGCCTTATCGTGCTGGCAAGCCGTCAAAACGCTTGATAAAAAAAATCTTCTTCTGAAAGCTGACGCTTTAGAACTTGCAAAAAATATAACAGGCGTAAGATTCCACAATAATAAAGCAAAGTATCTTGTTGAGGCAAGAAATCTCTTTACCAAAAAAGAAAAAATAAGAATCAAAGACAAAATCATGTCTTTTAAAAACGATTTTGAATTAAGAAAATGGCTTGTTGACAATATAAAAGGATTCGGATACAAAGAAGCCGCACACTTTTTAAGAAACATAGGAATGGGACAAAATCTTGCCATATTGGACCGGCATATACTGAAAAACCTGTGTTTATTCAAAGCAATAGACGAAGTACCGGAAACGCTGACCGTAAAAAAATATCTTGAAATAGAAGAAAAAATGAACATCTTCTGTAAAAAGGTAAAAATTCCTATGGCGCATATGGATTTGCTTTTGTGGTGTATGCAGACCGGCGGTATTTTTAAATAAAAGGAGTTTGCAAAATGGACAAAAAAGCTTTGACAAAAATACATTACGGAATGTTCATAATAACTTCAAGTTTTGAAGGCAAATCAGGCGGACAGATAGCCAATACCGTTTTTCAGATAACTTCAGATCCTGCCACTGTTGCAATAAGCATATCAAAACAAAACAACACTCACTTTCTTCTTGAAAAAAGCGGGAAATTTGCAATTTCATGCCTTACCGAAGAAGCATCTTTTGAGTTCATAGGAAAATTCGGATTCAGGAGTTCAAGGGATTTTGATAAGTTTGCGGGAACTAATTTTATAAACGGACAAAACTCAATCCCGGTTGTAACAGATTTTGCAAACGCTTATTTTGAAGCCGACATAATTTCAGTTTTGGATACAGAAACTCATACAGTCTTTTTAGGAAAACTGACAAACGCTGCAGTTCTAAACGACAAGCCTTCAATGACCTACGATTATTATCATAAAGTCAAAAAAGGACTTACTCCCAAAAACGCGCCTACTTTTATTTCAAAATAAGAGATTTAAAAGGCTCAGTCACTCTTTCAAGAACACCGTTTACGAAAGAAATGACTATTCCGTAATTTGTTACCGGAACATCGTTATCAACGGCATAATTCATCCTTGAAACCATCTGTTTCTTGTTTATCATACAGCCGCCGCAGTGTATAACAAGAGCATAATCTTTTATATTTTTAGGGTATTCGTGTCCGGCTGTAACGTCAAAATGAACGTCAAAACCGAGATATTTTTTTACAAGATTAGGTATTTTTATTCTGCCTATATCATCCGAGCTTGCATGATGAGTGCATGCTTCGGCTATAAGTATTTTATCGCCGGGCTTTAAATTTTTTATTTTTTCAATTCCGTTCATCATTTCCGCTATATCGGCTCTGTTTGCAGTAAATATAATAGAAAATGTAGTTACTTTTATGTTTTTAGGAACAATATCGGTAACTTTTTTAACTACCTGAGAATCACATATCACAAGATCCGGCGGCGTTTTAAAATTATCGAGGCACTGCTGAAGCTCGCTGTCTTTAACTATAAGAGCTATGGCATTTACATCCAGTATTGCTCTTATCATCTGCACCTGCGGAAGAATAATTCGACCCTTTGGCGCACCCAAATCAATAGGAACAACCAAAACAACCGTTTGGTATTTTTTTATTATAACATCAGTAAGAGGAAGGTTGTTTAAAATTTCATCCGGGGTTATTTCAAATATTATCTTTTTGAATTCATTCAAAAAAGCGTCTCTCTGACCTTTTATAAGAGGAGACACCTGATATTTATATTTTGAAATTTCGGATATAAACTCATTATTAAGTTCAATATTTTTGTAATTATTGACAAGTATCATCACCGGCGTTTTTCTTGAAGAAAGCTCGGATATAAGGTTGGTCTCGTATTGGGTCCACATATTCGGTTCAACGACTATAACAGCTATGTCCGCCATGGTAAATATATGGTTTGTTTTTTCTATTCTTTCTTTTGCAAGAACGGATGTATCGTCAAGGCCTGCCGTATCTATAAGCGTTACAGGGCCTATCGGAAGTATTTCCATCGTCTTAAAAACTGAATCCGTAGTTGTACCTGGGACGCTTGAAACTATGGAAGTTTTCTGGTCTGTAATATAATTTACAAGCGTTGATTTGCCGACATTTGTTCTGCCGAATATTCCTATGTGAAGAGTCAAAGATTTTGGCGTCTGTATCATTTTAATTACACTTATTTGATGTAGTCCCGATATGGGCGCATACGGTACATCTGTTAACGTGTCCTCCGCTTTTTCTGTTTTTATTGTAACGTCTTGCAGCTACAAATTCTTTATTATTATATAATTTAAAAAATGATTGCCCGAAAATGCTGCCAAAATCTTCTTTTTCATCCTCTACTGAACAGCACGGAGAAACTGACCCGTTTGAATTAACGACAATTGCATTCCATAACCAGTTGCAATAAGAGTTCTTTTTCTTATATTCTTTTTCAGCTTTGCCTGGGACATAATTGCTGTATTCTTCTTTAGTCGAAGCCCAATCAACAGGACACCACGGCTTTTCAAATTCAAGTTTATCAACGGCTATATCGGATGCCAGTTTTTTTACAGACTCAAGCTCATGTTCATTATGTTTAAAAACAAGATACTGCCATACTATCTGCGGAGTTTCAGATTTTTTATCTTTCTTTGCTTTTATAAGCATCCTGAGATTTTCAAAAGCAAATTGGACATTCCCGCATTTTCTGTATTTTTCATAAATATCCTGACTAATTCCATCGATTGAAGCTATAAATTTATCAAGACCGCTGTCTACTATTTTGCATGCATCTTCATAAGAAAGTCCGACATTCATGTTAGACGAAATGACCGTATAAGGTCCGTATTTCCTCTTAGCATAGGCAATAATTTCGGTTATATCTTTATTTAAAAAAGGCTCTCCCCAGTTAAAAAAAAGAATCTCTTTTAAATAAATCCCGAGCATATCGATAATTTTAAATGCCTGCTCTTTTGGCATGGTTACAAGAGGTCTTGTTTGTTTTTTCTGGCCGGTAGGGCACCAGACACACTCAAGATTGCACAGATTTGTAGTATCCAGAATCAGCGTATACGGTTTTGCAAATACAAATGCATGCCCTTTTGACATCTGCCAATTGACTATTTTGCGATTTAGCTGATTAATGAGCTTATTAAAAAAATTCATCTTCTCCGAGGCAAACTAAGAACACCGATTCAAAACTGAAATAATTTTGGCGACAACAAAATTTTAAACGTACTCGTCTCTGTTGCCTTTGTCTATATCTTCAAAAAACCTTAATACGATTTCTCTGTCATGCTGCGACATTGTTTCCAATTTTTTTTCTATAAGTTCATAACCGTGTTTTTTTACTTCCTGTGTTGCAAAATCCTCTAAATATTCTTTTAAAGTTACTAAAGCATTTATTGTACACTTTTCTTTTATATTGCCCGGTTTCGCCAAATCCATAAAAGTCTTTCCTGTTCTTTCTCTTCTGTAACATGCTGCACAAAAACTTGGTATATATCCGTATTTTATTAAATCGCCGATAATCTCTTCCATACTTCTTTGATCATTTAATTGAAATTGTACATCTTTTATTGCATTATGGTCGTCCGGCCTTTCATATCCTCCCGGAGAAACCCTTGATTCGGCGCTTATCTGCGATACTCCCAGATTTAACAGCTCATTTCTCATTTCGGCAGTTTCTCTTGTTGACATAATAATGCCGGTATACGGCACAGACAGCCTTATAACCGCAACCATTTGCTTAAATTCTTCAT
>Ga0302240_1002158_pt1 | contig 13761 bp, 11 predicted proteins | sample AAG_UR_His_MG_FD_193538 | JGI IMG/M metagenome (GOLD analysis project Ga0302240, IMG submission 193538) | Enriched activated sludge microbial communities from anaerobic digester in WTTP, New Holstein, Wisconsin, United States - AAG_UR_His | ecosystem: Engineered > Bioreactor > Anaerobic >... | reverse complement strand
TATAACATCATGTAGACTGGCTTTCATCAACAATTGAGCCTCTGATTCATCTGAACAATATATACTTAGTTTTCAAGGAACGTTCGGTCATCAAGTGCTTATCTAACCTATCTCTATCTTACAAGTTTGGGGACGCGGACGGTAATATAAACCGCTTTCAAAATGTCTTGAACTGCTGGCCTCAAAAGGGTACGATAGGGAAGGAGCATCACCGCACCTCATTCGAAGAGACTTAAAGGAGTGTGAAGCGTCATGGACGCTGGACCGAGTAGAATGCCGAAAACAAAATATCAAATGGCAATTCTGCGCAGGGCATTTCCAGGCGGTTGTTGACGCTGATCTTCTATTGGATCATCGCGCTTGACCTCGGCCTTGGTTTTGTCAAGCGCAGGACGCCGAGAAGGAGCGAAAGCGATGATTCAAATTTTTAAGACCATCGGCGAAAAGCTTGAAACGGTCGAGATGAACGGGGACGGCTGCTGGATCCACATGACGGCCCCCACAGAGCAGGAACTGCAGGACATCTGCAGAAATTTTCCGGACATGGACCCGACGCACCTGAGGGCAGCGCTGGACGAAGAGGAACGGGCGAGAATTGAGATTGAACCGGGCTCGACGCTGATTCTGGTGGACGTACCTATGATCGAGCCGTCGGAGAACAACAAATACTATAATACACTGCCGCTGGGCATTATTCTGGCTGGGGATTCGATTATCACCGTATGTACGCAGGATGTGCCGCTGATCAAGGATTTCGCGGGCGGGAGCATTCGCAGTTTTTACACGTTTAAGAAAACGCGTTTTATTCTTCAAGTTTTGTATAAAAATGCATCCTATTATCTGATGTTCCTGAAGCAGATTGACCGAAGGAGCAGCCAGATTGAGCGGGAGCTGCACAAGTCCATGAAGAACAAGGAGCTGATCCAGCTTCTTGAGCTGGAAAAGAGCCTGGTGTACTTTTCAACGTCCCTCAGGGCAAACGAGGTCGTGCTGGAACGGATGCTGAGGCTGGACGCCATCAAGAAGTATCCTGAGGACGAGGATCTTCTTGAGGATGTCATTATCGAGAATAAGCAGGCCATTGAAATGGCGACCATCTACAGCAATATTTTGAGCGGGACCATGGACGCCTTCGCGTCGGTGATCTCGAACAATCTCAATATTGTCATGAAGCTGTTGACGTCGATCACCATCGTCATGGCTATTCCGACCATGATTGCGAGCTTTTTTGGCATGAACGTACCGGTGCCGCTTGCGGGTAATCCCTGGGCGTTTTTGGTGATTATTATGATGACTATAGGCCTCGCGGTGCTGTCAACTTTTGTGATGTGGAAGAAGAAACTTTTTTGAATAGAAACCCGGGTGTGAGCGAAAAGTTCAGCTACCGATCTGTGAAAGGCGATATAAAAAAGCCGCTGAGGCTTCGAATCCCAAAAGGATGCGAGGGGGCAGCGGCTTTCTGTTTACTTATGAAATCATAAGAAGCTTGAGATTGTTGCAGGGCTTAGGGTCCGGGGCCTTGGCCACAAGCGGTTAGAGCATCAGAACGTCAGCGGCGAAGCCCATTCTGGCCTGCAGGACAGATTTAAGATGTTTGCGCTCTTCAGTCAACACTATTTTAATTTCGTCCGGCGCGACGTCTGGATAGAGTCGCATGAGTTCGCTGACGAAAATCAGACCGTCTCGTTCAATTTTCTCAGCGATAGTCAGCGCATCATCCTTGGCGTATTTGCCGCGCACCTTGGCGACGGTGTCCTCTGCATCTTCAAACATATTATTCTGGATCAGGGCATTCATGTACTCGGCATCTTCTTCGTCCAGTTCGAGAGTGCCTTCATTCGGGAGCTTGTCCATAAGCGCGGCATAAATCTTTTCATGGCGGAGTTCTTCCTTTGCCATGCGCTCAAACAAACTGCAGCCTTTGCCTTCTTTCATTTCGGAGGCTAGGGTTTTGTAGAACTCGGCAACTTTGGCCTCATTAAGGACGAGAGTTTTAAAAAGACGTTTACCATCAAATCTAACTGCCACATGAACCATCCTTTCAAATAATTTTGGAAAATTTGGGACTTTAGGTGTAAGATAGAAGAAGGGTTGCCGCCTGTGGCCTCACTTGAGGGACACTCTCAGAGCACCGAAGCCAAAGGGTTGACGTTCGTGGGTGCGCGGCATTTCGATTCCTTGTTACCCGCTTTACAAAGTTGTAAGCTTATATTGTCATTTTTTGGTGAGGATTCAAGAGCTGCTGCTTACTGTCTCAGGACGAGAAGGCACATTACGGCAACTGTGACTTAAGTCGTGGTTGTTTCAAAGGTTAGGTGAATTTTAGATGCAAAAAGTGATGGAACTGAACCTCGAACGCGGCATGCCGGAGGTGACAACAGCCGTCCGGAGACTCAAGGATGGCCTCATGACCGCGAGGCGTCAGGGCGCGAAGTCGGTGGTCGTCATTCACGGCTACGGATCCAGCGGCGTGGGCGGCGCCATCCGAGGTGCGGTTCAAAAGACCTTGGACGAGGATCAAATGCGGGGCCTGGTGCGCTTTTGGTTTGGCGGAAGTGCCTGGTCATGGAAGAAGAAAGAAGCATTGGCTGTGTGCAAGGATTTGGAGAAGTATGAGCGAAGGATTTACGGCAATGAAGGTGTAACCGTGGTCATTTTGAAATAAGGTCTCTGCTTTAGGTCTTTAGGAGTGATTTCAATGAATATTCAAAGAAAGGCAGATTTAGCCCTAATTATGGTGGTCATGTTCTGGGGGACCTCTAATTTATTGACTAAGGTCGGCCTCGGGGATTTAAGCGAATTTAATCTGATTGCCCTGCGTTTTGTCACAGCGTTTGGGCTGACGGCTGTGATCTTTCGAAAGCGTTTGGCTGCAGTGGATCTTAGAACGGTAAAGCGTGCGGCTATGCTGTCGGTTGTCCTGTTTTTGGTCTATATTTTCGCGACGTTTGGGGTAAGATATACGACTGTCTCAAATGCTGGATTTTTAACCTGTCTGGCAGGGATTATTGTTCCCATGATCAACTATGTGGTCTTCAGGATCAAGCTGGATAAAATGACAGTCGTAAGTATTGTGATGGCTCTCGCGGGCGTCTGGATGCTGATCGCGGGCACATCGATCACCTTTAATTTGGGCGACATTTTGTGCATCCTGTGCTCCGTGGCGTTCGCGGCTCATATCCTGGTCACGGAACGGTTCACGAAAGAAGTGGACTCTGTGGCCCTTGGCGTGATTCAACTGGGATTCGTTGGCGTTTACGCGGTGGTCTTCAGTTTTATGCTTGAGACTCCAACCCTTCCGGTGTCTGTTTCGAATTGGATGGTCGTCCTGGGACTCAGTGTCTTTTCGACAGCGATTGCCTTTGTCACCCAGACTGTCGCACAGAAGTACACCACAGCGACTCACACGGGATTGATTTTCACTTTTGAGCCATTGTTTTCGGTACTCATTGCTTATATTTTTCTTGGTGAAATACTGTCCATCAGGGGTTATGCCGGGGCAGCACTGATGCTGGCCAGCCTGATGCTGATAGAATTAAAGCCTGACTATAGAAAGGTGGTATCCTGATGATCCCGTGGACCATGATTTTTGCGGTGGATCTCGACTGGAATATTGGCTATGACGGCGATATGCTGTTCAAAATTCACGCTGACCTCAGACGTTTCCGCCGGATGACGGAGTCGAATCTGATCATCATGGGGCGTAAGACTTTCGAGTCTCTGCCGGAGCAGCGACCGCTGCCCAACCGTATCAATATTGTGGTCACCCGGGACCGGACTTACCGGCGGGAGGGTGTGACGGTGATACATGAGCTCGATGCGCTCAAGTCCTTGGTGGATGGGTTAGTGGCGGACAGTGGCGGCAATCTGAGGCCATTTCTGATTGGCGGCGGGGAACTGGCCAGGCAGTGTCTGCCGTGGTGCGGCCATGCGCTCATTACCAAGGTGTTTCGCCGCTTTGACGCGGATACCCTGATACCCAATTTGGATGAGGATCCGAACTGGACACCGGTGTGGACGTCGAGACGGTACAGCCAGGAGGATCTGGTCTATCAGTATGTGAATTATGAGCGGATTTCAGGTATCTAAGTTTTTTGGAAGGCTTAACAGTGTTTGTGAAGGGGGCGCCGCGTCGTGGCTGAGGATAAGTTTAATGGTCAGGATTTAATAGTACCCGGGGGGGTCTATCGCCATTTCAAGGGGAATTTTTATAAAGTGTTGGAGGTCGCGAGGCATTCAGAAAACGGTTTGCCGATGGTCATCTATCAAGCACTTTACGGCGACTATGGCCTCTGGGTCCGCCCGGTCGAGATGTTCCTTGAAGACATCGAACGCGATGGTGCACGCGTGCGGCGATTTGAACTGTGTCAGGATGGCATTGACGGATCCGGCAGTTTAGGCGGATCGGAAAGCGTGTTTGGAATGGGTGGTTTGGCCGGAGCTGAAAAACAAGTTGAAGGTATTTTAGACCAGGATCCATGCATTCAAATGCTGCGGGATCCGTCAGAAACGCTGGAGCCTGCGCCGGATCTGCATCAGTTGATCTTGGAGTTGGATGGGCAGCGGCGCTTTGGAGTCATGTTTTCTGCGGGCGGTTGGGGTGGGCCTAGGCCGACACTACTGCTGCTTCATGGATTCCCGGGTAACGAGCGAAACTTTGATCTGGCCCATGCCATCAGACGGTTGGGATGGAATGTCATGATCTTCCATTACCGGGGCACCTGGGGCAGTGACGGGGTGTTTACGTTTGAGAATGCGCTTGAGGACGTACGGGTCGCCCTTGCTTATCTTCGCTCTGATGCAGCGATTCAGGCGTTTGGGGTGGATCCGGCGAATCTGTTTATTGGAGGCAACAGCTTTGGGGGATTTGCGGCGATCCTGGCAGCTCAGGAGGATTCCGGGATTAAGGGTTGCATAGCCCTGTCGGTTTACGATTTGGGGAGAATGGGTGCGTTAATTCGAGAGGATGCGGTGGCGGAAGGCGAGATGAAGTCGATGTTTGCGGCTTGCGTGATCCCGACCAACGGCGGCTCTGTGGAGGCACTGACTCAGGAAGTGCTCGATCACCAAACGGACTGGGATATCAGCGGAAAGGCTGGGCGGCTTAAGAACCGGCCGGTGCTGCTGATGGCGGGTTCCCGGGATGTGGACGGGCCGCCGGCGGTGCACTACGAGCCTTTAAAGACAGCGCTGGAGGTTTCAGGTGTATTGCTGGAAGCGCATTTGCTGGATAGCGATCATGGCTTCCAGAATAGACGGATTGAGGTCGCTTGCAGGATGGGGCGGTTTCTTGAGAGGTGGAAGTGAAATTGAAACGGTGACAGGGACAAAGTTCGACTTTGTCCCTGTCACCGTTTCTGTTTTGGTGCCTGTCACCAAGTTCATTTTGGTGCCAGAGCTTTGTCAATAAATTGTAATACTTCCCTCGGATTCAAGGGTGTTTTTATCGAAAGCGCGAATGCGGCCGTCCTGAACATAGTAGAGAGTGTCGCCAATGTAGCAGAGGCGGCGAACCCATGAATAGTAGTACATGTTGTCAGGGGAGGACAGCGCAGGCAGGCTTTCGATTTGGCCTTTGACATCGAAGCCGTCCTGGGCGTCGTAGGTCATGACCACTGCGCCGTTGAAATAATCCACTCTGGTCTTGTCTGGGCTGTCTTGATCTGAAATGGTACCATCAAAAGCAAACATTTGGTTTTTCAGATCGAACATAATCGCCTTGTGGTTGTAGAGCATCTCAGCATAGCTGCCGGAACCGCCGAGTGTCAGCGTTTGGATTTCTTTAGGCTTACCCATGTCGGAGACATCAAAGAGTGAGAATTTGATACCAGCGGTGCGGGTGCCTATGACGATTTCTTCGCCGTTTTGATCTCGCGTGTAGATGTCCTGAGTACCCTGGCCAATGCCAAGGATCAAGTCTTCTTCAACCGGGTGGAGATAGTTGGAGAAGCCTGGAACCTTAAGTTCCCCGGTAATTCTAGGCGCTTTTGGATTAGACAGGTCGAGGACGAAGAGCGGGTCAATCTGTCTGAAAGTGACCACATAGCCCTTGTCGCCCATGAATCTTGCGGAGTAGATGGTTTCACCCGGCGCCATGTTTTCGACGGCGCCAACGACATTGAGCTGATCGTCAAGGACATAAACAGCATTGGTGGTTTCCATAGCCCAGCGCGTCGTCGCTAAGCGCAGGTACCCGTTGTGTTCATCCATGGAAAACTGGTTGAGCAGTGTGCCTTTAACTTTTCCGCCGCCAGCGAAGCCAATCTTGAGTTCGTCTATGCTGAACTTGGAAAGGCTGGTGGTGGAGCCGGACATGTCGCTGTAATCCTGGCGCGCTATATACAGCGCCTGATCGTTCATATAAATCTGGGTGCCGCTTCCGAGAATAGCTTCGACGGTGGAAGGGGTGTCTTCATCGCGAATGTCTATTGCAGCCACCATCAGATATTCCGGTGTCGTGTTGCCCGGATAGTACATCACCTGGTTGATGCTGAGCGGTTTGTAAGCGTCGCTCTTCACGGTGTCTCTAAGGACTGGGAGGACATCCTCCATGATATAGTAGTAGTTATATTTGTTGACGGCAAGATAAACGGTGTCGTCTTTTTTGCGGCTGGAGAGCAGATTGCCTTCGAGTTCAAATTCCTTCAGGAGATCCGCTTTGCCTGTGTCGCTGATGGTATAGACACCCGTGTAAACGAAACTCTTGCTGTAGTAAGGCGGCATTATGCCAATTTTGGCATCGCCGTCAATAGCAGGCATTGGGGAAGGCTCTGTCACTGCGCCGGACTCCATCAATGGAAGATCCACAGGTCGGACTTGCGGGAGGCTCCTTGAACCCAAAATCACAAGACGGCCACTGTCGATATAAAGCTCGGAAATGTGAATGCCCTGGCCATATTTGTCATCTATTGGCATGCGAATGGTATCGGTGAGCGTCATGTTGCTGCCATCAGCGCGGACTATGCTGACGACATTGCCGGAGGCGACATAGATGAATTTGCCGTCGGTTTTTACAACGTCAGCCTCTTCAATGCCTTCGACCTGCTCGTTGGTGCTGGAGAAGTCCCTGTCACCGCCGGAGGCCGAATCCTCTGCAGGAGCGGATGGGGCTGGGGCTTCAGCTGGGGATTCCGCTGCGGGAGCGGCAGTCTCAGGAATCGCTTCCTTCAGACCGCCGCTGTAGCCATACTGGTTTATGCTGCTGGAAAGCAGTGTCTTTAGCTGCCAGAGTGAGGATACTTTAACCGCTTGGCCAATTTTGGCGCGGATGCTTTCCCTCAGCGTCTGATTTGCCGCCAGATTGACGAGTTTGTCACCAATGAGTACCACGTTGTTGTCATAGCTGACTGATTTGCCGAGAACATCTTCACAGATGACTCTCAGAGGCAGCATAGAACGGTTTTCGATCACGAGGGTCTCAGTGTCGAAGGTGACACGTTTAGCCGGCTGACCGGCCAAGATCAAGTCGTAATAGTTTTTGTTGAAGTAGAAGACGAACATTTTGCCGCCATATTCGATCACGGCTGCTTGTTTAGGCGCGTCGTAGCTGACTTTAGCTCCAAAGTGCTCCGCCACAGCCCGTGCCGGGACCAGTGTTCTGTCCTTGTGAACTATGGCAGCCACATTTGGATTATCCGGATCCAGAGGACTGACGACGCCGTTTGAGAGTGTCAGCGGGCTGCCTATATAGAGCGCAATCGACCCGTCACCGGCGGCCGTTTCTGCCATAGCCGGCACTGCGGCGGTTAAAGCCAGCACGACTAGCATCAAAATGGATAGCATTTTTTTCACTTGGCTCACATCCTTTGATGGTTTAATGTAGTGATAAACTGCTTAGTTGGACATTGTTCCACGACTCTCTACATTATTACCCTTATTACTTCCGTTGATGACAGCCTATCTTTAGAGACTGCAAACTGAAAGTTACATCCCAAGCGGCAAGATCACCTCTTCCGGAGCCTCAGTCTGTGAAACAGGCTGTTCAGCAGCTGCCTCGAAAACTCTGATTCGTCCATCCGCCAGAATCTCATAAGCCTCATAAGTATAGCTCATGACTTTGTCTATTCCGCCCGAGAAAGCATCGCGGCTCACATCCTGGGTGAGATGAAATATCGTCCCGTCAAAGCTAACATCCATAAGAATGGGGTCGCCTTCAATGGTAAACGCCACAAAGCGCATGAAGGTCGGTTCTCCTTTTTCCAGGGTGCTCTTAAATTTTTCGTAGGCTTCTGTATTCGTCAACTCACCATGGAGATTGACGACGTCGCCGCGTTCCACAGCGGTTTCAAAGGGGTAGTCCTCCGGTACTTCTGCCAGAGGCACAAAACCATTTGTGGTTGAGGAAGGCTCTATGGTTCCGGTGGGCTCTGTCTTTTCTCCGGCGCATCCGTTGATCAGGACCATCACGAGGATTAGCAGCGCAAGTCCTGTCAGTGTCATGAAAAATTTTGATCTTGTCATTCTACTCACCTCCGTGGGTCTATCTGCCTGTGGATCTGGCGTTCAATGATTTAGACGAAACCAGGTGCTGAGTGGTTCCATAATATGAGGTTCACCTTTTGGCGTCTGATAAGAAATATGCTGTTATACTGACGTGCACCTCGCTGCGCTATAAAGCACGCTGCGCGAGATTTATGGCTGCGCTTCGGTCACGGGCTGCGCCCTATACAAAGAATGGTGAGCCTATGCTTTAGAGAGCAAGCTCTCTTCTGTATAGGCTCACCATTCTTTGTGCACGTCTGTTAGCCTTCGCGGACGGTAATGGAATTGTAATATAGCGACCATCGGCAAATGTCTTGAAAAGGGTGTCTAAAGGTCTACATGAGGCATCGATATTAAATCAAACGTAGATTTAAAAGACAACTTGTGTTAAAGTGTGTATAATCTTTATACACTTAACTTGAAGAGATCTGGGCAGTTCAGGCCCTATCAGGAGGAACTTATGAAATCATTTAAAGAACTTGGCATCTCAGAAGCCATAATCACAGGGCTGTCGAAAGCCGGAATAGTCATTCCTACGGAGATTCAGAGAGCAGTGATTCCCACTGGCCTAGCCCGTCAGGACGTCATTGCCCAGTCTACTACCGGCTCTGGCAAGACCCTGGCTTATCTGCTGCCTATATTCGAAACTATCGACGTGACTTCCAAAGCACTGCAGGCCGTCGTACTCAGTCCCACCCACGAGCTCAGCGTCCAGATTGCCAATGAAGTCAAGAAACTCGCCCAAAACTCGGGGATAGCCCTTCAATGCCAGGTGCTGATTGGAGAAACCAGCCTGAAGCGACAGGTGGAAGCCTTGAAGACCAAGCCGCAGATCGTGGTGGGCTCGCCGGGGCGAATGACTGAGCTGATCGCCATGAAAAAGCTCAAAATGCACGAGGTGAAAACGATTGTTCTCGACGAGGCAGACCGGCTGATGGACGACACCAAGCTGGCAGACTGTCGCGCCGTGATCAAGACAACCCTGCGTGACCGCCAACTCATGGCGTTTTCCGCCTCAATAACCCCACAAGCTGAAGCCGTGCTGACAGAGATGATGAAAACGCCGCAGATCATTCGTCTTGAAGGGACCATAGTCAATCCGAACATTACGCACCTTTATGTGGAATGCGAGCTCAGGGATAAAGCTGACGCTGTCAGAAAGATCGCCAGCGCGCTGAAGCCGGAGAAAATTTTGGTGTTCCTCAATAAGAATGACCATATTCAGAATATGGAAAAATTCCTGATTCATCACAAGGTCAGCGCCAAGGCCATTTATGGCGCGTCTGAGCGACAGGATCGAAAGGACGCTATGGAAGGCTTCCGGTCGGGCCGCTACCAGGTGCTGATTGCGTCTGACCTCGCGGCGCGGGGTCTGGACATAGCCGGGCTCAATGTCGTCGTTAGTGCGGATGTGCCAAAGAAAACCGAGGAGTACGTCCACCGCGTCGGCCGCACCGCCCGCTATGCCAATGAGGGCTATGCCATTGTTCTGGCGACTTCCCAGGACCTGTCCTTTCTGAAGACCCTGGAAGAGGACCTTTCCGTCACCTTCCACGAAAAAATACTGAGATATGGCAGGATTGAAGATCCACGGTAACTGAAAAAATTCAATGACGCTTCATAATCAGGAGGTAAAAGCGCCTGGCGCCATTTACCTCCTGGCACGATTCTTCGCACTTAAGGAGGCTTTCAGTCATGGCAGTCTATGCCAAAGCAGATCCTGAAATGCTGCTCTTCGCGTTTCAGAAAATACTTGACTCGATTTCAGACGGCGTTGTCATGAGTGATGCCGACGGTCGTCTGATTGTCTATAATCACGCCCAGGAAAAGCTGGAGGAACTTCATGGTGAGGACATCATTGGAAAACCCCTCTGGGAAGCCTATGGATACGATCCTGACAAAGAGTCAGAGCACCGCAAAGTCCTGACCAGCGGCAAGGCGATTGAAAACCGCTACGAAGCCCATGCCGTCAACAACGGCATCCCAAAATATGTGTCTTACAGCACCTATCCCGTGATTCGCAACGGAGAATCCATCGGCGTTTTTTCAATTAGTAAAAATGAGACCAAGCTGCATTCTCTTCTGGAAGAGGCCATCGAACTCAAGCGCCGCTTTCTGAGCCTGGACCCTGAGCTTCAGGAGCCAGTGGAGGATGCGGGCAATGGCACGCGGTACAATTTTACCAATCTCATAGGTGAGAGCGAGACCACCCGGCAGCTCATCAAGGAAGCGCAGAAGATCGCCTGGCTTGACAACAATGTCTTGATTGTCGGAGAAACCGGCACCGGCAAAGAAGTGTTTGCCCAGAGCATCCACAACCACGGGAAAAAGCACAAGGAGCCCTTCATTGGCATCAACTGTGCCGCGATCCCGGAAAATCTTCTGGAGGGCATTCTATTCGGCACGGTCAAAGGCGCCTACACCGGGGCAATGGACCGCAGTGGGCTCTTCGAGGACGCCAGGGGCGGAACCCTCTTTCTGGATGAGCTCAATTCAATGCCTGTGTCCATGCAGACCAAGCTGCTGCGGGTTTTACAGGAACGCAAGGTCAACCGGGTAGGCGGATCGGATTTTGTTCCTGTCAAATGCCGCGTCGTCTGTGCCATGAACGAGGACCCTTTGAAATTGATCAGCGAAGGCAAGCTGAGGCAAGACCTTTACTACAGGATAGGGGGCCTGAGCCTTTACATTTCACCGCTCAGGGAACGACCGGAGGATGTCCGGTGTCTGACCCGCTTCTTCATTCAGAAGTACAATCACATGCTCAATACCCATGTGGAGCAGCTTTCCGAAGTTCTCGAGCGGGCATTTGAAAACTATGAATGGCCGGGCAACGTCCGGGAGCTGGAACATGTCATAGAAAACCTGATGGTGCATAACGATGAGCAAAACCGGGTGCTGGAGGGGATACATCTGCCCTCTTACCTGAAGGCTTCGCTCAAAATTGACCCCAAGGCGGAGCGGCCAAAGCCGATCAAACGGGAAGGGCTCAATGACCGCATGGATCATTTCGAGCGGGAAATTATTTTGGAAGCGCTTAGCCGCAACAGCTACAACATATCCTCAACCTCCCGGGAGCTTGGGATCATCCGCCAGAGTCTTCTTTACAAAATGAAGCGGCTGGGGATTGAGAAGGTGACTGACTAGTGTTTGTGAAGTTTTTATACAGGGTGTAAAATATTATACAGTTCGAGTTCAAGGCGTTAAGACAGCACGTGTATGAAATTTATACACACTGCTGTTTTTTCTTTTTTTGCTTTGGACACTTAGACTCTTATCTAAAAAAATATTTCCAGCATTTGCAACGCTTTCAAAGATTTTTGCCGATGGTTCCCTAACTTGGCACGTCACTTGCGTATAGAGATTGGCATGAAACAAGAACCCATTAAACACCCAATAAAAGGAGGAACCATCAGTGGCAAACGCAGAAATTCTTTACTCGGTTAAGGCGCAGCGCGGAGATACACTTCGCTGCAAAGGCTGGAAGCAAGAAACCATCCTCAGAATGCTCGAAAACAATATGGAGAATGCAGAAATTCCTGAGCTTCTCGTCATTTACGGCGGAAACGGCAAATGCGCCCGTAACTGGGAGTCCTATCATGCGATCGTTCAGTCTCTCAAAGAACTGGAGGATAATGAAACTTTAGTCGTTCAGTCCGGCATGCCGGTGGCGATCTTTAAAACGCACAAGCTCGCACCGCGCGTCGTCATGGCGACCACCAATATCATGAAAGCGACCTGGGAGACTTTCTATGACCTTCAGGACAAAAACCTCACCATGTTTGCCAACTATACGGCGGCACCTTGGGAATACATCGGCACACAAGGGGTTATTCAGGGGACCTTCGAGACCCTGTCTGCCATTGCAATCAAGCGATTCGACAATGACCTTTCCGGAAGAATTTATCTGACAGCCGGTGCGGGCGGCATGGGCGGCAACCAAAGCTGGGCCATGAAGATGCACGGCGGCGTCGCGATCATCGTCGACGCGGACGAGCGTGTCATTCAGCGCAGAATTGACAAGAACTACATGGACATGATGGTGCATTCCTTTGATGAAGCGAGAAAAATCGCAGAAGAGCACGCTGCGGCCAAGAAGCCGTTATCCATTGGTGTCGTGGGCAACGCGGCTGAGATTTTCTGGGAGGCTTATGAAAAGGGCTTCCAGCCGGATATTGTCAGCGAAATGTGTCCGTGCCATGATCCTATTTCCTATATCCCGGCTGGTTATACGGGTGAGCAGGCGGATGAGTATCGTGCCCGCGACAGAAAGGCTTACCTGGCGGATGCCCGTGAGTCCATGCAGAAGCAGCTGCGCGCCATGATCGCCTTCTCCAAGAAAGGCGTTGAGGTCTTTGAGTATGGCACGAGCATCCGCAAGGAGTGTATGGACGCAGGCATGACGCCTGAGGAAGCGAAACAGATTCCTGGCTTTGTCTCTGAGTACATTCGCCCGCTCTTCTGCGAAGGCCGCGGTCCTTTCCGATGGATCTGCACCTCCGGAGAAGCCTCCGACCTCGCTCGTCTCGACGACCTTGCCCTTGAAATCTGCGCCGGCGATCCGCTTGTAGAGCGCTGGATCAAGCTTGCCAGAAAGAATCTGCCTATTGAGGCACTCCCTGCAAGAATCTGCTACATGGGCTTCGGTCAGCGTAAGCGCTTTGGCCTCGCGGTTAACGACCTCATCAAGAAAGGCGAAGTCAAGGGTCCTGTGGCATTCTCCAGAGACAACCTCGACTCCGGATCCATTGTCAACCCAACCTTTGAGTCTGAAAATATGTTGGACGGCGGCGATCTGATCTCCGACTGGCCATACCTGAACGGCCTCCTCAACTGCGCAGCGGGCTGCGATCTGATCGCCATCCAGGCGAACTATTCCATGGGTGAAGCGGTTCACACCGGCGTCACCATGATCGCGGACGGCACAGAAGAGGCAGATCTTCGCCTTGAGGCATCCCTGACAGTCGACTCGGGCATAGGCGTCATTCGTCACGCGCAGGCGGGCTATCAGGCAGCTAAAGACGTTTGCAACGGCAAAGGCAAGCTGACTACCGACAGCATTAAAGTGCCGCTCTGGTGGGAGCCGGCTGAAAAGGTGACCTTTGGTCCTACTGGAATGCCGCCGAGATAGCAGAAGAAACTCGGTGTATGGATGAAGGGGCTGTTGCAAAACTAGTAAATTTAGTTTTGCGGCAGCCTTTTTGCGCGCTATTTGCAATAACTTGCTTTCGAGAAAATTGATTTTTAGCTCGAGTCACCCATTAACATTAATTATAGGGT
>Ga0302240_1002134_pt1 | contig 13946 bp, 11 predicted proteins | sample AAG_UR_His_MG_FD_193538 | JGI IMG/M metagenome (GOLD analysis project Ga0302240, IMG submission 193538) | Enriched activated sludge microbial communities from anaerobic digester in WTTP, New Holstein, Wisconsin, United States - AAG_UR_His | ecosystem: Engineered > Bioreactor > Anaerobic >... | reverse complement strand
TATGAAGAAAAAATCACAAGGGTTTTCAGAAATTTCTTTAATAAAATTTGTTACCGTAATAAATTTAATGTTTGCGGTAGGCGGTTTTTATTTTGCGTTGATATCGCGGTCTCAGTCCGTTCTTTTTGATTCGATATATTCTTTTACGTCCAGTTTTTTTATGCTGATGTCTTTATATGTCGTTAAACTTATAAAAAAGGGGGAAGATGAGAATTATCATTTCGGGTACGGTTCTTTTGAGTCGCTGTTTATAGTAATACAGACGATGTTTATACTTACTATGAACTTTGTTCTTGCTTATTTTGCGGTAAAAACATTGCTTTCCGGCGGAGCTCATATCGGCGTTGATGCCGCAACAATGTATACTGCAATCTCTGTTGTGGTTTGCGCTTTGGTATATGTTATTCTTAGAAGCGCCGCAAAAAGACATGTTTCTCCGGTTTTGTCGGCAGAAGCAAAAAGCTGGTTAAACGATACGATGCTCAGCATTGCCGTTCTGCTTGCTTTTTTTGGCATTATATTTTTGCCTGAAACGCGTTTTGCTTTTATCGTTCCGTATATTGATTCAGGAATGACGTTGTTGTTTATTCTTTTGCTTGTTCCTCAGTTTGTCAGGCAGTTATGGGATAATATTCTTGAACTTTTGAACTCGGCGCCACCTGCAAATATACAGCAGGAGCTTGATGCCGTGATAAATCCGTTTATTGTAAAGCATAATTTGGCGGGTTTTAACGCATATTCAACTAAACGAGGAAGAACTTTATATGTTGTCGTTCATGTATATTTAAATAAAAACAGGACTGTAAAAACTATAGACAGAGTACGAAAAAAAATGATTCGTGCTATTCGTAAATATTGGAATTACAGCGAGATAGATATCATCTTCACTTATGATACTACATGGATTCCACTGTCGTCTATGAACAATCTGCAACAGTAATTATAACGACCGCAATATTTTGGCTACAGTTTTGTAATTTCAAGTCTTATGTACCGTACGCTCCGCTTGACTTACGTACACATCAACTTGAAATTACTTCACTTCGCACAAAATCTTGCTAGTCTTAACGACACGGGAACTGTAAAATAAATATAAAAATTTCATAGAAAATTTTAGTACAATAGTGTTTGTTCAATCTTGTAGGGGAGATATATTATGATAAAAAAACGTATTTTTTTAAATTTAATTTTTATTTTATTATGCCATCAGAGTATATTGTTTGCAGGCGAAATACTAGAAAAAAATGAATTTGATTATGATAAATATCTGTATGGTAACTATGTGGAAATGGAAAAAAATTATAAAGAATCATTTGAAGAGATTGAAAAAACAGCAAAACAAGGAAATTCTCATTCTCAATTTAATTTAGGACAAATGTATTATGAAGGCTTAGGTGTAGAAAAAGATTATAAGAAAGCATTTCAATGGATTGAAAAATCAGCTAAACAAGGGAATATTGAGTCTCAATTATTTTTAGTTAAAATGTTTTACTTTGGAGAGGGTGTAGAAAAAGATTATAAAAAAGCATTTCAATGGTGTGAAAAAGTGGCTAAACAGGGGAACCCTAAGGCTCAATTTATCTTGGGACATATGTATTATGAAGGTTTAGGTGTAAAAATAGATGAGCAAGAAACTGTTAAATGGTATGAAAAATCAGCACAACAAGGATATTCGGATGCTCAATTTTATTTAGGTCTTATGTATTATGAGGGAGAGGGTGTAGAAAAAAATAAATCAAGGGCATATCGTCTTTTTAGACAATCCGCTGAACAAGGCAATAGTGATGCAGAAAAAGCATTACAAGAATTTGATAAATTTTAAATTTTTTATTCATATAAAATCTTAACAATTTATTTAGTATAATGCAGACTTGAATTTTATATTTGGAGATATCTGATGATGAAAAAAAACACATTTCTTTTAATTGCAATTTTAATTTTGTCATGTTATCAATCTGCATTGCCTGCCGATACAGTATCAAAATTATCGTATGAAAATTCAATAGAGTTTAAAGCAATATATAAAAAAGCCGTTGACGGCATTGCCGAATATCAAATTCAAATAGCCGATATGTATTATAGAGGTAAAGTAATAGAACAGGATTATAAAAAGGCGTTTGAATGGTATCAGAAAGCGGCAGACCAGGGGCTTGACCAGGCTCAAATTTTTTTAGGCATCATGTATTACAAAGGAGCCGGCGTAGAACAGGATTATAAAAAAGCCTTTGAATGGTATAAAAAACTTGCCGATCAGGGAATGCCTTATGCCCAATATCTTTTAGGCAATATGTATTACGAAGGGGTATTTGTAAAAGAGGATAATAAAGAGGCCGTCAAATGGTTAGATAAAGCTGCCCAGCAGGGTAATGCGGCTGCCCAGGTTAAAATAGGCCTTATGTATTATCTCGGAGACGGCAAGCCTCAAAATAAACAGAAAGCGCGCAGTTTAATCAGTAAAGCCGCAGAACAGGGAAATAATGACGCAAAAAGACTGATGCAGGAACTTGAATGGTAAGTTATGACGGTATACGGCCATAGGTTAAGATATATGCCGTACAGTTTTTAATTTGCTTAACTAAAATTAAATAGATAAAATGACGATAATAAAATCTAAAAATACTACTGCAAAGGGAGACACATTATGAAAAAAGTTTATCATTGTGCAAAAATCCATTTATTTTTTTTAATGAGTATGCTGCTTTTATCTTCATCCGTATTTGGAGCAAAAAAACAAGAAGAACCGAAAGGTTATCCGATTGATTCGGAAGTTTTTACTACGCTTGAGCGTACAATAGTTCCTGATCCTAAACCTGCGACAGAAATTAAACTTCATGAAATTTCAAAATACAAAAAATACGGCTATGGCAAATGGACGTTTGGCGCTCCTCTAAAAGCAGTAACAAGGACAGATATTATGCCTGCTGATTATAACAGTTCGGCAGTCACTAAAAAAGAAAAACTTTTAACTTTTTTTACAATAAGCGATATTCATATTAGCGATAAAGAAGCTCCAAATCAATTGATATATATTCAGCAGTTATATCCCAAAAAAGCTATCGGAGCATCATTGTATTCGGGAAGCATGCTTTATACAACTCAGGTTTTAGACGCTGCGGTTCAGACGATCAATGCTCTTCATAAAGTAAATCCGTTTGATTTCGGTATATCTCTCGGAGATGCCGCTAACAACACTCAATACAACGAGACAAGATGGTATATAGATGTTCTTGACGGCAAGGTTATTACTCCAAGTTCAGGCGCTAATTTAGGAGCTAAGAAAATTGATTATCAGAAACCTTTTAAAGCCGCAGGACTTGATAAGACGATCCCATGGTACCAGACACTCGGCAATCATGATCATTTTTATGTAGGGTCAATTCCCGTAGACTACGGCATTAGAAAAGACCTCAGACAGTCTTATATAAGCGATACGGTTTTTGCTGCCGGAGATGTATTAAAAAATCCGGCTTCAATAAATAATCAGGAATTTTATATGGGTGTTATAGACGGCTCAACTCCTTACGGCGACATAAAATTTGCCGGTCCTGTAGCAGATTTTAAGAATCCTCCAAAAGTTGTTGCAGATCCGAACCGCCGTTCACTTTTGAGAACGGAATGGATGAAAGAATTTTTTAACACAACATCAAATCCGGCAGGCCACGGTTTTAATCTGGCGGATGCCGAGAAAGGTTTTGCATGTTACAGTTTTATTCCGAAATCAGATGTGCCTATCAAAATTATTGTTCTTGATAATACTCAAAATGAAGATGACGGTTCTGCCGATATTCACGGGCACGGTTTTCTTGATCAGGCTCGCTGGGACTGGCTGAAAAAAGAACTTGCCGACGGTGATTCTGCCGGTCAGCTTATGATTATTGCGGCTCATATTCCTATAGACGTTGAAGTAACTGCGCCAAGATCAGAAATGGGATGGTGGGTTGATCCTAAAAATGCCGTAACTTTACCGGATCTAATTACCGAACTTCAAAATCATCCTAATTTAATAATGTGGATTTCAGGGCATCGTCATTTAAATACTGTTAAGGCATTTAAATCGCCGGATCCCGTAAAAGCTCCTGAAAAAGGGTTCTGGCAGGTTGAAACGTCATCTTTAAGGGATTTTCCTCAGCAGTTGCGTACTTTTGAAATATATCTTAACAGCGATAATACGCTTTCAATAGTTGCAACAAACGTTGATCCTGCGGTAAAAAAAGGAACGCCGGCTTATAAATCACGCGAATATTCCGTTGCAGCACAGCAGATTCTAGATGCCGATATATCTAATAATAACCCGACGAAAGACCCGACAATTATGCCTATGCCTAACGGGTCATATAATGCGCAATTGATTAAACAGTTAACGCCTGAAATGCAGGCAAAATTGAAAAAGCTTGTAACTAAGTAGTCTGTGTTGCAGGGGAAAGCTAGTCAATAAAATAGTACTAAAAAGTTTAAGGCTCAAATATTTGCAAAGGATTAAATGCTGCAAGCTGCGTTGTATTCGTACATGATAGTTTTTATAAGTTCTTTTACGGAAACTATTTTATCAACCAGATATGCGTTTGCTCCGGCAAATACAAAACCTTCTTTAAGATTGCCTCTTTTTGCATTCGCAAGTGCCATGGAAATGCAATAAGGGGCAGTTTTATAGTTGCAGTTTTTTAAACATTGCCACGGACAGTTAAACGGTTTTTTATATCCTGCGACTATTTTTTTTGTGAAATCATTTATTATAACTCTGCCGGGCAGTCCGACAGGACTTTGTATAATGCCGATATCTTCTTTTTTGCAGTTTACGTATGCCTGTTTAAATTCATCGCTGGCATCGCATTCTTTAGTCGCCACAAATCTTGTCGCCATTTTAACGGCATTTGCGCCTAATTTCATAAATTTACACATATCGGCGCCGGTATAAATACCGCCGGCCGCTATTACGGGAATATCTTTTTTGAATTTATTTCTAAAAGGAATTACCGCCTGAATTACTTCCGGAATTAAACGTTCTAACTTATTTTGAGGAGCTTCAAGTTCTTCCGGTTTAAACCCTAAATGACCGCCTGCCATAGGGCCTTCAACAACTACTCCGTCGGGAATATCACTGTGATTTTTTTCCCAAAGTTTAAAAACAAGATTTGCGGCTCTTGCGGAAGATACTTTTAATAAAATTTTTGTTTTTATTTTTCCGAGTTTTCTTACAGGATTTTTTAACGGAAGCCCTCCGCCGATAATTATTAAGTCCGCTTTTTCGTCAACAGAAATATTTACAAGCTCATCAAAGTTTGAAACGGCAACCATTATATTTACGCCAAGAATTCCTTTTGTTATTGTTTTTGCGCGGCGTATTTCTTCTTTTAACATTTCTTTACTCGCCGTTTTGTTATCTATGCCGGGATCGGTATTTAATGCGCATAAGCCGACGGATGATATAATGCCTATTGCTCCTTCTTCGGCGACGGCAGAAGCTAAATTTGATTCTGATATGCCGATGCCCATTCCTCCCTGAATAATAGGAAGTTCCGATTGAAGATCGTCTATTTTTAATCCGTTATTTTTAATCATGATAAGTATCCCTTGGCAGTTAATGCCTGCAAAAAATTTATTTAATTTGTAATGAATTTGCGTATTGAGTCAATTGGCGAAATGCTTTTTGTTTGAAGCATTTTAAATATTGTTATCACCAATAAAAATTAAATAATTTAGCTGTTTGAAAGGACACGAAACAGACGGGATAGAAAACATTTTGTGTTTTATATCATATTTAATCAACGTGACAGATGTATGATTATAATTTTAAAATCAAAAGTGCTTAATTTTTTGGAATGAAATTATAATAGTGACAAAAAACTTTCACTGTAATGTAGCCTACCATTTGTTGAACAATTAAACAATCTTTTAATCAGTAAAATTACTATAAAATTGTCTGCTTGACAAATATATTAGAATATTCTAATATACGCTTAAATAAATATAAGGAGACACAATGAATACATTAAATAAACAGGCGCAAAAACTTTTGCGGTTTACGGTTTTTTACGTCGTAATTATGCTTTTAAGTTTTAGTTTAAATTCTTATGCAGCAGACGTTAAAACTCTAGTTTCAAAAGTAATAGAAAGAAATTATGATTTAAAGCAGGTTCAGGCTTTTTCTCAGCAGGCTGAACAGCAAAATAAATTTGCCAAAAGGCAGTTTTATCCGAAAGCTTCGCTTGAAATGTCGCTTGTGCGTTCTGATGATCCCGTATTTGCCTTCGGCTCTTATTTGAGACAGGAACGGTTTACAGAGGCAAATTTTGATATAAATAAACTTAACCGTCCCGGTCCGGCCGACGATTTTACGGCTTCGGTATCGGTAGGAGTTCCGATATATACCGCAGGGAAACTTTCTTACGGATTAAAATCTGCTAAAACTTATATGGCTCAGGCAAACCGGCAGGAAATAATAGTTAAAAAACAGCTTATACTTCAGGTATTGGAACGGTATTTTTCGGCTGTCAGAGATAAAGCCGTAATATCTGCGGCTGTTGAAGTGGAAAAATCGGCTCAGGCTGAAATCAAAGACGCTTCAAACCTTGCTTCGCGCGGAATGGAGCCGGGTGCCGAATATTACGGAGCCCTTGCCGTTAAACACGCTATATCGGCAAGGCGTATTGAAGCCGAAAGCGGTTATGACAATGCTGTTTCTGCTCTTTCGGTAATGGCCGGAGAAGATAAAAAATATTTTGCAATAGACGGAGCAATGTCTGAAAAAGAATATTCGGTAGCATCTGTTGAAACACTTATAAATAATGCCGTTAAAGAGCGCAACGATATAAATATAGCAAGATTGGAACATTCCTCGTTAAAAGATGCCCACGAAGTTGAAAAAAACAATATACTACCGTCTGTGCAGGCTTTCGGAAAAATACAAACAGATTCATATCAGATGACGTATATGCCGGACCACTATACCATAGGTCTTCAGCTTACGATGAATTTTTTAGATCCCGCCCGCGGAGCCAAAGTTGATATGATAGAGCGTCAATATAAACAGGCAGACGCAAAAGTGTCATCTATGGGAGAACAGGCTATAATAGAAGTTTCAAACGCATATAACAATTATAAAGCATCGGTAAGAGCATTAACCGAGATGAGAAACTCAAAAGATCAGGCTTTAAAATCGGTAAAAATGATGCGCGTTTTATACAAACAGGGAAGAATTTCGGTAATTGATATGCTGCGCGCCGAAGACCAGCTTTTATCGGCTCAATCGGCTTTTTATAAAACAGTTTATAACATGAATATGGCTTATGTTTCTCTTATGGCCGTTTCGGGAGACCTTTCTCTTGATACGGTAGATACTATAAACAATTTAACCGCGGAGGCTCGTTAATGAATTTAATAAATGAAAAAACAGGGATCGCCGGCAGAATAGCCGGAGCTTTTATTAAAACAAGGCTTACGCCTCTTTTGGTTATCGCGGCTTTATTATTAGGAGTTATAGCCGTTGTAAATCTGCCCAGAGAGGAAGAACCGCAGATTTCAGTCCCTATGTTCGACATATTTGTCCCGTTTCCGGGAGCTAGCGCAAAAGAGGTGGAAGACAGGCTTATAACCCTTGGAGAACGCAAACTTTGGGAAATTTCAGACGTTGAATATGTTTATTCAACAGCCGAAGCAAACGGAGCTATGTTTATAGTTCGTTTTAAAGTCGGCACAAATATGGAAGAAGCGATGACGAGAGTTTTTACGAAAGTTTCTTCAAACAAAGATTTGATGCCTGCCGGAGCTATGGAGCCGATTGTAAAGGCAAGATCAATTGACGATGTTCCTATTCTTGCTTTAACTTTTTGGAACGAAGACGGCGATATCCGTTCTCTGCGAAAAGCAGTAGCTTCAATTCAGCAGGACATAACTTCAATTTCAAATATATCCGAAACGCAGATTATAGGCGGACACCGCAGACAGTTTAACGTACATGTAATACCGGAACGCATGGCTGAATACAGGCTCGGCGTTCTTCAGATAGCAGGAACAATAGCGTCAACAAACACACGTCTTCCCGCTGGGCATTATACTAAAGGAAACAATATTATAAAAGTTGAAACCGATTCTTTTATAAAAAATGCCAAAGATTTGGCAAAAACAGTAGTCGGCGTTTCAAACGGAAGGCCCGTTTTGCTGGGCGATGTTGCAAAAGTAAGCGATTCTGTTGACGAAAGAGAACAGAATGTTTATATGATTGATTCTACTTCAGGTTCTTTGTTGAAATCAAAACCGGTAAACGCGGTAACTCTGACGGTGGCAAAAAGAAAAGGGGCAAATGCGACGGTTGTTTCAAATGAAATTTTAAAACGTCTTCAGATTATGGTTCATAATCCGAATTATAATAAACTGCATTATAAAGTAACTAGAAATTACGGAGAAACGGCAAAGGAAAAATCAAATGAATTGCTTTACCACATGCTTTTGGCGACGGTTTCCGTAACGATACTTATAGGGCTTCTTCTGGGAGTAAGAGAAGCGCTTGTCGTTTTAGTAGCAATACCTGTAACGCTTGCTCTGACGCTTCTGATTTATTATCTGTTCGGTTATACGCTTAACAGAATAACTTTGTTTGCTTTGATATTTTCAATCGGTATTCTCGTAGACGATGCGATAGTCGTAGTTGAAAATATACACCGTCATTTTATAAAAGATCCGTCAAAATCTGTTTGGAATTCTTCGGTTAAAGCCGTTGACGAAGTTGGAAATCCGACGATACTTGCAACTTTAACCGTTATAGCCGCAATTTTGCCTATGGCTTTTGTGGGCGGACTTATGGGGCCGTACATGATGCCGATACCTGTCGGAGCATCGTTTGCAATGATATTTTCGCTTGCAGTTGCTTTTATAGTAAGCCCGTGGATGTTTTCGCATATTCTTGATTTCTGGAAACCGAAAATAACAGACCATGCAAAAAAATCGTCGTCATGGGCAATATGCGCTTACAGAGGTTTTATGCAGTCGCTTATGACTAACAAAAAAGCGCGTATTTGGTATTTTTCTGTACTCGGAGCCGTTATCATTGGCGTTGTTGCTCTTATTCCTTTAAAAGCTGTTCGCATGAAAATGCTACCGTTTGATAATAAAAGCGAATTTCAGGTAATTATAAATATGCCTGAAGGCTCTTCGCTTGAAAATACTAAAAATGCGACGCTTGAAATAGCTGATTATCTTAAAACTCTTTCCGAAGTAAAAAATATTCAGTGTTACGTCGGAACGTCAGGTCCTTATAATTTTAACGGGCTTGTCCGCCATTATTTTTTAAGAAACCGCAGCGATCAGGCGGATATTCAGGTTAATCTTATTCACGCATCGCAACGTTCAAGGCAGAGTCATGAAATAGCAAAAGCAGTCAGAAGCCCTATAGAAGTTATAGGAGCTAAATTCGGAGCAAGAATTCACGTTGCGGAAGTTCCGCCCGGACCTCCTGTTCTTTCAACGCTTGTAATTGAAATTTACGATCAGGACAGCGCCAAACTTGAATATCTTTCTTCGGAAATAATAAAAATGCTTAAAGAAACTGAAGATGTAGTAGATATTGATTCTTATGTTCCGCGCGTTCAGCCTTTGGAAATACTTCACGTTGACCGTCAGAAAGCAGCTTTAAACGGCATAAGTTCTTTTGATATTGCCGCAACAATAAGCACTGCCGTAAACGGAGCAGATATCGCTCTTGCCCACGTTGAGGGGGAACCGGAACCGGTCAATATAAATCTTCGTCTTGCTCCTGACAGACGTAATCAGGCGTCGGTTTCTTCAATAAATATGACTGCTCAAAACGGTCAGCTTCTTAGGCTTGGCGCGATGACCAGTATGGAATCTTCAAAACTTGATCTGCCTATATACCATAAAAATATGCAGAAAACCGCGTATGTTATAGCCGAAGTTGCCGGAAAATCAGAAAGTCCCGTCTATGTTATTATGGGGCTTCGTTCAAAAATAGATAAACTTGCCGAAAAAACAGGAATACCGATTCAGCAGTATTTTACGCGCCAGCCGAATGTTCCGGGACAAACGGCGATAAAATGGGACGGAGAATGGCAGGTTACGTATGAAGTTTTCAGAGATATGGGAATAGCTTTTGCAATCGTTATGATTTTAATTTATTTAATACTTGTCGCATGGTTTGAATCATTTTTGATACCGCTTATAATAATGATTCCTATTCCTCTTACGCTTGTCGGAATACTTCCGGCGCATGCAATAAGCCGTTCTTTCTTTACGGCAACGTCAATGATAGGTTTTATAGCCGGAGCCGGAATAGTAGTGCGTAATTCAATCATTCTTGTTGACTTTATACAATTGCGTATGAAAGAGGGAATGTCTTTGAAAGAAGCCGCTATTGAGGCGGGAGCGGTTCGTTTCAAACCGATGTTTTTAACGGCAATGGCTGTTGTTGTAGGAGCAGGCGTAATATTGTTTGACCCTATATTTCAGGGGCTTGCTCTTTCTCTTATAACGGGAGAAGTAGCGGCGACGCTCCTTTCGCTTACGACGGTTCCTGTTTTGTATTATGTTTTGAAAAGACGCGAACACGAAAAAAATAAGATATAATAAAAAGGAGAATAAAATGAATCAGGAAGAAGCTTTAAGAATGACGGCCGGTATTTCAGTTTTGACGGGTCTTGCTCTCGGATATTTTGTAAGCGGCTGGTGGTATTTGTTTGTTGCTTTTGTTGGACTAAATCTTTTACAGTCGGCATTTACGCACTGGTGTCCCGCCATGTATATCTTTGATAAATTGGGAATACACGGTTGCTGCTGTAATAAAAATAAGGGGGTATAACCCATGACTTTTGATGCGGAAAAAGACAGTGAACTTTTAAAAGCGCTCGGTAATCCTATACGTTTGAAAATAGTTGCCGGTCTTATGGAACACGACGGATGCAACGTTTCCAAAATGGTTGATAAACTGGGAATATCCCAGTCTAACGTGTCGCAGCATCTTGCTATTTTGAGAAGATGCGGCGTTTTGAAGGCGACGAGAAAAGGGACGATGACATGTTTTAGTATTGTTGACAACAGAATCATTGACATTATTAAGGCTCTTAAAAAGTAAATTATAGCGGGATTATAACGAATTTAATATTTGGGCTACACTTTCGTATTTTGCTCCTTTATGTAACGTTTACACTTGCGTACACCGCAGTTGCAAAATACTTCAGTTCGCTCCAAATCTTAAATTCTAACGGCACGACAACGACTTAACGGCACGGCAACGGCTTAAAGACAACAACTTAAAGGCACGACAAAAACGACAGCAAACGAAACGGCGACGTTAAATGATACGACACACGACAACGGCGAGGGAAAATAAGATGAAAAAGCATGAACATTCGGGAAATCCGCGCAAAACTCTTGAAAATCCTAAAGAAGTGCTTATTAAAGCGGGATTAGAAAAAGGAGATTTTACTCTTCTTGATATAGGAACAGGTTCAGGCTATCTTTCATTGACGGCTGCTGAAATTATGGGAAACAGTTCAACCGTTTATGCCGTTGACAGCCATGAAGAAAGAATTAAACTTTTGGCTGAAGAAATATCCGAAAAAGAAATTAAAAATATTTTTGCTATAAAAGCAGATGCCGTAAACGAAATTCCAATTAAAAGAGATTCAGTTGATATATGTCTTATGTCTAATGTTGTACACGGATTTGCCGCAAATAATGAAATGGAAAAAGTTTTGCAGAATTTAAGTTCTGTTCTAAAAGACGACGGCAAACTTATAGTTATTGATTTTAATAAAAAAGATACATCTTTCGGCCCGCCTTTGGAAATCAGAGTTGTTCCCGACCAGCTTGAAGATATTTTGGAACCTTACGGATATTCACTTGTAAGCAATTTTGATATCGGGGTTAATCAGTATTGCGCTGTTTTTCGTAAAAGAAGTTTACAGTGTAAATGGTGCTAACTTTCTTATAACAACAACTACAAAACAAAAGTTATTTATTCTGTATAGCGCCCATCGGGCAGAATTTGATGCACTTTTCGCATTTAATACATTTATCTTGGTCTATTTGAGGAAGTTCATAGTTATTCTGGGATATTGCTTTTACCGGGCAAACTTTTATTGCCGGACATCTGTGGTTTTGAGGACATAAATTCTTATCTACGATTATCATAGTTTTGTCTCCTCTCAGTTTTAAATAATTTGTCTAGGTTCCGACAGCAAAATTTTATATAATTTTTAAATGAATTACTATTTGATTATCATAGGTTTGGCTCTTTTTGTAATATTATCTTACGTGTATACAATTATTGCCGCACGTCATAGAATACCTTCAGTGTTACTTTTAATTCTTACCGGCATAATTACAAAGGCGTCTCTTGAGTTTTTTGGGGTTTCATTCACTCCTTCACAGATGTATCTTAATCTTTTCGGCACTATCGGTCTTATTCTTATAGTTCTTGAAGGAAGCGTTGATTTGTCTTTGGACAGAGAAAGTTTACCTATTATAGTGCGCTCTTTTTTAGTTGCGACAGTGCTTTTGCTGTTTTCAAGTTTTTCAATTACCTTTCTGATTTCATATTTTCTTAAAGTAAGTTTTATAAATGCGTTTCTGTATTCTATTCCGTTATCCATTATAAGCAGCGCAATAGTTATTCCGGGAGTGGAAGGACTTGATAAAAACAAGAAAGACTTTATGGTTTGCGAGTCTATTTTTTCAGATATTCTCGGGATTATACTTTTTAATATCGCCGTTATGAGCGCAGGCAATAGTTCGGGTTTGGCGGGACATATTGTATTGAGCAGTATTTTTACCGTAATAATTTCATTCTTAATATCATTTCTGCTTGTATATGCGTTGGTTAAAATAAAATCAGGCGTTAAATTGTTTCCGATAATAGCTGTTTTAATTCTCGTTTATTCTATCGGAAAAATTATGCATCTTTCAACTCTGATTATCATATTTGTTTTCGGTTTAACTCTTAGAAATATATTCAATTTTATGAAAGACGAATGGCAACAAAAAATCAACATTTCCTCCGAAGATTACGGTAAAGTATTCAGCGAGTTCAAACTTTTAATACGAGAATCTTCGTTTGTCATAAGAACTTTTTTCTTTATTATTTTCGGATATACGCTTATGATTGAAAATCTTTTGAATACAACGGTGTTGTTTATAGGAACGGCGATTCTATTTATCACTTATGCTTTGCGGTATTTTAACTTAAGATTTATTTCCCGCCAAAATTTAATGCCGGAACTGCTTATTGCTCCGCGCGGGCTTATTACTATTCTTCTTTATTACAGCATACCCGAATCAAATAAAATAGGTTATTACGGAGAGGGAATAATAGTTTTTGCTGTTATAACTACAGGCCTTTTAATGATGTTCGGGCTTATTGTAAATAAAGACAAAAAAATTGAAATTATTGAAACAACGTATTAAACAATGCAGTATTTTTTTCGGAATGGTTGCCGTAAAATCAAAAAAAGTATATAATCTTGCGATAGAAAAATCCTTCAATTAAGAAGTTTTGTCTATAACGGAAAAATCCTAAAAATATTATGAAAAAACGAAATTCCGCGGCTTTTATTTTTATTATGCTTGGTATGCTGACGGCTTTCGGGCCGTTTGTGACCGATATGTATCTGCCGAGTCTTCCGTCTATGAAAGATTATTTTAATACAAGCGTATCGTTGGTACAGCTTGGACTTACGTTTTCAATGTTCGGAATGGCTTTCGGTCAATTGCTTTTCGGTCCTTTAAGCGATAAATACGGAAGAAGGCGTCCGTTATTAATCGCAATGATTCTTTTTTTAATTTCAACTTTTGCATGTGTTTTTGCTCCGAATATAGAAATTTTTGTTGTTTTAAGGCTCATTCAGGGTATCGGCGCGGCCGGAGGAATAGTAATAGCCCGTTCCGTTGCGGCAGATAAATTTAAAGGCAGAAATCTTACGAAAGCTTTTGCGGTAGTA
>Ga0302240_1002123_pt1 | contig 13990 bp, 10 predicted proteins | sample AAG_UR_His_MG_FD_193538 | JGI IMG/M metagenome (GOLD analysis project Ga0302240, IMG submission 193538) | Enriched activated sludge microbial communities from anaerobic digester in WTTP, New Holstein, Wisconsin, United States - AAG_UR_His | ecosystem: Engineered > Bioreactor > Anaerobic >... | reverse complement strand
TCATCGGCGGTACGCTGAAGCCGTTCGCCGGCGAGGATAAAACCAACACCCCGGCCTTTCAGCCCACCGCCGCATTTGGTGTCGGTCATACACCAGTCCCGACTGCGGTAGCACCACAATCAACCCCAATGTTTTGATATGAAATATCTGGCACTCATTCCACTCGTGCTCGTCGCTTCGTGCGCCTCGCGCCCGCCGCAGGTTGTCGTTCGCCTCTTGCCGTCGCAGGCAGTCGAGCCAATTGAGTCCGTTCGCTATGGCGAGGTTGTGCGCGCGTACCACGTCGGGCGCTACATTGATCCGAACCACCCGGAGACGATGCACGAGCAGCACCCGGTGTATCGCGTCGAGGTTTCCGCGCGCTGGAATCTTCATCCTGGTCCGTTGAACACGGTAAACCTGTTGAATCCCCCACCGGACGCCGCGTTCGCACCCCCGCCGACAAACGATGTCCTGATCGCCGAGATGAACCGCCAGCGGGAAACGACCGCTCGTGTGATGCTCGAAGCAACCAAACTCGCGCAGTCGTACGGGGAACTCCAAGGAGTTCTCACCGAGATGAAAAACGTCGCCCGCAACAGTGCACTCCTGAATCTGCGTTTCGCAACCAACGAGTCCCGCATCGTTGAGCTGGAGCGGGGGCTTCATAAGCTTTCCGCCTCGCCGCCACTTGTGACCAACGACGTGCCTGCGTTTTCATCCGAGCCAGCCGACACACCCAAACCATGAAGATACTTTGCCGACGCGGTGTCGTTTCACTGCGTTTCGGCGAACACGGCAAATGCCGCGCAACAAGAACCAGAAAGACGAATCGTTATGAGCAAACCGAAAACCTCAGCGCCATCGAGCGCCGGCGGCAATGCCGCCCCCACCGATCAGCCCACGTTCCGGACCAACCCGGAAGTGGATGCGAAGATTGATGCCTACATCAAAGACAACCCCAAGTATTGGAACTACGTCCAAGCGATGCCCCGCGAGCGGCTGGAGCGCACCGTCGTCCTGAACGAGGTGCGCGAATTGGATCGCCAGCAGCGGATGCGCGAAGGCTTGATGAAACGCATCAACACGAACCCCGCGCTTAAAAACGCCTATGATACGCTGGTGAAAGACCTGCCGGACGACCAGAAGGAAAGCGTCATCGCCCAGATCGCCCGCTCCGCACGGCGCGCGGTTGCGCGTTCGCAGGGCCAGCAGCAAACCAGAGGTGAGGCCGTCGCCGCCTGAGCGACCCCGTGCCCACGCCTCACGTCACCGCGCGTTTCGGCGGGAAGAAGTCCCCGCGTTTTCAGCACCGTCGACGAAGCAGCGCAATCGCCAATGCGCCAATGCCAAACAAAGTCCAAGTTGACGGCTCAGGCACTGCGCCTGCAAAGATGGACGCGCTTGGGCGCGTGTCCCACGCCCAAGATTCGATAACGCCAGACGGGTAGGCCTGTGCGACGTTCAACAAAACCCAGCCGTAATGCGTAGCTCCGGCATGTTGGAATTCCACGCCCATGTATGCGTGCTGGCCGACAAATGCCCCCGCACAGCCGACATCGAAACAAATCGCGAGGGTGTTGTAGTCGAGTGCATGTCCATACCACGCCAAGTTGCCTGTTTCGCTACCTGCGCCAATCACGAAACCTAGTGGCAGCGGAGCGACGCTGCCTCCAACGTTTGGCGGTGGGTCAAGCCAGGTAAGAATTCTGCCAGTGCCTTCCGGTTGGACGCCGAGAAACTGGAAGCTGTAAGTGAATGTGAAATCGGTTGCTGAATCTCCGTCCAAATCAAACGAGTAGTATTGAGCGAAGCCTGTCGTAAAGAGAGGAATTGGTGTAGCAGGTTCATTGAAGACGATTGTTCCCTGTGCGCAGCTTGGCTGGGGGCTACCCAGCCAAGCTGCCGCAATCACCACGATATTTAGGAATCGCCGCGACATGTTCGATTACTGCTGCCGCCGGAGACGGAAAAACTCGTACGGCTGTGTTGAGCTTACCAAGACCGAATTCGTCACGCCTTCCGCCCTGACCGTCGCGTTGGTCTGCCACGCCACCAAGTCGGTTGAACTGAGCAGGTGAAAATAAGCGCCGGGATCTGCCGTGAAAGTCAGGAGCACGTTTGTCCCGGACGGACTCGCCTCAATCGAAGTGAAAACAGGTGAGACAGGCGTTTCGCCAGTCGTGAGCACTGAAACCCACTGTGCCGACGGAACTGGACCACCCAGCAGACCACCGGAATGCGTCACGACTATGCGATACTTTCCCGGAGTCGGGTTGGCGATATAGACTTGTTCAACGTTGTTGCGGTTGTCCACGCCAGTCGTGGCGGCTGCGGCGCGGGCCGATTCCGTTTTGTTCGTGAGATCGGGATTCAGAATCCACGGATAGTACACATTGGTCGCGCCGACCTTTTCCACGCGGAGATCAATGTTGTTGACCAGCATCGGCTTTGTGAGGTCAACAATGACAACGTTAGTCGCCGGGCCAGCCGGGTCGCTCCAAGCAGCAGTCGCCTTGAATGGTACACTATCGACGTCCACTTCCCAACTCACAGTGTTGCTCACGCCGATTTCGAACTCCTTTATATGCGTTCCGCGTCCGTGCTGTTGGTCGCGTTCCACCTGTGCTACGCATGAGGCCACGTTGAACAATCCATAGCCCATTTGAAAATCAGGCCCAGCACCGTCCACGTCATCCGCAGTGTGAATCGCCAATGCACGCCAAGTCGAACCGCGCCATGCGTCCAAGTCCGGGTCGAGGTTTGGGAAAAGCTGCAAACGGCGCTGCGCGGCCAGACCAAGCCCGGCAGCCACTGCGGGGGCGGCGAAGCTTGTGCCTGCAATCGCGATAAAATATCCGTTCGTGGCGTTGTTAGCGGGTGTCGCGATTCCGAAAGTTCGAAGCAGGGAGTTGCTTTGGCCTACGGCCACCACCTCAGGCTTGATCCGGCCATCATCGGTTGGTCCGCATCCGCTGAACGGCGCAAGCACGATGGAAGCGTTGGTCGCGAAACCCATGATGAGATTCGTGCCAGAAAAAGTATACACATCTCGAACCGCCCCGACAGTCAGAACATTCTTTGCCGTGCCGGGGAAAAGCACGGTATCATACCCGCCGGTATCACCATCGCCATTACGCCAATCGCGTGAATTCGCGGAAGGATTGGTGACCTGCGTGTAGTCATACGGCCCTGGCCCGGAGAAATAATAGTAATTCGTCGGCCCGCCCGGCCCGGTCAGACGGTCATTCCCTGCAGCGTAAACCATCAAGTGACGGGTCGCGTTGGTTGCAAGAAAAGCATCCGTGTCCACACAGCCTGAGCCATCTGGAATATCGGGAGCACCCGGAGTGTAGAAGCCAAATTTCCATTCTTCCGTCAGCGACGGGTCACCGCGCCAAAGCCAAGTCGTGACGAGGTTCGTTTGATTACCCTGGTGAACCAATATCGTTGTGTATATCCAACCGCCAGAAGCACCGTAAGAGTGGTTTGAAAGTCGCAGCGGCTGGCCCGTCACAGAACAGGCAGCCGCCTCGAGCCGTTCTTGTTTGAAGTTCGCAAAAGTGTAAGCGTTGAGCTTTGACTCAAAAGCCACGCCCCGCAGCAGACGGGCAGGCTGGCCATTAAGCGTAAACTGGAGAATTCCGCCCGCGCCCATTGTCCCAGCAACGCCCGTTGCGTGAGCATCACTGGAAACAGGATTCGTCGCCGTATTGTCCACCTGGCGCACGCGAGCGTCAAATTCTGCATGATTCGTGAGAACACCGCCGTCAATCTCCCACAAACCCAAGGTGACGTTCGTACCGGTCAAATTCCGTCCTGTCGAGGCATGCGCCCAAGGGGCGGTGTTGGTCGGCCACAACTCGTCGGCGCTGATGCTTGCACCAGCAAATAAGTTCTGGCTCGAATAATAAACAGGCTGGTCGCCGACTGCGCCGCCAAGGACTTCTTTGCCGCCGTCAGTGCGTACGCGAACGCGCTCGACATTCAGGCGGGACGCAATCTCATCAAGCGCAGCTTCATCCTGTGGTGCGTTTGCCCGTGCCGCCTCCGCCTTACGTTTCAACTCTGCCAACTCTGCCTTTGCCTCTTCGCGTCTCTGGTGTGTTTCGGCGTCACCGGGCCAACCCCAGGAGCGCAAAAACGGCTGAACCGCCTGCAATCTCTCCTGCCACGCCTGCTCTCGCTTCCGCACCGCCTCCTCCGCGGCTTGCCTTGCAGCTTCAGCAAGGATCGGATCGGAGGCAATTGCTTTCGCTTGTTCAACGGCTGCTTGGTGCGCTGCTCTTGCTGCCGCTTGCTCCGGCGTGTCGGGAATCAGCGTGTCGTCTATGACGAAAACCCCCGGCTCGACTTCGACCGTTTCCAGTTCTGGATGTGGGTTGAATGGGTAAGGCGGTCCAAAACCGAAGTCCTTTGCCGAGTAGTACGTGCCCGGAATGGGTGGCTTGTCGATCGGTTTGTTCTGTGCGCCAAGATTGATAACCAGGCCGAACACGACCATACAACCCGTGAGCAGCCTGCCGGTGATGTGTTTGATCGCTTTCATGTTCTTCAGTTTCTGTTTCTGGTTTGGTTTCCTCCGGGTCTTTTTTGCCCGGACTCGAACCTCCTTCCTCGCCAGGAAACGGAATGCGCGCCCAGCACGCTCCCGTTCAAGGCCACAGCGACGCGGCCCAGCAGCAAACGCACCGGGACGCGCGACTCGCGCGCGTCGAGGTGTGAATTGCTGCTCTTGGTTTCCAAATTTGTCGCTGTGTTTAGAACGAGATTCGAGTCCTCGCAACGCAAAGACTCTACGCCAGAAGCAAACGACCGCTTCCGGCTTTGAGAAAGAACTTTCGGAGTTTTACGCCAGATCGTAGGTGGAAACAAGGCTTGTTTTGGTCACGTTTTCGCCCGATCAATCTCCGCGCCAATCAGCGCGCCTTCGACGGCGACCCCGACCTGCCCTTGCTGCTTTCACTCGAGCACTACAACGATGAGACCAAGCGAGCGACCAAAGCCACCATCTTCACCGAGCGAACGATCCATCACCGGCAGCCAATTGAAGCCGTCAGTTCCCCCAAGGAGGCGTTGCTCGTGTCCTTGAACGAGCGTGGCCGCGTGGACCTCGACCACATGGCGGCGCTGCTCAATAAGCCGACGGAGGAATTCCTGCCCGACTTGAAAGGCATGATCTTCCTGAATCCGCAAACGAACCAGTGGGAAACCGACGACCACTACCTCTCCGGCAATGTCCGCGAGAAACTGGTCGTTGCGGACGCTGCCGCGGTGACGGACTCGCGCTTCCTCGAAAACGTCGAGGCTTTGAAGTCGGTGCAGCCGGCTGATTTGAATGCCACGGAGATTGACGTGCGGTTGGGCGCTTCCTGGTTGCCACCCGAGGACGTGAAGCAGTTCACCCAAGAGTTGCTCAACATCCCCTCCGGCGTGGAGATCGGCCATATCCATGCACTCGGCACTTGGCATCTCACGGGGAATTGGGAAGCCAGGGGAGCGACCGCCAACACGACCGATTGGGGCACGAACCGTTACACGGCGCTTGAACTCATTGAAGATGCCCTGAACCTCAAAACGCCTACGGTCTACGACCTCAATGAGGACAAGAAACCTGTCGTCAACGCCGAGGCCACCGAGGCTGCCCGCGAGAAGCAGGAGCGCATCAAGGAACGCTTCAAAGAATGGGTGTGGGCGGACGATTCGCGGCGGGAACGGCTCTGTCGGCTTTACAACGACATGTTCAACCACACGCGCGTCCGCACATTCAACGGTGACCACCTGACGCTCCCAGGCGCAAGCGGGGTAATCCAACTCCACAGACACCAGAAAGCGGGCGTGTGGCGCATTCTCCAAACGCCCAACACGCTCCTGGCACACGTCGTCGGCGCGGGAAAGACCTACACCATGGTCGCTGCCGCGATGGAACTCAAACGGCTCGGCCTTGCCCGCAAACCAATGTTCACCGTCCCCAACCACATGCTTGGCCAGTTCTCGACGGAGCTGCTGACGCTGTATCCCGGCGCGAACATCCTGGTTGCGGGCAAGGAAGATTTCGAGTCCCAGAACCGGAAGAAGCTTTTTAGCCGGATTGCGACGGGAAACTGGGACGCCGTCATCGTCACGCACTCCGGTTTCGAGCGCATCCCGCTGGCCCGCGAAACACAGGAGCGGTTCTTTCAGGAACAGCTCCACGAGTTGGAGATGATCAAGCGCCAACACGCCGATTCATCCAACCGCCGTCTGGTGAAGGAGATTGAACGGGCGAAGAAACGGTTGGAAGCCCGGCTGCAGGCTCTTGCCGCCGAGCACAAAAAGGACAACACGCTGACCTTTGAGGAACTTGGCGTGGACCGGCTATTTGTGGACGAGGCGCACTATTTCAAGAATCTGTTTTACGTCACCAAGATGACGCGGATCGCCGGCCTGCCGCAGACCGCCAGCGAACGCGCTTTCGATATGTATCTGAAAGTGCGCCATGTCCAGTCGCTCAATGGTGGGGGTGGGGTCGTGTTCGCCACGGGCACGCCCATCGCCAACAGCATGGCGGAGATGTTCACCATGCAGCGGTATCTCCAAGCCGACCAACTCAAGAAACATAACCTGCATCATTTCGACTCGTGGGCAGCGACGTTTGGCGAGCCGGTGACGGCAATGGAGCTTTCGCCTGATGGCGCGGGCTACCGGCTCAACACCCGGTTCGCCCGGTTCATAAACGTGCCGGAGTTGATGCAGATGTTTCGCCAGAGTGCCGACGTGCAGACGGCAGCGATGCTCAATCTGCCTCGCCCGCTGCTTGAAGGTGAGAAGCCTGCCATTCGCAACGCGCCCGCGACGCCGGAGTTGAAGGCATTTGTCCAGGAACTTGCTGCCCGGGCTGACCGGTTGAAAACCGGCCGGGTTGATCCCAGCGAAGACAACATGCTGAAGATCACGTCTGAGGGACGAATGGCGGCGCTGGATCTCCGCCTGATGAAACCCGCGACGCCCGACGAACCGCAAGGCAAGGTCAATCTGGCCGTCGAAAACATCCATCGCATCTGGCAGGCCACCGCAGCGGAACGTTGCGCGCAGCTTGTGTTCTGCGACCTCTCGACGCCGAAGGACAAAGGCTTCTCGGTTTACCGCGATATGGCCGACAAGCTGGAGCGGCTCGGCGTGCCGACGCGGGAGATTGCGTTTATTCAGGACTACGATTCCGACGCCTCAAAACTCGCTCTCTTTCGGGAAGTGCGCTCCGGCAAGGTCCGCATTCTGTTCGGCAGCACGCAGAAGATGGGGTCAGGGACGAACGTGCAGGAGCGTTTGATCGCTTTGCATCACCTTGACGCGCCCTGGCGACCCGCCGACGTAGAGCAGCGTGAGGGGCGGATTCTGCGGCAGGGCAACAAGAACGCGGTCGTCTCGGTTTTTCGCTACGTCACCGAAGGCTCGTTCGACGCCTACATGTGGCAGACGCTGGAGACCAAAGCCAAGTTCATCGCCCAAGTGATGAGCGGCGACATGACCATTCGCCGTGTGGAAGACTTGGAATCGGCGGCACTTACCTACGCCGAGGTGAAAGCCATCGCTTCCGGCAATCCACTGGTGATCGAGAAAGCTCAGGTAGATGCGGAGTTGATGCGGCTCACACGGCTGCGCTCCGCCCACGCCGAGGAGCAATACCGCATCCGGTCGAATCTGCGCCGTGCTCACGAGGACGCCGAAACCTTCACCGCGCGGCTTGCCAATCTCCGCCAGGACATCGCCGTGCGTCAGGATACTTCTGGCGAAAAATTCACCATCGAACTCGACGGCCAGACCCTCGACAACCGGGGCATCGCGGGTGAATTGATTGTCCGCCGGGCGGAAAAGTAAAAAACCGTTTCGGTGACGATGTGCGCATCGGTCGTTTTGCTGGGTTCGATTTGTTCCTGCGGCCCGGCTTCAACAACGCGGTCGAGGTGGTGTTGCGCGGGCACAACAGCTACGGCGCCCGGGTCACGGACACTGCGCTGGGCACAATCCGCTCATTGGAAGCGACCGTTCAAGGTTTCGAGGAGCGCGCTGGCAAGCTGGAAACGGATATTGCCGATGCCCACAAGCGGGGCAAGGAACTCGAAACCAAAGTCGGCGCTCCCTTTGAGCATGAGGAGTGCTACCAGGAGTTGTGCCGCCGCCAGAGCGAAATTGAGGAAAAGCTCGACCTCACGAAGAACCAGGCCCCCAGCCAAGTGGACGCCGATTCGCTCGACGAAGGCACAAACAAGATTTCAGAGCAGCAGACTCCGACGAAACCCGTCCGCCACGCCCGGAGGACTGCGATTCACGTTTAGGAATGACCAAACAGGCCAAAGGCGCAAGAGGCTTATAGGCGGAGTCTTGAGTGGGTAATTCAGGTGTAGTTCTCGTGTATTGGATACACCACAAAGTGATTCGGTCTTGATAAGGGTGTCGTTTGTATGAACGAGACCGCGCAACAAACCGAGTTCCTCAGTTGGAAAATCGCCCCCGCCCGCCTGACCGCCACCCAAACAGCTTGGTTTCTCGGCTTCGAACCGCATGAAGTTCCCATGCTTGTCGCCGCAGGCTTGTTGAAACCGCTTGGGCATCCCCCACGCAACAGCACGAAGTTCTTCGCCACGGAATTACTGGAGCAACTCCGCCGGGACGAAAAGTGGCTCGCCCGTGCCAGTGATGCGATCTGCAGCTACTGGCGGGAACGAAACGCCCGCAAGCAGAAGGCTCGCGGGCGCGCAGCGACGCAGAGTGCGGCGTTCAACCGGCCGCTGAGATCGAGTGGTCGTTCCGATCCAGCTTCGACGAAACCGACGGCAAGGGAATGATTCGGCCATCCGTTGCCTGCCGTTCATAACTTTCCAAAGATGGCAGCCGCACTTGTGCCCTTCGCGCATAGGCGCGATGCACCGCCTTGCTGTTGTGGCCCAGCGCCTCTTGTGCAAACCGCTCCGGGTAGCCGCATTGCTTGGCGCGTTCGGCCCAGGCATAACGGTAGGAATGCAGCGACACACCCTTGATACCAAGCCCCCGGCAACGTTGCTTGAACTCAGTCGCACGGTCGCCACACCGGACGGATTGCAGGTAGGGAAACAACGGGCCGGTGTCTGGCAGACGGCGAAGAACCGCCTCGATCTCTTCGCCAAAGTGGATCATCGCGAGACTGCCGGTCTTCTGGCGTGTGTAGGCGATGGTTCGGTTGCCCCAATCAATATCCTCCGCTTTCAGGTTGGCGATGTCAGTTTGCGAGCCGCCGAGATGCCAGCACAGCTCGTAAAAGCTCCGCCTCTCCGGATTCTTTTCGCGCTCCAGGATGAGCTGATGCTCCTCGATGGTGATCGCTCGTTTGGGCTGAAAACGAACTTCTGGCCAGAGGCGCTTGGGAATGATCGGCCAGGGCAGCCAATTCATCGCGAGGCAGAAGTTGTGCAGCTTGCGTAGATGGACATTCGTGCTGACGGTTCCGGCTTTGAGACAGGCGAGCAGTTGCTCGCCTTGTGTCTCGATGATCACCCGGTCACGAATCAGGTCCATTGCCTTTTCTTTCGCGGCGCGCTGCCAGCGGTCTTTGGTTGACCCGGTTTTGGATTCGATGATGGCGTCCAGGGCATTTTGCCACGTTCGCGTTGACACGCCTGAATCTGTCCCGGCCAGATATGCCTTGGCGATGTGAAGATTCAGTTGCGGCTGGCGAACCGACTCGTTGCGGGCGTTGAGCAGAGACATGGCCTCTGCGCGATCGCGCGTGCCGAGACTCTCCTGCTTCCGGGTTTCGGTGTCTTCAACGTAGAACATGCCGCCGCGCTTGCGGCGGTAGAGGATGAAACGACGTTTCATAGCTCAGACTTTCTTCGTCCGAGGCTATGAGGCTGAACGTGGTTTTGGGTGTATCAGCTACACCAGACGGGCAGCGAATCCCGTCGTTGCGAGTGATTGCCGGGTATTGCCGGGGTAGTTCAATGGTTGTGTCCCGGTAATAATTTCACTGGCACTTTCACTGGCACTTCCTCCTCTGGCTTCTGCAATCCGTTGCCTCATGGCAACTTGGAATTGGAGGCGAGGGTCGGAATCGAACCGACGCATGAGGCTTTTGCAGAGCCCTGCCTTACCACTTGGCTACCCCGCCGCTGGTTTCCAAGGCAAATTAGACCATTCTGGAACGCGTGCAAGCTTTGATTCGCACTGTTTCGCGGTTTGGGTGGCTTCTCCTTCCTTCTGGTCAAGGCTTCAAGAACCACGGCGCGGAATTCGTCGCCTGTCGTACAGAGGCAGACCTTTTCTGGGCTTTGATTAACCGCCAACATTCACCTTTGCTCGTCAAAACGGGCCCGGGCGCGCGGGGCAAAGTTTTGCCCGCACCGTCGTGGCGCAGGGGAACTGGCTATCAAGCCCCTCACTTTGCGCGGCAAAAAAGCTCGGGACGAATGGCTGGGTGTAGGATTTTGCCTGAAAATGAGGTTCGCGGAGAGGCTATTTTACTTGATTGAGGGGCAACTATTCACTAGTCTGTCTCGGGTTTTCCAGATGTGGAAAATCAATAGCAGTATGAGTGTCATTGAACAAGCCAGCAGCATTGCCGCAAATCCGACGGCGGGACCAAGGGCTTCGGGTGCCGTTTCGCCACAACAGGTCATTGCCCGTCTGGAGGAGCACATCCTCGTGGATGGGTTCAAGCTGGTGTTCGACCTGGCGCGCAGCCGCGGCTCGCGGTTTGTGGATGCGGTGACCGGGAGGGAATTGATTGATCTCTACAGCTTTTACGCCTCGCAACCCATAGGCTTCAATCATCCCTATTTTGATCAACCGGAAGTGAAGGCCGACTTGCTGGCGGCGGCCCGGGTCAAGGTGGCCAACGCCGATGTTTACACCGTGCAGTATGCGGCGTTCATTCAAACGTTCGCGCGCGTGGCCAGCCTGGTGCCGCTGGAGCGCTATTTCTTTATCGAGGGCGGAGCCCTGGCGGTGGAGAATGCGCTTAAGGCGGCGATGGATTGGAAAGTGCGGCGGAACCTCGCCGCGGGGCTAGGCGAGCGCGGGACGGAGATTATCCACTTTGAGCGCGCGTTTCACGGGCGGAGCGGCTACACGATGAGCCTGACCAATACGGATCCGCGCAAGATTGCCTATTTCGCCAAGTTTCCCTGGCCACGCATAATCGCGCCAAACCTGGATTTCTCCCTGCCGCCCGCGCAGCGCGAGGCGGCGGTGGTCGAAAAGGAGAGGCAGGCGCTGGAGCAAATCCGGGACGTACTGGCCCGGAAGGCTCCGGAGATTGCCGCCATTATTATCGAACCCATCCAGGGCGAGGGCGGCGACAATCATTTCCGGGGCGAGTTTCTGCGCGCGCTACGCCGGATTTGTGATGAGAATGACGTTCTTCTCATCTTTGATGAAGTCCAGTCCGGACTGGGAATTACGGGCAAAATGTGGTGCTGCGAACATTTTGACGTGCGCCCTGATTTGCTCGTTTTCGGCAAAAAGGTGCAGGTCTGCGGCGTGATGGCTGGCCCGCGGCTTGATGAGGTCAAGGATAACTGCTTCCGGCTTCCCAGCCGCATCAACTCGACCTGGGGAGGCAACTTTACAGATTACGTACGCTCCACGCATTACCTGCGGATCATCGAAGCGGAGCGATTGGTCGAGAACGCGCGATGCCAGGGGGAGCGTTTCCTCGCTGAACTCCAGGCGCTGGCTCGGAGATACCCGGTGATCTCCGCAGTCCGTGGGCGCGGGTTGATGCTGGCGTTTGATCTGCCCAACGGTGCGACGCGGGACGCTTTCTGGAAAGGCGCTTACGAACTGGGCCTGCTCGTAGTGCGCTGCGGCGAGCGCTCCATTCGCTTGCGGCCCGTACTGGACGTAAAGGACGACATCATTGAAGCGGCTTTGCGCATTATGGACCAGCAATGCCGCCTGCTTTAACCCGCGCCTACCACCAGGCCCGCCGGCTTTTTTATGAAACCGACATACTCCCTGACCTCCGCCTTATTCAAACGACTCGGCCTCAAACCCGAGAATCCCGGCGCCTTTGGCGGTGAATGGTTCGGCAGCGGCAAGCTGCTCAAAAGCATCTCGCCCATAGATGGCCGCACTCTCGCCACCGTCCGCACCGCCACGCCGCAGGAGTACGAGCGGGTGGCCCGGCGCGCCCAACAGGCTTTCCAGGACTGGCGGCTCGTGCCCGCTCCCAAGCGGGGCGAACTGGTGCGCCAACTCGGCAATGCTTTGCGCCAGGCCAAAACCGACCTGGGACGGCTCGTGACCCTTGAGGCCGGCAAGATTCTACCTGAAGGCGAAGGCGAAGTGCAGGAGATGATTGATATCTGCGACTTCGCCGTTGGCCTCGCGCGCCAGCTTTATGGACTGACCATTGCCTCAGAGCGGCCGCGCCACCGCATGATGGAGCAATGGCACCCGCTGGGGGTTGTTGGCATCATCACCGCCTTCAACTTTCCCGTGGCCGTCTGGGCGTGGAACAGCGCGCTGGCCGCCGTCTGTGGCGATGCCACCCTTTGGAAGCCCTCCAGCCAGACTCCGCTCACGGCGATTGCCACCCTCAAGATTGCCGAGCGGATCTGCCGCGCCAACAAAGTTGATCCCGCAATTTTCAGCCTGGTCATTGGGGAGGGGGCAACGATTGGCGAGCGACTGATTAATGACCCGCGGGTTCCGCTCATCTCCGCAACCGGCTCGACCCGAATGGGCCGTCACGTGGCCGAGTTGGTGGCCCGCCGCCTGGGGCGCTCGCTGCTGGAGTTGGGCGGCAATAATGCTATTATCGTCACCCCCAGCGCCGACCTGGACCTTGCCATGCGGGCGATTTTGTTTGGCGCAGTTGGCACGGCGGGCCAGCGATGCACCACTACCCGGCGCCTTATCCTGCACGAGTCCATTCGCGAGTCCCTGACCCGCCGCCTGGTCGGCGCGTACCAGCAGGTTCGCATTGGCAATCCTTTGAAACCCGGCACACTTATGGGGCCGTTGATCAACCCGCGCGCTGTCGAAGATATGCAGGCGGCCCTCGCGGCGGCGCGCCAGGAAGGCGGCCAAATTCTCTATGGCGGCGAACCCCTTAACGGGTCGCGCTACCCCGGCGGCTGCTACGTTCGCCCGTGCCTGGTAACCGCGCGCCACGATATGAAGATCGTGCATGAAGAGACCTTCGCCCCCATCCTCTATCTCATCCCCTACCGGACTCTGGACGAGGCGTTTGCCTATCATAACGAAGTGCCCCAAGGGCTCAGCTCGGCTATTTTCACCAACGACCTGCGTGAAGCTGAACAGTTCCTTGCCGCCCACGGCAGTGATTGCGGCATCGCCAATGTCAACCTGGGCACCAGCGGCGCTGAAATCGGGGGCGCCTTCGGCGGCGAAAAGGAAACCGGCGGCGGGCGCGAAAGCGGCAGCGATGCCTGGAAGAACTATATGCGGCGGCAAACCGCTACTGTCAACTATTCGAAAGACCTTCCGCTGGCACAGGGAATTGTTTTCGGTTGAAACCATCGCGCGAAGGTAAACGCCGGATTTAAGCCGACGCCACCATCCCTCTGTCTCGCAACGGCCACCGTTAAGACTTTGGCCCCGCTGACGGACGGCCGACTTTATGCCGCAGCGAACATTCGCGGCACGGGCTAGCGCTGTTGTGCTAAGGAGAAGTGGTCCGATAGTAACGGGCAGTGACCGATAACGGCAGCACATCGGTTACTTCGAGCAAACCATAAGCGTCCGCGGTGGCAGTCTTGAGATAGGACCAGGGCCCGTTTGGCTCGCTCGCGGCTTCGACGGTATAAGCACGGTGAGGAATGCCGGCAAAGGTGACGCGAAAAGTCCGGTTCGCGCTATCATACGTCGGCGGAATGACCACGTTCGGAGCCCCTCCATTATTCGCCGTAACGGTCACACTTACGGTGGCCGTGGCCGTTCCACCTTGCCCATCGCTTATGGTGAAGGAGTAGCTGTCTGAACCAATAAAATCCGTCGGCGGAACATAAGTTATATTTCCGGCCTGGAGCAC
>Ga0302240_1002120_pt1 | contig 14005 bp, 7 predicted proteins | sample AAG_UR_His_MG_FD_193538 | JGI IMG/M metagenome (GOLD analysis project Ga0302240, IMG submission 193538) | Enriched activated sludge microbial communities from anaerobic digester in WTTP, New Holstein, Wisconsin, United States - AAG_UR_His | ecosystem: Engineered > Bioreactor > Anaerobic >... | reverse complement strand
TGCTGAAAAAGTTGGAATATCTTTACAATGTTCTTCATTTACTTTTACAACAATCTTACAGAATTCTTCAGGTGAAACATCTATTTTCTTTGTCATAGCATTCTGTAACATCTTAATAGAATCCGGCATAGCTTTATTGCTCTGTAATGCACCATCAGTCTTTCTCTTTTGCGCCAGAACATTTTTTATAGCATCCATTAAAGCCTGATTGTCTGAAGGTGTACCTTTAGGAGTGTCTTTCAACATACCACTATAAGTCCATCCGGGGCCTCCTTCTGTTTCTTCAGAAGCGAGAAGATAGTGAGCTACATCTTTAAATTCATGAGCCACTTCTGTCTGAGCCATAAGACATGCATCAAAACCAAGAATATCAATTCTTTTACCTGTTATCTTCTCTGCATCAGCAAGGGCCTGACGTATCTGAGGTGTAGACATAAATCCACCCTGAGTGTCATCAGCAAGAGCTCCTAAAAACCCGGCACCATGGTCATTTAATACCAGTGCCACATGATCGGAGGGGAATTTTGCCATTGTATCGACAATAAATTTTGTAAGAGTCTCAGGTTTTGACATATTCACATCCATACCCTGCTCTTCTACAACAGGAGAATTGAGTTTTTTAGGGGTGCTGTCCTGTGTTACATAATAGGTTCTGCAACCTTTCCAGTCAATAATAGAAGGTTTTCCCGAAGCCTTATCTCCTTCAGATACTTCTGTCCCTTCCACATCAGGCCTTTCCTCTATTGCTCCTTCTGCTTTCACTTCTGGCCCTACATCAATCATTGCCACTATATGAGTATTTGCATCTGAACCTACCAGCTCCTGATTATCAATATTATCTGCCTGAAATTCCTTAAGATTACAGTCTGCAGCAATAAAATTCATAAAAAGCCATTTTTTATGCTGGCCTACTGGAATTTCAGGTCTGTCTGTTCCCAACTGCACCTGATCTCCCGGAGTCTGGGATGTTTCCTTTGGCTTCACCTGGTTTGTACCCGGTGTAATCTGTTGAAATCCTACATTTCTGATACTATCCATTATCTTACCTCCTGAATATTAATATTTAATTGTCTTAAGCGAATTTAATCCATATTTAGCTAGAGTCATTATATAAATTTCTCAGCATGATTGCAAGGGAATATTAAATAAAGTTGTTACAAATATGTTAACATTTTGATAAAATAAAGTTATTACAAAAAATATAAAACAGGGAATTCCCTGTTTTATATTTACCCTGAATTTATATCAATTAAAGCCTTATTTCCTATCTGTTTTGCGAGAAGTTCCATCAGGCCATACAGGGCCGAGAAATTCCTCTGCATTATTGAAAAACTCTACTCCAAAATCTTCCATATTTCCAGCCTGTCCACTTTCTTTTCCGGCAGGAAGACTCTTAATTGCTTCATCCCACTGGGTATCCTTTGCAAAGGCAAGTTCCTGATAATCTGCTCCCATACCACCGGATGGTGCATAAATATGTAATCCAGTGGATTCGGAATACTTTGGTGATACTTCATTTGCAATTACAGCCTGTTCTATTGCTTTTTTCACACCCTCTGCTGCTTTCTTAAGAGCAGGATCAGAAACACCCTTATCAATAAGTTTTGCCAAATGACCAAGGTCATGCATATCGTTATAGGGCGCCCATCCTCCACCATAGTTCTGGGCATTCATTATAGCATTTCTGACTGCCTCTTTCTCATCTGTTTTAAGGATGGCTTCAGCAAGACCGTTAGTAGCATCTTTTACTATATCCATCTTGGTAAGGTCTATTGCAGAAAAAGTCGGTATATACTTCTGATTTTCTTCATTTACTTTTACAACAATTTTACAGAACTCCTCAGGAGAAACATTGATTTTCTTATTCATAGCATCCTGAAGCAATCTCATAGCTGAAGACATCTGGCTGGAAACTGATTTAGGTTCAAGATGTCCATCTAACATAGAATTATAAGACCATCCGGGGCCGCCTTCAGTCTCTTCAGCTGCAAGATAAAAATTAGCCACATCCTTAAATTCATAAGCAGCCTGTGTATCTGCCATAAGACAGGCATCAAATCCAAAAATATCAATCTTCTTACCGGTAATCTTTTCTGCCTCAGCAAGAGCATTTTTCATATCAGGCATAGAAAAGTCTTTTCCTTTTCCATCGGTATCATCAGACATTGCTCCAACCCATCCACCGCCGTGGTCATTCATAATAAGTGCTACATGATCGGAAGGAAACTTTTGCATCATATCAACGATAAACTTGGTCAGAGTTTTAGTGTCCACCATATTTATATGATCGCCATATTCTTCTACTACGGGAGAATTAATCTTTCCTAATTGACTATCCTGTGTTACATAATAAGTTCTTCCACCACTCCAGTCGAGAATTCCCTTGGGAGTGTTATTGGGGCCAATATCTATCATTGCAACCACATGAGTATTGGCATCAGAACCTACAATCTCCTGGTTGTCTATATTGGCAGCTTGATATTCCTTCAGATTACAGTCTGCTGCAACATAGTTCATAAATAACCATTTCTTATGTACTCCTTCAGGAACAGTTTTATCGCCGCCTAAACTTACCTGGTCAGAAACCTGCTGGTTTTCAGCTTCTTTAGGTTTCACCTGACCTGCGCCGGGTGTAACCTGTTGAAACCCTATGTTCCTAATACCATCCATATATCTTACCTCCTTAAAATAAATGCCACAGGCAATATTATTCTCTACATTTCATTATATTAATTTTTTAATTTATTACAAGATAATTTCATAAAATAATTGTTACAGAATTGTTAACTTTTATACTAAAAAAATACAGAACAGAAAACTCTGCTCTGTATTTTAAAAACTATTTATAATTAAGCCTGTGGTTTACGGGGTGAACCATCTGGCCAGAATTCCGGAACTTCCGGAGGAGTAGCATACATTTCACCCATATCTTCATTTAAATAGGTACTACCGGTGGGAGTCTTACCAATAGATACAAGAGCTTCATCCCACTGAGTTTCCTTAGCAAAAGCAAGATCACCATATTTATAACCCACACCTGACCCTGAAGTGGTCGGAGCAAATATGGTCAAACCCTCAGAATTTGGATATTTATAACTGTGTTCATTTGCAATTATAGCTTCTTTAAATGCTTTCTTAACATTCTTTGCTGCTTCTTTAACTGCAACATCCTGAACAGCGTTACCCACATTATCAGCCAGATTATGTAGATCACGAAGATACTTGTAGGGAGTGTAACCACTACCGTATTTATCACCTTTTGTCATGGCTGTCTTTATAGCAGATTTTTCCTCTGATGCAATAATGGCCTTTGCAAATTCATCAACTGTCTTTGTAAGGGTATCTATTTTTGTAAGATCAGTTGCAGAAAATGTTGGTATATATCTCTGATTAACTTCATTCTGGGCAACAACAATCTTTGCAAAATCCACAGGAGAAACTGAAATTCTCTGTTCAAGAGCTTCCTGGAGTCTACCTATAGCTTCTGTCATACCTGGAGCTTTATTTAACATTCCACTATAGGTCCATCCCGGTCCAAGTTCTGACTCTTCAGATGCAAGAAGTATATTCGCATTATCTTTTAATTCATGAGCAACTTCAGCTTCTGCCATCAGACAGGCGTCATATCCAATGATATCAATCTTTTTACCTGTTATCTTTTCAGCATCAGCAAGGGCCTGCCTGAGCTGTGGAGTAGACATAAAGCCTCCGTCCGTATCATCGGCAAGGGCACCTGTAAAACCTCCACCGTGATCATTAAGCACAAGGGCCACATAATCGGAGGGGAATTTTGCCATACTATCAACAATAAACTTTGTCAGTGTAGCAGGATCTGACATATCAACTTTATTGCCATGATCTGCAACTACTGGAGAATTAACTTTATTTGGCACATTATCCTGAGTAACATAAAAAGTCCTGCAACCTGTCCATGTTCCTCCAAGAGGGTTAGCTCCAGGACCTACATCAATCATAGCAATAATATGAGTATTTGCATCAGAACCAACCAGTTCCTGATTATCAATATTAGCTTCCTGATATTTCTTCAGATTACAATCGGCAGCAATAAAGTTCATAAATAACCATTTTTTATGAACTCCTTCTGGAACTGCATTGTCACTGCCAAGTTGAACTGCATCATTCGGGGTTGAAGCAATTTCTCTTTTTACTTTAGGGGATGCTGAAGTAAGGTGGGGAGTTAAACCTAATTGCCTGATATTATCCATTATAATACCTCCTGAATTTAATTATATATGAATTTGTTAATTTTCCCTTAACTCTCAGCTTACAATTATTATATTAATTTTTCAATTACATAACAAGGAATTTTACGAATAACTTGTTACAAAATTGTTAACATTTATTCATATAAGCAAAAAGAAATGATAACTAATAAAAAGTAAATTACGAGGTTACAGATTTCATTTCAATTAAGGAAGGATTTATCTTATGAAAACCGAAATAGATAAAACTTTACTGCCATATACATCATTGTAAAAAATAAACTTTCAGAAATACACATACAAAAATGTTAACTTTTTGCCAGATCTTTTTTAATTGGAAAATTAGGAGAAAGATTTTAATACTCTTAATTTTTATAATTATTATTGGAGGGTGCAGGGAAAATACTCCAACACCTATACCTGCAGAAATTCCCTCTCCCATCTCTACCGCCATACCCGGGAATTCATACGCACCTGCCGATTCTCCCTGGCCAATGTTTGCCCATGATCCTGCCCATAGAGGATACACAAAAAACCTGGGGCCTGTTAAAGGAAATCTGAAATGGTTCTTTAAAACAGACGGCGAAATTCATTCATCTCCTGTAATAGGTTCTGATGAGGTAATATACACAGGGAGCGATGACTCCTATCTCTATGCCATAAAACCCGAAGGAAATCTTAAATGGAAATTTAAAACAGGTGGGAAAATCCGTTCCACACCACTTATAATACAGAAAGGAAGTATTTATATTCATTCTTTCGACGGTTATTTTTATTCCATTAATTCAGATGGAAAAGAGGAATGGAAATTTAAAACAGGTAAAAATATCTCTTTATCTTTACCTGTTATAAGTGAAGAAGGTATCATTTATATAAACTCCTCCGGTTATTTCTATGCCATCTCTCCGAAAGGGAAAGAAATCTGGAAAATTAAAATAAAATATAAAGATGCATCGGCAGTAATAGGACAGGATGGAACTGTTTATCTGAGCGATTACGGTATTCATGCACTGAATTCTAAGGGAATTACAAAATGGTATCGAAAAGAAGAAAATCCCACTTCTCCTTCTTCTCTGGGAAAAGGAGACACAAATTACCTTGGCATATGGGGAGAAGAAAATAATGCTTTTATGGCAATAGCCGGTAATAAAAAAAAATTTCTTGTTCCTGTGGAAGGAAAGATGACAGGTTCACCATCCATAAGCAGAGATGGAAATATATATACAGGATGTTATGATGGGAAAATCTACTCTTTTGATCAGAAAGGAAATATAAACTGGTCCTTTCAGACAGGTGATATAATAAGATCCTCTCCTGTAATAGACGGAGAAGGAAATATTTATACAGGTTCCTATGACCGTTATCTTTATGCAATTAATAAAAAAGGAAAGCTCCTCTGGAAATTTAAATGTCATGAGGCTATAGAGGGAAGTCCTTCCATAGGAGAAGATGAAACTCTTTATTTTACCTCTTTAGATGGAAATATTTATTCCCTCCACTCAGGAGAAGAAACAGTCCAATTTACACCCATACCAGACAGTCCTTCTAAAGGTGTAAGCGGAACTCTTTACGGCCAGAACAGTCATAGAAACTCCCAGAGTTCCTATGAAGGCCCTCTGGTTCCAAACATAAAATGGTTTTTACGGTTAGGAGATGTAGGAGTTACACCTCCTGTTATCACAAAGGAAGGCAATATATATATAGGAACAGGTGAACGTGACGAAGAGGGTAAAATTTATGCTTTAACTTCTGAAGGGAAGATAAGATGGATTTTTGATAAAATCGGCAGGACTGAATACAGTGATCCTGTAGCAGGACAGGATGGTACAATATATTTCACAACCTGGGATCAACGTATTATTGCCCTTAGAGAGGAGGGAATACTAAAATGGGCTTTCCAGGGGGATGATAGTTTTAAATATTCGCCCTCAATCGATAAAAAAGGCTTTATATATGCATCAAGCGGACATCAAATTTACTGTCTTACTCAGAAAGGAACATTAAAATGGAAAGCAGTATTGGATGATTTAATTTGCAGTAAACCACTTCTGGACATTCAGGGAACAATCTATCAGCTCACAGGAGACGGCTATCTATTTACCATATCAGAACAGGGAAAAATAAAGAAAAAACAAAAAATCTGTACTAATGCCAGTTATGGAGAAGCAGACAGTAAAGGTAATATATACATAACAGGGAGGGATGGACTATATTTAATTAAAAAAGATAATAAAAAATTAAAATTATATTCCCTTTCAGAGAAAGAAACAATAGAGGTTCCTCCTGTTATACTCTCAAATGATGATATAAACATAATTACACAGAAATATATTACCACACGGGAAGGAACCAGTCTCGAAAGTAAGTTAATGTGTCTGAATGAAAAAGGAATATTAAAATGGAATTTCAAAATAGAAGGCACAGTTAAAAGTCCTCCCATAACAGATTCCTATGGAAATATTTATCTTGCAACTCAGAAAGGAGAAGTTATAGCTCTGAATTACAGGGGTTCTGAAATATGGAGACATAAAACCAGAGGTTATGTATTAAATTCACCCTGTCTGGATTCTAATGGTAATCTCTTTATTGTATATTCCGTTATTAATCTGAAAAACTTAAAAGCAGTGGAAAGCGGTATTGAAAAAATAAGCTCTTACGGAAAAGGTAAAAATTTCTTCAAATTTCTGGATTGGCATAATCAAACCTCTCCTGTTATAACTGCAGAGGGCAATATATATGTAATTTCAGGTACAAATAATCTTTATGCTGTAAATCCGGATGGTTCTAAAAAATGGGTTATTTCTTTAAGTTCTCCTGCCAAGGGTAATCCTGCTACAAATAGAAAAGAAGATATCTTTCTGGGTTGTGATGATGGGACTCTAAAAGCTTACAACAAGGAGGGTAAACTTCTATGGAGGTATAAAACACAGGGTTCTATAGAAAGCTCTCCTCTCATAGATGAAAAAGGTCTTATTTATACTGGTTCCAATGATGGATACCTCTATTGCTTTACAACAGAGGGAAATAAAAAGTGGAGTTTTTATATTGGAACACCTCTAAAATCTTCTCCTGCAATTAAAAAAGATATTATTTATATAACCTCACAGAGTGGTTATATTTACGCTATTGATAGAGGGAAACTTAACTGGAAATTAAATACAGAATCTATTACATCTCCCTGTATCTCGGAAGAAGGAATTATATATTCCATAAGTAGAAAAGGAGATTTAATTGCTATAGATTCTTCAAAAGGAGAACGCCTGTGGTCTTACATTTTAAAAGATAAAACACAGAATAATCCATCCTTTGATGAATACAGTAAAAGTGTATATACAGCATGTAATAATGGTATCTTATATGCTTTAAAATCAAAGGGTCAATTAAAATGGACCTTTAAAGCCGATAGTGCTATAAAAACATCACCCCTTTTAGATAATAAAGGAAATATATATTTTTCATCTATAGAAGGAAAAATTTATGCTCTGAATTCATATGGAATAAAAAAATGGGTATTAGATATAAAATCACCTGTAACATCATCTCTTAATCTCTCGCCGGAAGGAATTCTCTATATTACCTCAAAAGCAGGATTTCTTTACGCCTCTGGAGAATAATAATATATCTTTCTGCAAATTTATTTATATTTTGACAGAGGGGGTATACTAATTGAAAGTACTGGTTCTCAACTCTAGTTATCTTCCTACAGGAGTAATAAACTGGAAGAGAGGTTTAAAGTTATTGTTCATGGATAAAGCTGATATTATAGAACCCTCCAGTTACAAAATTCGAACAGTAAACAGAGAGTATATAATTCCCAATGTAATAAAACTTAAGACATATAATAATATAGCTTATATGGATTATAAATACTGCAGAACAAATATTTATAAAAGAGACAGATACAGGTGCCGTTATTGTAATAAATCACTTAAAACAAATAATTCAATTACCATAGATCATATAATACCCAAAAGCCGTGGAGGGAAAGATACCTGGGAAAATACTGTAACCTCCTGTGTAGAATGTAACTATAAAAAGAAAGATCTTACTCCAGAAGAAGCAGGAATGAAATTACTTCCCGGTTCATTAAAACCCACTTATTTTATAAACCTCGCTGATATAAATCCTGAATGGGTAAAATATTTGCCTGTAAGGCTGGCACAATAAGAAAAAAGTGAAAGAAAGTAATCTTCTCACTTCTCACCTCTCACTAGGTAACCAGACCCGCTCTGTTTCTGTAAGGAAAAATGGTCATATAACCGGCCTTATTAATTGCCTTTACGGGTGCATAAGTTTCTTTTACATCCTCGGCATGAAGTCTTCCTATTCCCTGGGCAGGATCAAATAGAAGTACCTTTCTTACAGAATGTAGAGATTCTTCTGAGCCATCCAGAAATATAGTATATCCATAGGTTCTGGAATTCCCCATACCTGTACCTCCTCCTCCGTGGATTGCCACTACATCTGCGCCCATAGCTGAAACCCCCATAGCTCCCAACATAACCCAGTCAGCTATGGATCCTCCCGGCAATCCTTCGGTACATCTCTCTACTGAAGCGGCTCCACCTGCATCGAGATGGTCTCTTCCTATTCCAATATATCCATACCGAGGTATAAGTTTATGCATTACCTCAGCCGCTTTTGCTCTATCACTATAATTAAGCCAGCAAATTCTGGAAGCAGTTCCCTGAGGTTTTAGAGTTCTCGCTTTTTTTATCCATGTATGAAACGTTTTATGTCTTGCGTCATTAAACTCTTTCAAAAGTGCCTCTTCAAAGGCATAAAGTGCTTCCTGACCATTATAGGCAATAAAACGGAAAGGACCTGAACCTTCAGCAAAATATCCGCTTCTAATAAGATCTTCTACAAAGCCAGGATATATATAGGAACCATCAGATCTTTTAACATTCACTCCAATTTCAAAAGCCCACCTTCTTGCTCCTGTTCCATAATCAAACACATAGGTTCCTCTTTCCTGGAATTTAATCATAGCTTCTATATGAAGCTTAAGAGTCTCTGAAGAGAGATGAACATATTTCTTTTTGTCTTCATCATCTCCATTGCTCAGGCTATCTGCCTCCTGAACACTCAATGTATGGGGGAGGTACTTCAATCTGTCATGGGCACAGGTCTGTTCAGTAACAATATCAGGTATCCATCCTCTTTTTAACAATTCAGGATAGATGACACCTGCATTTCCCACAAAACCTACGGACACAGGTTTTCTTTCTTCTGCAGATTTATCTATAAAAGCCAGAGCCTCATCCAGATCTGTCATTATCGTATCAAGCTGAGCAAAGCGAACCCTTTTTTCCAGGGACTCCAATCTGGGTTCAACAATAAGAATAACAGAACAGGCAAGAGTAGCTGCCGCACCCTGAGCTCCCGACATAGCACCACATCCAGCAGTTAAAATCTTCGGCAATCTCTTTCCTATTTTATCTTTTACCTTTTTAATTGCTTCCAGAAAGGTAAGATAAGTACCCTGAAGTATTCCCTGTGTTCCTATATAAATCCAACTTCCTGCAGTATACTGGCCGTACATTATAAGACCGAGTTTTTCAAGATATTCCTCATGAACCTGTGTGTCATAACTTCCAATAAGATTTGTATTGGCTATCTGAACAGAATTTCTAAGGCCAAAACGAAGAACTGCTGAAACCGCTCCTGACTGAACCTGCAGGGTTTCTCCCTTTTTTAGTTCACTCAACTGATAAAGGATATCCATAGCGTCAAAGGCAGTTCTGGCTGCTCTACCTTTGCCTCCATATACCACCCTTGAAGAACGTTTCTCCGCCACATCAGGATCCAGATTATTTAAAAAATTCCTTGCTGCAAGCTCTGCTCCCACATAACCGTGTTTATTTATACGAAATACCTGTCCTTCAGGTGCCTTAAGGGGAAGTCTTTCCATATACCATTCATCTGGTTTACCAAAAGGTAGAGGACCTTCTGTAAGGGATTTGAATATGTCAATTTTCATAAATTAAGCCTCCTTTTAAAATAGTGAAAAGGTGACTTAAAATAATCCTCTTTTCACTTCTCACTTCTCCATAATACAATCTCAAATATCTTAAGTCAACATGATTGAAATAATAATACGAAATATGATAGAATAATTTTAGAAAACTGGCATAATCTTTGAAGATTGACTCAGGGTTAATTATAACAAATAAAGAAAGAGGTAAAACTATGCAAAAAGTAAAAAGTAATAACGGCATGGCCAGTGGAGAAATTTTAATTCTTGGCCTTATGGTACTATGTCTCGGATTATCCCTTATGGGTGCAAAAAATTATTACCTTCTGTCAGGACATAAATCTCAAACAGAAACATTTATTCCTTATGAAGCAGAAGTTTATTCAAATATAAACTTTTACCCCATTATATGGCAATTGAAAAATAGTAAAGAAGGTAATGAAACTGAAGAAATCAAAGTACTCAAAAAATTAATGTCAGACTTTCAGGAAAAAAACGGTCTTAACCTGGAAGAGGAATTATTATCCTGGGCTGAACCAGAACTCTCTCTGGCCATGTTCAATACTAAAAATTTCTATAACTTTGCAAAAGCCAGAAGAAAACTGGAAAAATGTGAGGGAAATCTGTGGAAAATCTCTGGTGCCCTGGAACAATATTATGAAACAAATAAAACATACCCGAAAGAATTAAAAGAACTGGTACCTGATTATATAGAAGCTTTACCATTCTGCCCTGCAGGTGGAAAATACGTCTATACCTCAGAAAAAGAAAACCAGATTTTTTTACTGGAATGCTATGAACATGTACATAAAGAAGCAGGAGTAACAGGGAAATATCCTGCTTATAGAAGTGAAAAAGGAATTGGAGATGTTGTTCCATATCAAAAAGAAATGCCAGAAGAAGCATATCCTGATTATCTAATAGCAGGGGGAATAAAAGACAGGATAAAGGCTGAAAATTTCATATCCAGAATACAGGAAAAAAGTCAGTGGAAGCCCTGTACGGAAGAATATGAAAACTATAAAATTGTCTCTCTGGAAAAAGGCAATTTAAGTTACTGTCTTACAGAAAAAGCTCTTCTCTTTGCCAGTAATTCCGATATAATAAAAAAATCTCTCCAGGCGAATAGCGGCACAAAAAAAAATATACAAGAGAATAATCTATTTTTAAAATTCAGAGATAAAATGCCTGAAACATCTATGGCTTATACCTTTGTCAATCTGGAAAATATACTGCCTCCTCTTGAGGAAGACTTATCAAAAGGTTCATGGAATACTATATCTTCTCCTGCCCTGAAGGCTTTTAAAAGCTATGGAATAGTAATATCAAGTAATGGCGGAGGACTTAAAATTGATTCTTATCTACACCTCGATAAGGCAAGTGAAAGTCCTATAATAAAAATTCTTCTGGATAAAAATAAAGAAAAATCGGGCAGTCTGAAAATCATTCCTGAAGATTCTTCTGTTATTATGGTCAGTTCAGATCTTACTGTTATGTGGAAAACAGGAAAAGAAATAATGGCAGCTTTTCCCAATATTCAGGAAAAATATGAATCCCTTAAACAAATGGTTAAACTTTTCACAGAATTAGATATAGAAAGAGATATAATAGAAAATCTTTCAGGAGAGACGTCTATATCTTACACATTTACACCGGAATATATGAAAGACATAAAAAAAATGAATGAAGTAGAACAATGTGAGAAGGATTTATATGATATTACAGATAGCGTAACAGGTTATCAGAAGGCGAATTCAGGTGCTATACCTGAAAAAGTTGAGGATCTCGTACCTGCTTACCTGGAAAAAGTACCCAGGGCACCGGGGAAAGGAAATTACATAATTGTACCTATAGACGAAAAACCTGCTGGAGAATATCCTCCATTTTATGTAGCATATTCAGGTGATCTGGCTATTGAAGAAATAGAAAAAAATTATCCAAGATATTACTCAGAAACAGGATATACTCTGGGAAAAGATGAAGATGGAAATGAAAAATCCCTGCCCCTATCCGTGCCTGATATAATTGTAACCCTCGGAATAAAGGATAAAGAACCTTTCAAAAAAGTGGTTTCATTATTCACCAATTATTCTACTGAACTTCTGATAAAAAGCACATATAGAGGAATCTCTTATGAAGGATTTAACAATAAGAAAAATTTTATTACATCATCTCCTTTAAATGTATCTTATAGTTTTATTGATAATTACTTAGTCATAACACTAGGGAAAACAAAGAAACCCATGGAAAAAGCTATAGATACTTTTAAGGGTAATATAAAATCAATTCAACATTCAAGAGACTACAAAATAGCTATGAATCAGATATCCACAGAGAACCTTACAGGTGTCTCATTTATGAATTTAAAAGATACTACAGGTCTGGTGTTAATGTTTCAGGAAGACCAATTAAAAGGACAGGTGGATAAAATAAAGGAATTCTCAGGTTACTTAACCAGCCTATGGTCATCTACCTGTGTAGAAGAAGATGGAATTCATTCAAGCACTTTTATACCTTTAAATTACTATTAGCTTTAAACATAAAGTTTATTTTTACTGAAGCCAATAATTTAATAATAATGAAAATACTTATGCCTATAAATTACTAAAAATTTAACGATTTTTTAACAAAAAAAGAGGAACCAAAGGCTATAGATATAGCTTTTCTGCCAGAAGATGAAAAAAATATTTAAAACAAAAATTTTCTGCAAATTATTAAGGAAGCAGAAGAAAGCTTACAAAGAAGAATAGATATACATCAGAACATGGAAGAATAAAGTTTTCTGTATAAGAGTAAAGTAAAAAAGATTATAATCAAACTGGTCAGCTGGGCAAGGTTTAATCCTATTAAAATTGGATTTGATCCATCCCTGAAAAATTCTACAATAAAACGAACAACAGAGTAAAGACCCGTAAAATAACAAAAAACTTCACCTGAAAATCTATGTCTTTTCCAGATATACAAAAGCACTAAAAGTACTATTATATCCAGAATACATTCATATATCTGAGTCGGATGTCTGGGAAATCTACCAAGATTTGGGAAAACAACTGCCCAGGGAACAGAAGAAATCTTTCCATAGCAACATCCATTGAGGAAACATCCTATTCTCCCAAAAGCAAGGCCCAATATTCCGCATATTACACCAATATCCATCATATCCCATAAAGACAGCTTCATCTTTTTTGAAAACCAGATAATAAAGATAAGACCCCCAATTACACCTCCATGCCAGGCCAATCCACCGGTTCTTATATTGAGAGTTCTCAGAGGGTCTCCGGCATAATGGGTATAATTAAGTATAATATATAAAATTCTTGATCCTATAACACCTGAAAAAAAAGTACAAATTACCAGAAGAATAATCTGGTCAGAATTAATACCTCTGTCTTTACCGTATTTTATTCCGATAAAAAGAGCAAAAATCAAACCCAGAGCAATCATAAATCCGTAAGAATATACAGATAATGAACCGACATGAAAGAGAACCCTATGCATAATAGTGGATTATACTACATAAAATCAAATGTGACAAGCTAATAATGATTATTTCTAAAACATTAAAGGAAAACTCTTAAAAAAAAAGAATTATAGAAAATATAAAATAATAAAAGGAATAAGATTTCCTTAGTACCGCTCCAGGTAAAAAAGTATCCAAAAAATTTTAAATATACATACCTGTCCCTGTCCGGGCTCTGGAGCAAAAGATATGCCGTCAAAGGAGAAAGTTATAACTTAAATAAATGCAAAACTGTATATTCTGTAATAACAGATTTCATTGTAACAGGATCATAGATTTTGCGTA
>Ga0302240_1002119_pt1 | contig 14006 bp, 9 predicted proteins | sample AAG_UR_His_MG_FD_193538 | JGI IMG/M metagenome (GOLD analysis project Ga0302240, IMG submission 193538) | Enriched activated sludge microbial communities from anaerobic digester in WTTP, New Holstein, Wisconsin, United States - AAG_UR_His | ecosystem: Engineered > Bioreactor > Anaerobic >... | reverse complement strand
CGCCGTGGATGCCTTGCTGCGCCACGCTTCGACGATGCAAGCCAGCGACTTGTATGTGTTGAGCGACGAGACGTGCGGCAACATCTGCATGCGCCGGCTGGGCAAGATCGAGCCGATCGCTTTCGTCTCCAGTGACCTCAGTCGCCAGCTGATCGCCCATGTCAAAGCGATGTCGGGCATGGACGTCGCCGACCGCAGGCGCCCCGGCGAAGGGCGCTGGTTGCACGCCAAAGGGGGGAGACGCCTGGATATCCGCATCAGCTGCATCGGCACGCTGTTCGGCGAGGACCTGACGATGCGGTTGTGGGACCGTGACGGGGGACTGCGACGGCTGGATTGCCTGGGCATGTTTTCCAAGGATCTGGAAACGCTGAAGAGCCTGCTCTCCAGGCCCAGCGGCCTGCTGCTGGTGACGGGGCCCACGGGCACAGGCAAGACGACCACGCTGTACGCGTGCTTGACGCACCTGAACAACGGCGAACGCAAGATCAACACGCTGGAAGACCCGATTGAATACGCCATCGACGGACTCCGCCAATCGCAGGTCAATCCGAAGATCGACGTGGATTTCCCCCAGCTGTTGCGGCATGTTCTGCGGCAGGCGCCCGACGTGATCATGGTCGGTGAGATCCGCGACGAGGAGACCGCCGTGGCTTCCGTGCGCGCGGCCAATAGCGGCCACCTGGTGCTCTCCACCTTGCACGCTCCGGTCTCATCCGCCGCCGCGCAGAGCATGTTGGCGCTGGGCGCGCCGCCCTATTTCTTGTCCAGTTGTCTGCTGGGGATCGTCGCCCAGCGGTTGGTGCGGACACTCTGCCTCGACTGCCGCCAGCGGTTCGACTTGGATGAGTCCCCGGCCACCTTTGACGAGATCCAGGACCTGCTCGAACCCGGCGAAGGCCGCGCGATTTACGGCCCCGGCAGTTGCGAAGCGTGCCAGCGTACCGGTTATGCCGGCCGCACCGGCCTGTTTGAAATCTTGACCCTGAACCGGGACATCCGCCGCTTGATCGCCGATCACAGTACGGCCGAACAGATCGGCGAGGCGGCCATCAAGAACGGCATGATTCCCTTTCGTCGCGGAGCGTTGCTGAAAGTGGCCCAAGGGATGACCAGCACCGAGGAAATCCTGCGGACCGTGCCGGCCGAGTTCCTCGGCATCGAAGACTGACGAGACGCCCCGCTCTGATCGGCGCGAGAACTCCCAGCGGGCGCTCGTCGCGAATCGCCTGTTGGCAGCCGGCGAGGCGGGAGGCGGACGCTTGCTTGACAGCGACCGCGGCGCCGCCTAGATTTACGGCCATCGTCAGCCTTTCGCCTTCCCGTCCCATGAAGAGGAGCAACACGATGGAAACGAGGCCGAGTCTGAGCCGCCGGAGCTTTCTGAAATGCAGCGCAGCGACGGGAGTGGCGTTGGCGGCGCCGCTGGTGGTGCCGGGACACGTGCTGGGCCGGGGCGCTGCTGCCCCCAGCCAGCGGATCGTGATGGGGGTGATCGGATACGGCGGCCGGTGCGCGGCGATTCTGCCCCATTTCCTGATGTTCGACGACGTGCACTGCGTGGCCGTGTCGGACTGCCGGTCGGAGCGACTGGCCGCGGCCAAGAAGGTCGTCGACACCAAGAACGGAAACCAGGACTGCGCCACCTATCCCGACTTTCGTGACCTGCTGGGCCGCGCCGACATCGACGCCGTGCTGATCGCCACGGGCGACCGCTGGCACACGCCGCTGTCGATTTTGGCCGCCAAGTCGGGCAAGGACATCTACTGCGAGAAGCCCGTCTCGCTGGCCATCGGCGAGAGCCGGGCGATGGCCGACACGATGACGCGCTACGGCACCGTCTACCAGGCCGGCCACCAGCGCCGCTCCGTGGCCTCGTACCGTTTCCAGATCGAGTCGGCCCGCAAGGGCATGATTGGAAAAGTCCACACGGTGATCTGCCAGGTGTGGGAAGGTCCGACGGTCGCACTCGACAAGCCGCGACCCGTGCCGGAGGGCTTTGATTACGATATGTGGCTCGGTCCGATCCCCTGGCGTACGTACTCGCCGGCCTTCGTGAGCGGGTGGAACTATTTCTGGGACACCGGGGCCGGGCCCATCATCGGCATGGGCTGCCACTATACCGATATCGCCCAATGGGGCCTGGAGCGCGACGACACGGGCCCCGTCAGCTACGAGGGCACGGCGACGTGGAAACCGGACGCGTACAGTGAAACGCCCGTGACGGCCGACTGCACCTGTACCTATGCCGACGGCGTCAAAATCGTCATCCGCTCCAGCGGTCTTTTTCAGGATCGTTACATCCGCTTCGTCGGCACCGAAGGCTGGATCCAGGTGGACGATCAGACCGACGCGGTGACGGCCGAGCCGAAGTCGATTCTGCAAGCCAGAAACCTGTCGGCTCCCGGCTGGGCCCAAACAGGCGACCACGTGCGCGACTGGCTGGATTGCATCAAGTCCCGCAAGCAGCCCGTCTGCCACCCCGAAAGCGCCCACCGCGCCACCACCATCTGCCATGCAGCGAACATCGGCCTGCGCCTAGGCCGTTCGCTGAAGTGGGACCCGGTGGCCGAACGGTTCCTGGACGACGACCAGGCCAACGCCATGCTGTTGCGAGCCATGCGGCCGCCCTGGTCGCTGATCTAACGCCCCAGCAGTCCCAGCCGCTGCCCCTGATAGCCCTTGGCCGCGATCGCCTGCAGCCAGGCCCCGTTTTCCAAGTACCAGTCAATCGTACGTCCCAGGCCGGCTTCGAATGTGTACTGCGGTTCCCAGCCCAGCTCGGTGCGCAACCGGCTGGCGTCGATGGCATACCGCAGGTCATGTCCGGGCCGGTCGCTGACGAACGCGATCAGGTCCCGATAGCTGCCCGCCGCCCGCGGCCGTTTTTGCTGCAGCAGATCGCACAGCAAGTACACAATGTCCAGGTTGTTCCATTCGTTCAGGCCGCCGACGTTGTACGTCCGGCCGTCGCAGCCGCAGCGGACGATCCGCTCGATTGCTCGGCAGTGATCCTCGACGTACAGCCAGTCGCGGACGTTCTGGCCGGTCCCGTAGATCGGCAGCGACTGGCCGGCCAACGCCCGTGTGATCATCAGCGGGATCAACTTTTCCGGGAACTGGTAGGGGCCGTAGTTGTTCGAGCAGTTGGAGATGGTGACCGGCAGTCCGTAGGTATGGCCCCAGGCGCGCACCAAATGGTCGGAGGCGGCCTTCGAGGCGCTGTACGGGCTGTTGGGATGGTAGGGCGTTTCTTCCGTGAAGTAGCCTGACGGACCCAGCGAGCCGTACACTTCGTCGGTGCTGACGTGGTGGAAGCGGAACACTTTGCGGGCCCGCCACGCCGCCAGCGATTGCTGCAGCAGCGTGTACGTGCCGATGATGTTGGTGTCCAGGAACGCCCGCGGGCCGGTGATCGAGCGATCGACGTGGCTCTCGGCGGCGAAATGCACGACGGTGTCGATGGGCTCCTCGGCAAAGACCTGAGCCACCGGCGGTTCGTCACAGATGTCGGCGTGTACGAAGCGATAGCGATCGCCGTACCGTTCCGCCACGCCGGCGAGACTGCTCAGGCTGCCGGCGTACGTCAAGGCGTCCAGGTTGATCACCCGGACCGCCGGATCGGCGGCCAGCAGGTGGCGGATGAAACTGACGCCGATGAAACCGGCGCCGCCGGTGACCAAGACGATGCGGGGAATGTGTTGGATCTCAGGCATAACGTTCGCGCGGTGACCGAAAACGGCGGAGGGCGCACTCGGTAGTGGCTTCCCATCCAAGACAAAGCTTATCATGGATTGATTACGTCGCGATGGCAAGGCATATTGGTGCCTGTCGGAAGCAGAATTTTGCTGTTCGAGGGCTGCGTGCGGCCGCCGGCCGTGTCAGGAGTCTACCCATGCAATTCGATCATGTCGGCATTGTGACCAACGAGAAGAAGCCGGGCGCGGTTTTTGTGGAAGCCACGCGGGTGTGGGTTACCAACTTGGAGGATCACCCGTATCGGGTCGAGTGGCTGTACTTCGAGCCCGACAGTCCGGTGACCGGCCCTCTGCGGGACGGCCCGCATATCGGCTTTCGGGTCGACAGCGTGGAAGCCATCCACAAAGCGGCAAAGGGGCTGAAGGTCTTGCTGGAGCCGTTCGACGCGGGCTTCGCCGTGGCCGGCTTCTACCAGACGCCGGACGGGGCCGCGATCGAATTCGTCACCTACAAGGACGGCCCGTCCCCGTGGGCGGCGGCCAAATCGTAGGCCGCACGCTCCGAGGCTGTGAAAAATTGGGACAGGCACCTCGCAGCCTCCTGTTTTTCCAGGGATTGGCGTGTACGAGCACGGCAGGAGGTCAAGCGAGAACGGTTTCCCATGTCGCACACGTACTCGTACACTCGTATCTCTTCCCGATCTTGATCCCCTAGGCCGTTGACCGCGTTAGGACCCGATCATGTTACACGGTTTCCTCCGCGTCCTGGATGCCGAACAGATGGACCGCCTGCACGCCGGCGCGCTGGCGATCCTCCAGCGCACCGGCCTGCAGATCCAGGGCGAGTTTCTCCTGCGCGCCTTGGCGGACGCAGGCTGCAGGGTCGACTTTGCGGCGCGGCGGGCCTGGTTCCCCCCGGACCTGGTCGAGCGGCAGATCGCCGCCCAGCGGGACCGCTACCGCATGGTCCGCTCGTCGCTGTGGTACCCCTTCTGCCGCGAGTTGCCGCCCGACGGCGTCGCCGTGCCGGAGCGGTTCGTGGTCGACTACGGGTTCGGCACGCCGTGGATTTTCGACTATCGCCAGCGGCGCTACCGTGGGCCGACCGTCCAGGACCAGATCGAGGCCATCCAACTGGGCAACGCGCTGGACTGCGTCGCGGCGGTGAACGCGCCGTTCATTTGCAGCGAATTCGACCCGCGCCTGGAGAACATCGAATCGGCCCGGCTGCTGCTGTTGCACACCAAGAAACCCGGCTGGGTCGGCACCAGTTCCGGCGCGCAGGTCAAGTACCTGGCGGAGATGGCCGCGCTGGCCACGGGCGGCGATCGGGAACTGCTGAGCACCCAGCCGCCGATCATCGTCACCGCGTACTGCACCACCTCGCCGTTGAAATTGGACACGCGATCGTGCGAAGTGTTAGAACAGGCTTTGAAGTACGACTTTCCGGTCAACTTTGCACCCATGCCCATCCTGGGCGCGACCAGTCCCGTCACCCCGGCCGGCAGCGTGATCGTCGCGGCTGCGGAAATCCTGGGCTGCCTGGCCGCGACGACGTTGATCCAGCCGGACCGGTTCTATTTCTCGACCAGCATCGCGGCTGAGATGGACATGCGCACGACGCAAGTTTGCTTCGCCACTCCGGCAGCCATCCTCACGGACGCCGCGCTGCACCAGTTGTTCCGCTGCAAGTACGGTTTGGTACACAACGTCGAACCGGCGTATGTCGAGGCGAAAGTGCCCGGCATTCAAGCCGCGATGATGAAGGTCTATCGCCAAATGGCCCTCGGCTCGACGGTCAGCCTGCCGTTGGCGATCGGCGCCCTGGACAGCGCCGCCGTGTTCTCGCCGACCCAGGCCATGATCGACCTGGAGGCGAACGAAGCGCTTTACAAGTTCTATGCCGGAATGGAGGTCAGCGACGAAACGATGGGCCTGGACGTGATCTCCGAGATGGAGTTCTGTTCCCAGCGGACGTACCTGGAGACGGAGCACACGGCGCACCACTTCCGCCAGGTGGGTTGGCTGCCCAAGCTGTTTGACCGCAGCTACTGCGATCATGAGTCGCCCGCGGTCGTCAGCGACGAGGCCCTGCTGGACCGGGCGGACCAGGCCTGGCGCAGGCTGGTCGCCCAGCAAGAACCGCCGCAGATCGGTCCAGCCTTTGCCCGAGAGCTGGACCGCATCACCGCCGCCGCCCGCCGTGAACTTTTGGACGCATAACGCCGCCGTTCAAGCCGCCGCCAGCGCCTTGTCGGCGGCTTGGCGGATGTAGGCTTCCGACGCATCCTGGCGAGTGTCACGCAGGTGCTGGTAGATCCGCCGAGCCTCCGCCTTGTTGCCGGCGGCGGTCAGCTTTTCGGCCAGCACCAGGCAGTGTTTGGCGGCCTGGATCCGCTCCCAGCCGGGTTGCACATCGGCCGCCTTGATCAGCAAGTCGACAGCGCCGGCGTCGCCCAGATTGGCGAGTCCTGCGCCGGCGGCGATGCGGACCTCGCGGTCGTTGTCCTTCAGCGCCTGCTTGAACGCGTCGGCAGCGCCCGCATCGGCCAAGGCGGCCAGGCTGTGCAGAATGGTCAGCCGGCAGCGGCCCTTGGCGTTGGGCAAGGCCGACCGCAGCTGTTCGCCGGCTCCGTCCTTGATTGCGACCAAGGCCATCGCGGCGGCGTCGCACAACGCTTCATCCGTCAGCAGCTTGCCCAGCGCCGCGGCCGACTCGCGATGGCCGGCCCACTGCAGCGTCTGGCACAGGAAGCCCTTGACGTACGGCGTATGGTCGCCGGTGAGGGCCTCGCACAGCACTTCACACAGCGCCCGGCGACCGTTTTCGTCCTTGGCGACAAGCGTATGGTTGGCCAGGCAGTGCAAAGCGTAATGCGGTTTGACATCCTGATCGCTGCCCGGCTCGCCGAGCATTTCGATCAGTCCGCGGACGTTGTCGCGGCCGCCCCCGTGGATCGAGGCGATCGCTTTTTCGATTTTCTCTTTGTCGATATTTTCCGTGTACATTCCCCGGCCGTCGGGATCGGGCATCTGGCCGACCAGGGCCTTCAATTGTTCCGAGACTGCCATCGCATGGGTTCCTTTCAGTGTCAGCGAACGGGCCGATGTTGTCTTTCCAAATCTGAAATCTCGAATCTCAGATCTCAGATCTCAAATCTCAAATGTGAAATTTCAAATCTGAAATCTGCCTACAGCCGCCACGGGGCCCGCAGTGGCGGGTTGACCAGGCGGTTGGCTTCTTCGTCGCCGACGATCTGTTCGGTGACGGGGTCGAACTTCAGCGGCCGCCCGCAGCGGAAGGCCACGTTGGCCAGGTGGTAGATCGTGGCCACGCGGTGCGAGCGCTCGGCGTTGCCGCCGGTTTTCGACCGCGTGCGGATCGCCTCCTCGAAAAACGGCAGCCGCACCGGATCGGGCATCTCGTCCAGTTTCTTCCGGTCCTCCTCGCTGAGCATCTTCAGCAGTTCGGCCTCGCCCAGGTTTTTGTGCTGGTGCCGGTTGTATCGCTCGCCCCACTCGGTGCTTTCCAGCACCAGGGTAAAGCCGTCGGCGTATTTCAGTTCACACCAGCCCCACATGCCGCAGCATTCGGGATGCGCCGGTGGGGCATAGGGGATAATCTCCACGGGGGCGGTCAAATCGCGGCCGTACTGATAGGCCAGCGCGTGCAGGTGGTGGTGGGCCATATCGGCCAGGCCGCCGCCTTCGTGGTCCCAGTAGCCGCGGTGCGTGCCGCCGACCCGGTGCGGGTTGAAGGGCCGCAGCGGGGCCGGCCCGCAGTACATGTCCCAGTCGAGGCTCTTGGGCACCTCCCGGACCTCGTACTTGACCCGGCCGCTCCATTCCGCCACCTTGAATCCGCCGGGCCGGACGAGCACCGAGTCGCAGTTCTTCAGCAGCCCGCTCTCGAAGATCTTGCGGACCTTGTTGGGGTTGTAACCACCCTTGCGTTCGACTTGGAAGACACGGCCGAATCGCCGTTCGGCGTCGGCCACCGCGCGGCCTTCCGAAATGAATCGCGTCATCGGTTTCTCGCACACCACGTCCTTGCCGGCCTCCATGGCGGCGATCGAGATCAAGGCGTGCCAGCCGGGATGCGTGGCAACGGCCACCACCTGGATGTCCTGCCGCTCGAGCAGCAGGCGGTAGTCGGTGTAGTACTCCTTGTTGTCGCAGCGGTCCTTGAATTTCACGTCGCACGAGGCCAGCCGTCGGACATTGGGGCCCAAACACCCGAACGTTCCCGGCCCGCGGCCGCCGCAGCCGATCAAGGCCCCGCCAATCTCCTCGCTGGGGGGCGTCTCGCCCATTCCCAAGACATGTCGCGGCACAATCGCAAAGGCCGCGACTCCCGCCGCCGAGCCTTGCACGAACTGCCGGCGACTCAGCCTCGCTTTCGGCTTCTTCATGATCTGCGCTCCTTGAAGGTTCCAAGGGCGATGGCCCTGACACGATCCGGCCGGACCGCCCAGTCCGGCTGTCGCGTTCAGCACCGCCGCCCGTCACATCGAACCGCGCCGGCCCGTCCGGATCACGCCCCGCCGGGCCACAGCGCACCGCGGTCATTGTATCGGCTTGGCAATCGCCTTGAAAATCAGGGGGACGGGCCGCGGAAGAAAAAGCAGGCCGCCAGGACGCGCACAGGAACATGAGGGAAGAGAAAGATGCCGGCGAGAAGCGGACAGAAAGAGGTGACAGAAAGATGACCAAGGAAGCTCATCCGGTCATTTTTCTGCCACCGACATCTTTCTGTCAGCTTTCTTCGTCTTTCTGAGTTTCAGATACCAGACGCAATCAAGGGGAGCGCGGGGTTGCCCAGGCGGCTCAGCAGGACGCCAACATGGTCGGACACGCCTTGGTCGCGGAGCAACTCAGGCGGGCACGGAATGCCTGCCACGTGCCGCCGCCGACTTGGCTTCCGCGGCAGGCTCTGCCGGCTTCGGTTCCGCAGCGGGGGCTTCCTTCTCCGCCTCGGGGGCCGGGGCGTCCGGCTTGGCTTCTGCGTCGGGGGCCGGAGCGTCCTGTGCGTCTTCCGCGGCCGGCGCCTCCTCCTCGGCCCCTGCGGCCCCGTCTTCGGGGACCAGCGCCGATCTGACGCCGTACTGATGGACCAGTCGGCCGCCCAGGTGGGCTCCGCTGGCCATATACACATTGGCCCCCATCAGCGCTGCCAGGAACACCAGGTTCACCGGGAAAGCGAATTTCAAGCTTTGCAGTGAGTTGGCCAACAGCGGCAGGACAACAATTCCCGCGTAGATGACGGTCAGAGCGACGAACACGTTTCGTGCCTGCTCCATCAGGTCTTCGTGTTCCTGCATGACGTCCCACATCGCATCGTCTTCGGCATCTTCCACCACGTCGCGTGCCGCGATGCCCGTGGCCACCGCGACAAACGTGCCGGCCGTGCCGCCGATCAACACAATCAGGGCCGACACGGAGAACCACCAGCCGCGTTTGGGCACGATCATCGCCAGGACGACAAACACGGCCGCAAACAGCAGCAAGGCAATCGGGAAATGGACGACCAGAGGGTGCATGCCTTCCGGAGGCGGCACCGGCGGCGGAGCCAGAAAATCTTTGAACACGGTTGGACTCCTTGATGCAGAAATGCCTGCGTGGAAACCGGTCACGTAGCCGGGTTCCCGCCGCGAGCATTGTAAGGTCTGGAACAGGGAAATACAGCCGGGTTCGAGGTTCCGGACCGTCTGGGGAAAGCCGTCATGACCGTGTACGAGGCTCGGAAACGCTCCGGCAGTTAAGAAAAGACACGCCGAGCCCCGCAAAACTTAGGGCCGCCCCAACGAATTGTCGGGACGGCCCTTTCTCGTCGTTATCACTGGGTCCAATGGGCGGTCGCCGGCTGCCAGCAAGCTGACAGAACGCGGCAGTCGTTCATCGAACGGCTACCCGCGGCGGCCTACGTCTTCTTCTTGGCCGGGGCCTTCTTGGCAGGCGCCTTTTTGGCGGGCGCCTTCTTGGCGGGCGCCTTCTTCGCGGCTGCTTTCTTCGGTGCAGCTTTCTTCGTGGCCACTATACGTCCTCCGTAAAACTAGGTTCCGGCGAGTTCCTTCTCGATGGCATCCAGGTTGCCCCGAGCCGACGAGTCCTACTCGCCAACTGCTTGACTGCCACTGACTCGTTTCCGAGTTGTCTGCCCCCGTCCTCATTCCGAATGAAGCGAGCACAGACGCGGGTGGCACGTAATCTCCATGCACTGCTAGCTAATCTTTTTACGCATCGGCAAAAATTATGCAACACGTTTTCAACATGTTTTCCACAAATAAACAAAAGATTTTCTCCGCGTCAGTACAGCGAGATCACGCTGCCGCCGGGCAGCGTACACGCCGGTTGCTCGCGGCGCTGCGCGATGCCGAACAGTCGGCGCGACTGCGGTCGCTGGCGGCGCAGTTGCCACCAGCGCCGCCACGAACCGCGCGCTGGGTGCGCCGGCCGGCGCTGTCCGGCCGCCGACAGAATCTCGCACCACGCGGCGGACCAAGACCCGCGCCGGATGTGAATCGGGTCCAAACCGTACCATTCCCGTCGTGGCGACTGTAACGCGGCGCGGTGCCGCGCCGCTAACTCGATGACGCGCGCGTTCAACTCCCGCGCTCGCTGCATCGCGTCCGTAAATGTCACTCGCGATCCCGGAAACAGCAGCCACCGAATGGCGCGATACTGCCACGACGTGACCGACCCGATTCGCGCCAACGGGAGTTCGGTGACAACGATCCGATCACACCCACCGCGCAGTCGCACCAGACACTCCTCAACCCACTCCGCGATCTGGCCGACGCTCGCGCCGTACAGAATGTCATTGCCGATATCCGTAATCAACGCCGCCGCCGACAGCGCGGGCCGGCGTTGCAAGTCCTCCCAAAGCCCGCACTGCAAGATCCCCGGCAGCGACCGTCCGAGCACGCGACTGGTCTGTCCGTACGATCGACCGTGGCCACAAGCCACCAGCACATCCAGCGGCGGTTCCCAGATCAACTCGGCGGTCTCGATGATCGTGGAGATCGCCCGCACGACGTTGCTGGCGCCCAGAAAAACGACTCGCCGCGACGAGTTCGGCGTCGGTGCATCCGCGGGGCCAACTGCCGGCTCGAACCCCGTTTTGCAGCCCCCCTGAATCACCACATTCTGCCTCGCAAGTTCTGAATTGCCATGAAGTTAGAAAATGCCAGCAGACCGAAGAGGATTCCCAGGAACCGGTCGTGCAGCACCCCGAAGCTCACAAAGGCGACCGCCGCGCCGACGATCACCGACAGCCACAGCGATTTGACTACGCCCTCCCAGGGATCCCTGGCGACGAGTACTTCCCGCGCGATCTGACCGCCGTCCAACGGATACACGGGCACCAGGTTCATCAGTCCCCAGAGGATGTTCACCCACAGAAGGCTGTAGACCAATTCGTACCACGCCTCGTTGACGGCTTCCGGCAGTCGTACGGCGGGGATGGGAAGGAAGCCGTAGGCCAAGCCGAACCGCACGACGCCTCCGGCGGCAAAGACCAGCGCCACGACCAGAGCGGCCAACAAGAAACCCGCGCCAGGCCCCGCCGCCGAAATCAGGATCTGGGACAGCGGTCCCCGCGTGCGTCTCCCAGCACCCGCTCGCCATGGCGACGATTCGGGAATCGCCATCCCGCCCATCATGTACAGGACGATTCGCGCATCTTGGCCGAAGTAACGCATCGTCAGCGCGTGCCCTAACTCATGTACCAGGATGGACACGAACACCGCAGCCGCCCAAATCACCAGCGGCAATCGCTCGCCGCCGCCGCTCGCGCCAATCAAGAATGCCACCAGCCAGAACAACGGGTGCACCCGCACGGGGATGCCCGCAATGCGGAAGTGCAAATCGAACTGAGTTTGTGCTGGCTCACCGGCGAACACGGCATGGAGTCCTTGCGTTTCAAAGTAGCCATCACGCTCCGCGTGATGATCGCCAACAAGAATTGGACAGTTATTGACTCGCCGAACCTGAACCCCCGCTTCCGTCCAAGAAACCGGGGCTCGCCCATTCGCTCGGATTCTAACAGGATCAAGCTGGAAAGAAAACGCCTGTCGGCGCGTGCTCGTCGCAAACCTCGTCGCCATTCCTGCCGGAGCCCTTGTCGCCGCCCCCTTTCCGCTTGCCCCATCGACGAAATCGGGGCGGGCTGGGGGCGTTTCGCTCCGCGAAAAGAAAGGCTATCCTCTCGCGGAGCGAGAGGGCTACTTTGGAGAGGACTACTTTGGAGAGGGCTACTTTGGAGAGGACTCAATCATGCCGACCAAGACGCCTGCGGCGGACCTGTGGACGTTCACTGCGGAGGATCGGGCCGTGGCCCGGACGCTTGCCGCGCGACTGCCGGGGCAACTGTTCGACGCCCACGCGCATCTGTACGAGCAGGCGCACATCGGTCCCGGCATTCGCTTAGTTCAAAGCGGGCCCGCTCGTGCAGGAGCGGACGTTTGGCGCCGCTGCCTGGGACAGCAGTTCGGTGCGGCGCGGCTCAAGCATGCCCTGTGCCTGCCGTTTCCCTCACGCGGCGGCGATGCCGCGGCGGCCAACCGTTTTGTGGTGAAGGAGGTCCGCCGTCGCAAGCACCTGCGCGCCCTGGTGCTGGCCGGCCCCGCGACGCCGCGAGCGGAGATCGAATCGCTGCTGGATGCCGATCCGCAGATCGTCGGATTCAAAGTCTATCACTTCCTGGCCCCGCGTGCGGATACGTTCCAGTGCGAGCCGTCGGAATACATTCCGGACTGGGTTTGGCAGTCGGCCGGCGCTCGGGGCCTGGTGATCCTGCTGCACCTGGTGCGGGACGGCGCCTTGGCCGACCGCGCGAATCAGCGGTACATCCGGCGCTGCTGCCAGCGATTTCCTCGGGCGAAACTGGTGCTCGCTCACGCAGGTCGCGGGTTTCACGCGCCGAATACGGCCCGCGGCGTGTCCTCCCTGCGCGGCTTGGACAACGTCTGGTTCGACACCTCCGCGATCTGCGAGTCCGATCCGATCGCCGCGATCCTGGACGAATTCGGGCCGCGCCGTGTACTGTGGGGCAGCGATTTTCCAGTCTCTCAACAGCGTGGCCGCTGCGTGACGCTGGGCACCGGCTTTGCCTGGATCACGACGGACCAGGTGGACTGGAACCGGCGCGCGCTGTTCGGCCGCCCCGTGCTCGTGGGCTTGGAATCGACGCGGGCCCTGCTGGACGCCGCCGCCCGGTTGGGCCTCGATTCGGCCGACCTCCAGGACGTGTTCCACGATAACGCCGCGCGATTGACGGGGTTGCTGGTCGAATCGGGCACCCGGACACAGGAACGGTACCGCACCGCCAAGGCGCTGATCCCCGGCGGTACCCAGCTGCTGTCCAAACGTCCGGAGATGGCGGCGCCGGACCAGTGGCCGGCCTATTTCCGCGAGGCGCGCGGGTGCGAGGTCTGGGACCTCGACGGCCGGCACTATTACGACTGCGGCCTGCACGGCATCGGGGCGACCCTGCTAGGGTTCCGCGATCCCGAGGTGACCCGGGCGGTGCAACGCCGTGTCGCCCTGGGCAGCCTGTGTACGCTCAATCCGCCGGAGGAGGTGGAACTCGCCGAGCGGCTGTGTGCGATTCACCCTTGGGCCCAGCAGGCCCGCTTCACGCGGACGGGCGGCGAGGCCATGGCCGTGGCGGTGCGCATCGCCCGGGCGACGACCGATCGCTCGGCGGTCGCCATCTGCGGCTATCACGGCTGGCACGATTGGTACCTGGCGGCCAATCTGGGCGAGACCGAGGCCCTCAGCGGCCATCTGCTGCCGGGCCTGGAACCGCTGGGAGTGCCCCGTGAATTGCGCGGCACCGCGTTTACGTTTGCCTACAACGACCGGCGGCAATTCGACCGCATCCTGGGCGAAGCGGGGCAACGTTTGGCTGCCGTGGTCATGGAGCCGTGCCGCTACCGCGACCCGGAGCCGGGATTCCTGGAGTATGTGCGCGACCGGGCGCACCAGGTTGGCGCCGTGCTGGTTTTCGACGAAATCACGATCGGCTGGCGTCTGTGTTTCGGCGGCGCCCATCTGCGGCTGGGCGTCCAGCCCGACATGGCCGTGTTTGGCAAGACGCTTTCCAACGGGCACCCGATGGGGGCCATCATCGGGACCCGCCAGGCGATGCAAGGCGCCCACGGTTCGTTCATCAGCAGCTCGTACTGGACGGACGGCGTCGGCCCGGCGGCCGCGCTGGCCACGATCGAGAAAATGTCGCGGATCGACCTTCCCGCGCATTGCCAACAGACCGGCGCCCACATGCAGGCCGCTTGGCGCCGGCACGCC
>Ga0302240_1002113_pt1 | contig 14044 bp, 7 predicted proteins | sample AAG_UR_His_MG_FD_193538 | JGI IMG/M metagenome (GOLD analysis project Ga0302240, IMG submission 193538) | Enriched activated sludge microbial communities from anaerobic digester in WTTP, New Holstein, Wisconsin, United States - AAG_UR_His | ecosystem: Engineered > Bioreactor > Anaerobic >... | reverse complement strand
CCGCACGGATTCTTCAAAGAGTGCTTGCATCAGGCCTGCCGGGGCGTGTTTTCACCGAACTCCTGTTCGTGTTTGCGGCTCGTCAGGACCCCCTGGTCTATGACTTCACGATACGTGAATACTGGCCCGCCGCCCGCAGGGGAAGACCCGTCATGGACACGGACCCGATGCTCTCTTTCCTGTCGGAAGCACATTATGACGGCCGCTTGGACAATCAGTGGTCGGAGAAGGTGTCGGTGCGCATCGCCCGCTGCGTTCTTGGTCTCCTGCGGGATGTCGGATTCCTCCGCGAAGTCGTCCGGGGCCGCAGGGAGATCGTCAATTACCGCATGTCGGATGAAGGGGCCGCGATCTTGGCCCGAGAACTCAATGAAGCGGGCGTGACGGATTCCTCCCTCTGCAACCACCCCGACTGGGGGCTGTTCGGAATGACGCCGTCCGAGGTGGTGGATAAGTTGGACGGGATCGGTGAACACCGCGGGGTGATCGTCCAACGCGCCGGTTCGGTCGTGCATTTCACCTGGGTCGTCAAATCCATTGAGGAGCTGATCGATGTACTCGCTTGATAACGCATTCAGCGAACTGCTCGATAAAATCCGAGACCCCGACGCGCTCAACCCGGCTAAGAGTGCACCTGTATTTTACTTCCGTTATCCGCCTGAAATGATGCTCACCGTCAAGAAGCATCTTCCCCGCTTGATATCGAGAGTCAAGCAGGAGACCGGTCACGAAGTCCGCCGCGTTTCTCTTGCCGATGTTATCTGGAAAATTGTGGATAAGTCGGGAAGATGGGACATCTGGCTCGACCTGGAGGGTGATGCCGACGCCGACCAAATTAATGAGGCGGTCCGTGATGTTCTGCGTCAGGGAAACGCGATGATCAATCATGTCACTGAAGCGATCACATCCGCGCCGGAGGGCACAATCGTCTTCTTGACGGAGTCCGAGCTTCTGCATCCCTATCTGAGAACCCGCGTCATTGAGGAGTACCTGCATAACAAAGTCACTGTCTGCACAATCATATTCTACCCCGGAGAACGAAGCGGCCAATTCGGATTGAAGTTCTTTGGGTTTTACAAAGAAGACAGCGGATACCGCTCGACAATTATCGGAGGCCTTTAGCGATGACCAAAATCCACGAATACTTCAGGCGTGACATAAATCGGACCATTGAGAAAGTCATCGACTATTACGCCCAGGAGGAGGACCGCCTGGCGCGTGAGGTCGCCGAATACGAGGTTACGGACAATATCGAGTCCTGTTTCCGCAAGTTTCTCGACGTTTTCGGCGAAGGCGTCAGGGGCGGTCAGGTGACCGAGATCGGCATCTGGGTATCGGGCTTTTACGGTAGCGGCAAGAGCTCGTTCACCAAATATCTCGGGGCGTCCCTCGATCCGGCGCGGACGGTTCAGAACAAACCCTTCCTCGATCTTCTTTGCGACCGCTTCCACCGCAACGAAATTCCGGCCGCACTGCGCACCGTCTCCAAGAAACATCCGACGGCGGTTGTATTGCTCGACCTCGGCGCGGAACAGCTCGCCGAGAGCGCCGCCGCTCCCGTCTCCACTGTGCTCTATTGGAAGGTTTTACAGTGGGCGGGATTCTCCAAGGAGAAGAAGACCGCGCAGCTCGAATTCACCCTCGACCGGCGCGGCAAATACGACGACTTCAAGCGGAAATACAAAGAGCGTTACAAAGGGGAATGGAACGAAATCCACAACGATCCGCTGATAGGGGTGGCCCACGCCGCGGAGATCGTGCCGGAGGTTCTGCCCGATGATTTCCCCACGCCGGAGAGCTTCCGCGGCCTGCGGTTTGAGGAAGCTCGGGACGTGCGCGACCTGGCTCGTGACATCATCGATATCTGCAGGCACAAGACCGGCCATGAGAACATCCTGCTCCTGGTCGACGAAGCCGGCCAATACGTCGCACCCCGCGGCGAGCTGATCCTCAACCTCGACGGCTTGGCGCGGAACCTCAAGGAACTCGGTAAAGGCAAGGTTTGGATCGCCGCCACCGGCCAGCAGACTTTGAGCGAAATCGTCGAAAAGGCCGCCCACAATTCCGCCGAACTGAACAAATTGCGAGACCGTTTCCCGATTTCCATACATCTCGACGCAAGCGACATCCGGGAGATCACACACCGGCGTCTGCTCGATAAATCCGAGGAAGGACGGAAGAAGCTGGAAGCCCTGTTCAAGGAGCACGGCCAATCAACGGTCACCCACACCCGCCTCTCCGGTACGGCCCTGTTCAAGGGCGACCCCGACTCGGAAACGTTCACGCGCCTCTATCCGTTCCTGCCGCAGCACTTCGACCTTCTGCTGGAACTCATCCGGGCCCTTGCCCGTTCCACCGGCGGCATCGGCCTGCGGTCGGCGATCCGGGTCATCCAGGACGTGCTGGTGGACAAGAGCCGCGTCCTCGGTACCGACGCCGTCAAGCTCGCCGACCGGGAGATCGGCGCGCTCGCCTGCGTGGACGATTTCTACGACACCCTCCGCGCGGACATCGCCAAGGTCCTGCCCCATGTCATCGGCGGAGTGGAGAAGACGGCAAAGGTCTTCGGGGTCGACTCCCTCGAAACACGCACGGCCAAGGCGGTCGCCGCCCTTCAACCTGTGGAGACCTTCCCCCGTACCGCGGAGAATCTCGCCGCGCTGCTCTATCGAAAAATCGGGGCTCCCGGGCTGCTCGACTCGGTGCGGGAGGCTCTTCGAAAGATCGCGTCCGAAAAGGAATGCGGACTTATCGAGGACCCGCAGGCAGGCGGTTGGGTGTTTCTGAGCGACGCCGTCAAACCGATCCGCGACAAGCGCAACAGCTATACGCCGACCTCGGGCGAATGCGCCAGAGCGAGGATCGAAGTGATCAAACAAGGCACGGCGGACCATGCTCTGTTCCGGGTGCAGCCAGCCGTGAGACTGGAGAACATCAAGGAAGTCAGGTCATCGGTCAAACTCGGCCGAACGCTGGTCGTAGGCGGCTCCGAAGATATCGAGCTGCGTCTGGAATTCGTCGATCCGGCTCTCTGGGAAGGCAAGCGGGGGGAATTCCTGGTCTCCACCAACACGCAGGTGGAGCTGAGGAACACCGTGGTCCTCCTGGTGAAAAACGACGACGCAGTGGAGGAGCTCCTTCCGGAAATCGTGCGCTCGGAAAAAGTCCTCGACGACGTCGACGAGCGGGCGGCGGATCACGTTGTGGCCCAGTATCTGCGCGCCGAACGCCGGGCGGCCGAGCGCTGCCTTGAGCGGACGGCCGCAGCCATGGAAAAGGCGATGCTGGAAGGCGTCTTCATCTTCCGCGGCAAGCCGACCCCCGTCCGTGAGGCCGGTGAGACTCTGGACGCCGCAATGAGCAACATTCTCTCCGTCGCAGTCAAGGAGGTCTTCCCCCATTTCCATCTGGCCCCGATCAGGCCTTCCACCGACGAGGCGGCCAAGTTCCTCGGCGTCGAGCGTATGGACCGCATCACAACGGACCTCGACCCTCTCAGTCTTGTGGTCAAGAGCAAGGGCGCGCCGCGGGTGAATACAGCCGCCCCCGTGCTGGCGGAGGTGCTCCGGGTGTTCCAGAACAAGGCCGCCGAGTCCGGCTCCGGAAGGCTCCAGGGTTCCTATCTTCAAGACTTGTTCTCAGCTCCGCCCTACGGATGGACCAAGGACACTGTGCGGTACCTGTTCGCTGCTCTTCTTCGCGCCGGAGAGATTGAATTTCACGTCCCGGGCGCAGGCGGACCCGTGCGCACCGCCGGACCCCAGGCCGTGGAAGCCGTCAAGAGCACGGTCTCATTCAATAGAATCGGTATATCGTCCCGTGACGCTAAGTTGCCGCCTGAAGCCCTGGACAGGGCCGCCCGGCGATTGGAAACCCTCTTCGGCGACGAAGTTCTGCCGTTGGAAGACCACATCAGCCGCTCCGTTCGGCTGCACGTACCTGACCTCCTGGAAAAACTCGGAGCTTTGCCCGACCGCCTGCGTCTCCTGAGCCTTCCCGGCGAGAGCCGCTGCCGGCGCCTGCTGGCCGACGCGGCCGATCTGCTGAAGGGCGACGCCGGCGGAGCGGCTTCGGTCCTCGGCGGCGTCGAATGCACGCTGCCGGACGAGATCACCTGGGCCAAGGCTATTTTCGACGCCCTTGAATCCGGCGCGGAGGCCGACGTGCGGAACGCCCGGTCGGTGCTGGATTCCTCGGCCGACCTGGAGCAGCTCTTCCCCGGTTCCATGAACGACCTCCTGAGCGCCGAAGACCGGACCGCGGCGGAGGAGGTGCTGACGAGCGAACGGTTCTTCGAGAGGCTTCCCGAACTGCGCGGTGTGGTCCGGTCCGCGGTGGACCGAACGGAAAAACGATATGCGATTGACCGTGCCGCCTACGAGGACGACCTGAAAAAGGCCCTCAACGATTTGGAGGCGGAATTCGACTGGGCAAAGCTGCTCGACGAGGACCGCGGGGAGGTCGCCGCCAAGCTCACATGCGATCTGCCGCCGACCGCCGGGAACGGCGACCCCGTAAGGCTGCTGCAGACCCTGTTGGTGCGCCGGCGGACCCTGCCGGGTTTGATCGAAGAGCTGAAAGCGGAAATCAAACGGAGACGCCCGGCCGAGCCCGAACCCGAGCCGATTCCCGATGAAGGCGGCGAACCGGTGGAGGAGATCATCGAAGCCGACGCTCTGGTGGAACCTGCCCTGATCACCTCGGCGGCGGATTTGGATTCGTGGCTGGCGGGCATCCGGGAGAAGCTGGCCGGACTATTAAAATCGAACAAACGGATACGGATCAAGGGGCGCTGAATATGCCTGTTGATTTTGCAAACATTAAGTTGAAGGCGGAGTATACAAGGCCGGAACTGGCCGAAATTTGGGGTTACAAAGGCTACGAAGCAATTTCAAGAGGCATAGTAACGCCTGCGGGCACCCCGTATGTCATTTTGTTTATCACAAAGGAAAAACAAACTTCTTTTACTCAATACGAGGATGTCTTTGCAGACGGCATTCTTGAAATTGAAGGAGAGACAAGCCGCGCCGCCGATCAGCGGATTATTCAGTCGGAAAACCGTGGCGATGAAATGCATCTCTTTTATCGCGAAAAACACCACATGCCGTTTAAATATGATGGCAGGATTTATTTGACGGATTATAAGATTTATTCTGATAGACCGAGCAGATTTAGATTTGCCGTGGATCGCGAGACGGCTTCCGCCGACAGCTCCATAGCAACTGAAGAAGAGACTCATGGAACTGCTGATAGCCTTTTTTCGCCGGATACAGAGGGACGGAAGAGGTTGCGTCAACATATTTCATACGAGCGCAGCAGGAAGAACAGAGCTAGAGCAATAAAAATTCATGGCACTTCGTGTTTGGCTTGCGGTTTCACATTCAATGAAGTTTATGGTGCTGACTTCGCAAAAGATTTCATCGAAGTCCATCACGTAAAATCGCTTGCCGAACAAAACGATGCTCCTGTAGATCCTGAGAAGGACTTGATTCCGTTGTGTTCCAACTGTCACAGCATGGCCCACCGGGAAAAAGGGAAAATCTTATCGTTGGAGGAGCTTCGAGTTCTTTTGAGTGGGTCGATAACGAAGGGCATGGGTGAGAGATGAGCTTCGACAAGGACACACGAAATCTGCTGGCCAGGACCGTCGCAGCCTGCCGGCGTCGGCTGGTCGAAGACGTCACCGATCAGCTCCGCGGCGTGTTCGGACTCCACCCGGACGGCGTCATGCTGCCGCTTGAAAAGCTGACGCACCTTTCGCCGGATCAGCACGCGGCGGCCCGCCGTCTGCGCGACCTTCTGGATCATTACACCGCCGGCGCGGCGGGGAGGGATTCGGACCGCCGTAAAGTCGCCTATGAGCGTATGGTCCTGGAGATCTCCTTCACCGCACTCAATCGGTTGGCGGCCCTGCGTCTGTGCGAGGAGCGAGGGCTGGTGGTCGAATGTGTCCGCAAAGGAACGACTTCGGACGGTTTCCAGATGTTCGAGCGCATTTCCGGCGGTGCGCTCGGCGGGCGCTACGACACCTACCGTGTGTTTCTCGAGTGCCTTTTCGACGAACTCGCCCTCGATCTGGGCGTTTTGTTCGACCGAATGACGCCCCAGTCGGCGGTGTTCCCCTCCGAGCGATGCATGGAAGATGTCCTCGCCGAGCTGAACAAACCAGAACTGACGCACCTCTGGACCGAGGACGAGACCATCGGCTGGGTCTACCAATATTTCAATCCAAAAGAACTCAAGGATGCAATCAAGAAGAAATCTAAGGTTCCAAGGAATTCCTTCGAAATAGCAGTCAGGAGCAGCTACTACACGCCAAGGTTTGTCGTGGAGTTCCTCACGGGCAACACCCTCGGGCGCATCTGGTACGAGATGCGCAAAGGCGACACGGTGCTCAAGGAGGAATGCCGTTATCTCGTGCGGAGGCCGAACGAGGTTTTCCTCGGTCCGGGTAAAACGGCTCCTGCCGAAAAGGACGACGAATCCGACCTTTCCCAGGAGGAATTGCTCAGGCGTCCGGTTTACATCGAGCACCGGCCGAAGAAAGACCCGCGTGACTTGCGTATCCTTGACCCGACTTGCGGGTCGGGCCACTTCCTGCTCTATGCATTCGACCTCCTGGAACATATCTACGAAGAGGCATGGTCGGACCCGGAAAGCCCAAAGTCGGAAGCCACGGGCCGAACGATTCAGGAAGACTTCGAGACCATCGACGATCTGCACCGGGAGGTCCCGAAACTCATCATCGAGCACAACCTGCACGGTATCGACATCGACCCACGCGCGGTGCAGATCGCCGCCCTCGCCCTCTGGCTGCGGGCGCAAAAGACCTGGAAGGGTCTCGGCCTCAAGGCCCCGGACCGGCCGCGCATCGCCAAAACCAACATTGTCACAGCAGAGCCGATGCCCGGCGAAGGAGAGATGCGCCGCGAGTTCACCGCCGGCCTCAAACCCCGGGTGCTGGAGCAGATCGTGGACGAAGTGTTCGAGAAAATGAAACTCGCTGGCGAGGCGGGATCGCTCCTGAAGATCGAGGAGGAGATCAAAGATGCCGTCGTCGCGGCGGGAAAACAGTGGCGGGAAGCCCCGAAACCGGAACAGCAGCTTCTCTTCTCGGCCATGGACGCCACCCGATCGAAACCGCAGGAGTTGCGCTTTGATGTGAAAGGGGTCACCGACGAGCGGTTTTGGGATCAGGCGGAAGACCGCATCCTGGATGCCCTGAAGGAGTATGCCGAACAGGCGGAAAACGGGCATGCGACCCGTCGTCGTCTGTTCGCGGAGGATGCCGCCAGGGGATTCGCCTTCATTGATCTCTGCCGCAAGCGTTACGACGTAGTTTTGATGAATCCGCCCTATGCAGAGACGGCGGGAGGACTACAGGCGTTCTTGAAACAATGCTATCCCAAAAATTGGACCAACCTCTATTCGGCTTTTATCGAGCGAGGGCAGACTATTGGTCGAATGCGGATAGGTTTCGTTTGTCCCGACGCCTTCTTGTCAGCATACAGAATGAGAAACCTGCGAAGCGAGTTCGTCGAGCGACGGCGATTGGAGGAATTGACATGCCTCGGCAAAGACGTTTTCGACGAGATGGGTTTGGCCACGATAGCAATGGTGCTGAATTGCAGGAATTCAAAGCTTCAACCTCTGCTGGTGGACTTGAGTGAGGATGGACTTGGTCGTCTGGATTTTATAGATCGTGCCGTCGTCAATGCCCGGACGAACCATATCCTGACACCTGACCTTGTTCGAGGTGGTACGGCGCGCTGGGAGGAAAAGCCTCTTTCTCCAACGTTCGGTGTTGTTACACAAGGAAACCGCACTTTCGATGACTTTCGGTTCATCCGAGCTTGGTGGGAGGTGTCTGTCCAATGCCTCGGCGTAAGGTGGCAAAGGTGGCAGAAGGGCGGCGAATATCAGCCTTTCTTTTCCTCCACACCGTATGTGATCGATTGGGAAAGGGAGAACGACGGAGCGGCGATGCGCTGTTATGGATTTATGAAGGTCGGCACCGACGCACAAGTCGCGCAAAGCTCTCGGTACTGGTGGCAGTCAGGCTTGGTCGGCCCGGCCATGAACACGACGGGGGCTGGCTTCAACATCCGCGTTCTTCCGAAAAACGAAATCTTCTCGGCCAAATCAACGGTGATTATTCCGAAGAGTCGTAAGCAGGCATTGATTCTCCTCTCCCTGTTGAACTCAAGAGTTCTCAGATGGTTCCTTTATCAACAAGGAGCAGGATTGGCCGGAAACACGGGTAAGATCAAAACACTACCTGTTGTCTGGCCGAGCGAAGATGTTGAATCGTCACTGACGGCGCTATCGCAGGAGGCCGTCAAGTTGATGGCCGATCTTGAAGCCTTCAGAGAAACTTCGGCCTGTTTCAAAGGAGTGGTTCGCCCACACAATGAGCTTGCGGGCTGTTATAGAGAATGCGCTCGACGGCTTGACGCAACAGTGTCAATTCTCTATCAACAAGAAGTTCAGGACGAAGCGGTAAAACCAACACTTGATCTTTCGGAGTCTGCTTTAATTGAGGCCACAGACGGGCACATAACAAACCCCCATGGTGATTCGCTTCTGGCTTATTGTGTCGGCATTGTTTTCGGCCGTTGGGACGCCCGCATGGCCATCGACCCGTCGCTTGCCCCGAAGCTTCCCGACCCCTTCGATCCCCTACCGGTCTGCCCGCCGGGGATGCTGGTGGGGCCGGACGGTTTGCCCGCCGAACCGGGCCGTATAGTCAGTGAAGAATGGCTCCGCGCCCGTCCGGACGCGAACACTCTGCCGCCGGAGGGCTCGGTCAAGAACCCGACGATCCCCGATTCCGAGTATCCGCTGCGCATCTCCTGGGACGGAGTCCTGGTGGACGACCCCGGTTTCAACGGCGACCGGCCGCACCGGGATGATATCGTCCGACGCGTGCGCGAGGTCTTCGATCTTCTCTGGAAGGACAAATCCCACGAGGCCGAACAGGAAGCCTGCGACATCCTCGGTGTCTCCGAACTGCGTGATTACTTCCGCAAGCCTGCGGGATTCTTCCAGGACCACCTGAAGCGCAATTCCAAGAGCCAGCGCAAGGCTCCGATCTATTGGCCCCTATCCACCGCTTCGGGATCGTACACCCTCTGGCTCTACTATCACCGCCTGAACGACCAGACACTCTACATGGTCGTCAACAAGTACGTCGAACCCAAAATCACGGAAGTCGAACGCGGAATCGTCAAAATTGAAAACGACCTGAAAGCCGCCTCCGACCGCGAGGCAACCCGTTTTACCGACCGGCTGGGTGAAGCCCGAGCATTCGTCGCGGAACTGCGCGACCTGCATGAGGAACTCCTGCGCGTCGCCGCGCTGCCCTATAAGCCGGACCTCAACGACGGCGTGATCATCAACGCCGCGCCGTTTCAGGGTCTTTTCCGCCTGCGCTCTTGGGCCAAGGATACGGAGGACTGCTGGAAAAAGCTCGCCAAGGGCGACTACGACTGGGCGCATTTGGCGTATACCATCTGGCCCGAACGCGTCCGGGAGGTCTGCAAAAAGGACCGCTCCATCGCCATCGCGCACGGGCTTGAGGACCTCTGCGAGGTTGAAGCCCCGGAATCCAGGAAGAAAGGCGGCCGGGGCCGTGGGAAGCAACCAAAACAATAAGAGGTATTAAATGCCAACAGACTTTCGAGATGCAGCCGAGCGGCATTTTGAGGATGCAGAATATTTAGAGGTTGATGAACGTTTGGCAAACACTGATCATTTGTACGGCTTAGCCGCTGAATGCGCTCTAAAGGCGGTCATGAGGGGGTTGGGTATGAATCTTCGACCTGACGGCGCACCGGATCAAAGTCAGCATAGAGTTCACATTGATGGCCTCTGGGACGAATTTGTAACATTCTCCCAAAACCGGGGCGGTATAAAATACACTTCATCTATAGCCTCAACCAACAACCCGTTTTCCGATTGGGAGGTCGGACTGCGCTATAATCATCGGAACGATATAACATCTGAAATGCTGACCCGGCATAAAAACGGGGCAAAACTGACAAAACAAGTACTGGATACGGCTATTCTAGATGGGGTGGTGATATGAAAAAATCAGTGGTTCTTTTTGAGCAAGCTCTTCATATTGCTCTTGAAAAGGTGAAGCTATGTGTCCAGATCAGCGATACGATTACGCTGGTTCGGGACCTCCGCGGCCGAATCCGTATCCTGTTACCGGAAGGTAAAAAGCACTATCTTAATAAAGAATCGGGAATAAAAGCCCTTAGCGAAGAACTCAGCAAATCCCTTGGCCTCTACGGATTCGCACCTGAGGACATCGTTTTGTACACTAAAGACCTATCCATCCAGGATTCCGAGCTTCAGGATTATTTGGTGATTTATCGGGATGATCGTATGACGGTCAACCTACTCGATCGTCAAGTTGTCGGTCAGGACTGGTTGAAGGAGCCTTATGTCCGGGAAACAACCAATCCCCGAGCAACGTTTTTTGGGATTAAGGGCGGTGTCGGCCGTTCCACAGCTTTGATCGTTTGGGCCTGGTTCCTCGCAAAACAGGGGAAAAAAGTTGTTGTATTCGATTTGGATCTGGAAAGCCCCGGCTTGAGCAGCACCTTGCTTCCCCCTCAAGCCATGCCGGATTTCGGGATTGTGGATTGGTTTGTCGAGGATGGAGTCGGCCAAGGAGATCAAATTCTCGATGACATGACCGTCACGAGTCCGGTTGCTGGCGCCTTACCCGGGGAAATCAAAGTTATACCGGCTTTCGGCAGGAAAACTGGAGAATATCTGCCGAAACTGTCCCGTTGCTATGCCGGAACACCCGGAGCGCATGGTCAGTCATGGGGTGAACGGCTGGAACGGCTTGTCAACGAGATTGAAAAAAAAGAATCCCCCCACATTGTGTTGCTGGACAGTCGCGCCGGGGTGCATGATATCGCTGCGGTCGCCGTAACTCGGATGGGAGCCTTTTCTTTCCTCTTTGCCGTGGACAGCAGCCAGACGTGGAAAGCCTACTCTTTTTTATTTGAAAGTTGGAAACAACATCCCGGCTTGAATACTGTCAGAGGGAATCTGCAAATCGTCGCCTCAATGATACCGGAAACGGAACGAGAATCTTACCTGAGACGTTTTCGGGAACATGCCTGGGACCTCTTTCGCGATAACCTGTACGATGAAGTTGCAATGGAAACAACGGACAGTTTCAATTTCGATCTGAGTGATGAGGATGCGCCTCATTCGCCGCTGCCGGTGTTTTGGCACAGGGCATTGCAGGAATTCGATCCCACCGGGGGTATGTCCGCTATTGAAGAAAAAACAGCGGAGGAGACCTTGGGTCTATTCATGCGTAGGGCCGAAAAACTTGTCTTTGCCGACGGCGGGGAGCGTTTGTCATGAGCGGGAAATTCGTTTTTCCCGATGCTTTTCGAAATGTCATCATCGAGGCCTTGCCGGTTGAAACTTCCCTGCATGGCGAGACACCCCGGTTGCAGAACACCTATTTGCCGGCAACCCACGCTAAGTCTCTCCGGCTTGAGAATATGTTGGTTGTGGGGATTCGGGGATCCGGTAAAAGTTTTTGGTGGTCCGCTCTCCAAAATCAGGAACACCGTGAGATGTTCGGCCCATCTATTGGTTTGCCGTATGACACAATCGTATCCATCGGCTTCGGAGAAACGCCGAATCCTGAAGATTATCCCGGCAAGGACACTTTGGCCGCCCTGTTGGAAGATGCGGACGCCCGCATTGTGTGGAAGACCATCGTCTATAAACAGATCATCGCTAAGATCCTTCAACAAAGTGATTTCAAAGAATTAAAGGAGTGGAAAGGGCGGGTGGAATGGGTGCTGCATCATCCGGATATCGTGGAAAATGAACTTTTCCACGCTGACCGAGAGCTCGATCAAGGCAAGAAATTCCACTTGGTGCTGTTTGACGCCCTTGATCGTACCGCAGACAACTGGAAAACCATGAACCGCTTGGTGCGGGGGCTGCTCCAAACCGTGCTTGATTTTCGCTCTTATCGCAGGATTCGGCTCAAGGTCTTTACCCGCCCTGATCAGATAGAGGATTTGGAAGTAGGCACGTTCCCAGACGCCTCCAAAATCCTTTCGCAAAAAACAGATTTGTTGTGGCCGCGCAAAGAGCTGTACGCTCTGCTTTGGCAATATCTTTCAAACGCCACTGATGGCCATGTTTTTCATAAGGGTGTTGAAAATCTTTTCTCCGTGAACTGGGAGCAAAGAAATAATGTCTGGGTTGTCCCTAATCTCCTTCGAAATGATGAATCCGCCCAGCGGGAATTGTTTCATGCCATGACCGGTCCCTGGATGGGACGGGACCGACGTCGAGGGTTCCCCTACACCTGGCTGCCGAACCACCTCGGCGACACGAGAAATCAAGTAAGCCCGCGGAGCTTTCTTGCTGCTGTGCGGCATACTGCGGAAGACAGGGTCAGACCCGACCACATATATACCCTCCATTACGAAAGCATTAAAGCCGGGGTACAGCAGGCATCAAAAATTCGCGTACAAGAAATGCAGGAAGACTACCCTTGGGTTCAGGTTCTTCTCTCATCGCTGTCGGCACTATCGGTGCCGTGTCCGATTAAGGATGTCAAATACATCTGGCAAACTAAAAATCTCCTTGAAAAACTATCGGACGAAATGACATCCGGAGATGTCCGCCTTCCGCCTGCGCATCTCAGCGAAGGATCTGACGGCGTACTGGAGGATCTGGAAAACTTGGGTTTAATCGAGCGGCTTTCAGGTGATCGGATCAATATACCGGATGTATACCGTGTCGGCTACGGGATCGGCCGCCGCGGGGGCGTGAAACCCACAGCCAGGTAAATGGAGTCATTTTGATGAAATTCACCACCTTCCTTTATAAAAAGCTGGTCGATCTCCTGAGCGAACGCCGCATCGTGGTCTGGTACGACGCCGAAGGGGATTTCAAATCCTTCTCTGCGGAGTTCAACGCACCGAACTGCGAGGTTTTGTCCACCGAAGCCTCCGTCCTTAAGACCCGCCGCCGGGCCGACGAGATTTACCGGCTGATGAACGAATCCGAGAACCCGTCGGAACGGGACCGCTGCCTGCTCATCTACATACCGCGCCGACGGGGCGCGGGCGAGGAAGAGAAAATGCGGGACCCCTTCGAGGTCTACGCCATGGCGGGCGCTCCCTTCGGCGACGCCGAGGACCAGAAGATCGAATCGCTCGCCCGCCAGGCCATGCCGGGCAAGACCGACGAGATCACAAGACTTTTCCTTGAGGGGAAGCCGGACATCGCCCTTCTGGACGGTTTGGAGAAGACGCAGCGCTGGCCGCTCCTGAACGACGTTTTCCAGACGGAAACCCCGGCGGAAATCATCGCAGCGGCCCTGTGCAACACGGCGAAAGCAAACGAAGCCGCCGCCAATCCGGGCTGCGTCGGCGAGCTGCTGCGGTTGCTCGCCGCCGCCGTCGGGTTCAAGCCCACGGGCGACGACCGCGGCTGGGATGTGCTTAGGCCGAAAGCCGCCGAATACATATTTTTCAGCGAGTTCGTGTTTGACCTTCCGGAAAGCGTTCCCGACGCCTTGAGCGCTGTGCCGCGCGCCGGCGCCGAAGTGAAGTCCGTGGTCTATGCAGCCTGCGACAGGATGCGCAGCGACACGAGTCTGCGTGAAACCTATGTCGAGCTGGCGCAGGGGATCGAAAGCGGACTACGCCTGCCGGACCACATGCCGAAGGATTTCGACCCCGGCGAACGCGACACTTTTCCCTTCGAGGAACGGCGCCTGCTCGGACGCGCGGTCGGGCTTGTCGTCACCGGCGACCCAGCGGCGGCACGAACGGTGATCGAAAGGCAGAAACATTCGATTTGGCGATGGGACCCGCAGAGGTCTCCGGCTTGGACCACTCTCGAGAGGGCGGCCGCCATGATCGAATCCGCCGCCGCGGTTTCGGGTGGCTTGACCGGGAAAGAGAACCTCACGGATTTGATGAACGCGTACACTGAAGGCGGTTGGTCGGATCTCGACCGGTCGTCGCGACTGTTTGAA
>Ga0302240_1002111_pt1 | contig 14065 bp, 9 predicted proteins | sample AAG_UR_His_MG_FD_193538 | JGI IMG/M metagenome (GOLD analysis project Ga0302240, IMG submission 193538) | Enriched activated sludge microbial communities from anaerobic digester in WTTP, New Holstein, Wisconsin, United States - AAG_UR_His | ecosystem: Engineered > Bioreactor > Anaerobic >... | reverse complement strand
GAAAGGATTATCAGATATGGAAATATGCTTCAGGAAAAAAACCGGTCTATTTGTTCATTGATATTCAGATGAATGGTAATTACCGTTTAATTTATGTGGAAAATGATGAACTGGAAGCATCAAATCCTGACTGGATGCGTTATGTAGGTGCCGATTTTGATACTTCTAAACTGGATAATTAATACTCTAAAATTGGATCAAAAGCGTTTTCCAAGTGCTGAATCTCAAAAGTATCGGTGTTTTGACAGTAAAAAACAAGTAAAACATCAAAACGAAAAATGTGTTTGGCAAACTTGGGATTTTCATTAATATATAATTGTGCAGTTCTGGAAATTTTTCTCTGTTTTGAGAAACCAATAGAAGCCAGAGCCCAGCTGATAGAGTGTGAAGTGCGGGTTTTAACCTCACAAAAAACGAGGTGTTGATCTTTTTCCACAATAATGTCTATCTCGCCGTATCTCTTTCTGTAATTACGACAAATGACAGTGTAACCTTTACTTACAAGATAGCGAACAGCAAGATCTTCACCGATGTGAGAAAAATCCTGAAGTGAATATTTTTTCATAGTGCAAAAAAAAACTTGACATTTATATTGTCAATAGGAATGATGAACCTTGACAAGAAAATAACACCGAAAGGTGGAGGGAAACATGAAAAAAGTTTTATTGACCTTTATCGCACTGGTCGCTGTTTGGGGAATAGCTCAAGCAGCACCTTTTCAAACCCTGGGTATGTTAAGGACCCCCGATGCTTATGTCCTGCCAAACAAAGCTGCAGAATTTTTGTTGGTTGGATACTATCGGGACATATCTGCCCCCAAACCACTTACCGATGAAGCTGAAAAAGCCTCAGAAGGTTTTTTCCCATATACAATAATTGGGGTAGGAATTCTGGACAGAGTGGAAATAAGTATGTTTCTTGGTGATTATACCTCCCAGGATGGTTTAGTTTATTTACTCAATGCCAAAGTGAAAATTATTGAAGAGACCTTGCGTATTCCCCAAATCGCTGTAGGAATGGATAATATTTTATCACCTATAAAAAAACACGGATCTCAATACTTGGAAGAAAATGACGATTTTGTTGATAATCCGGAAGCTGATTCTTATGAGCCCTATTCTCCTTATGCAGTTGCTTCTAAACAAGTTGTCTTTTGGGGATTACCCTGGATGTTCAATGCCGGTATTGGCTCAAATCGCTTTGTAGGTCAAGCAGCAAGATCGCGTTATTTTACTGGAACATTTTTCTCTGTAGAGATGTCACCTGTAAAAGATTTAACTTTGCAAGGCGAATTTGACGGTGAAGACCTAAATATAGGTGTTAAATATTCCTATAAGAACTTTGGTTTTAAGCTGGGAGCCAATGCTATTGAAGACCGCTTCAAGGATAGCGATTACAAGGATAATATTCGTGTTGCTTTAGGGGTTTCCTATTTGTTTGATAAATATGCTGAAGCCAAACGTCGTCCGGATCTTGGTCTTTATGCCGGTTATGGAAAAAAGCCATCTGCTGGCGGAGAAATAGTTGAGGTTGGCGAAACACCTATTGAAAAAGGTGTCGTTGTTCCTCCAACAGGTACTACTGTAAGCCCCACCGGAGAAATTGTTATTGTTCCTCCTCCAGGAACAGCAGCCAAACCTCCTGCCGGAGGAGAAGTTGTAGTCGGTCCTGGAACCCAGTTACAGACCCCGGGTTTAGTTACACCTGGAACTGCAGGTTATGAACAGCTTTCTCCTGAAGTTCAAGATTTGCTTAAAGAGCTTCAGATGCTGAAGGAAGAAAGGCAGAAAGCTCAGCAGGCGATGGAAGAACTGCGCAAATGGATAGAAGAATTGAAGCAAAAACAATAAATAATCTTAATCTACTTATCTAAAGTGTGTAGGTTGAGGAATCATGTTTCCCCGAAATAGTGATGTAAAGGGTTCAGGATGCTTTTGTTAAGTGAAAGAATCCTGAACCTTATCATCATAGGGAAAATAAAGAGAATATAAGTGAGCGGAATTATGAAACACATTCTTAAAATTATATTCCTAATTGTTATTGCATTGTCAATCCAGGCAGGAGTTTATGCACAAGATAAATCTCCAGTTACGAAAGAGGAACTCCAGGAACAAATAGCTCAGGAAAAACAGCTTATCAGAGAATTAGCTAAGATGTTTTTAGTTGAAGCACTGCCTGAATTGGTGAAAGAAGATCCGACACGGGCTGAAGAAGCATTAACAAAATATAAAGATGTTTTTTCCAGTATGGATCAAAATGATTTTATATATTTACTGGGTCATTTCTATGCTCGTATGGGAGAAAACACAAGGGCTATCAGTTATTTTACATCCCTGTTAAACACTCAATTGAATGATGATGCAAGGCAAATGCTAAACCTGGCTTTATACACTCAGATGGTTCAATATCTGGAAGCGGGTAATCGTCAGGCGGCTAAGGACTTTTTACGGGCTATCATTTTTGAAAATTTCAATATTGATACATATTATCCTACCTATTTATACATTTGGGCTGATATATCTGCTGATGATGGTGAATATGAAAGTGTTCTAAACACACTAAACAGTTACATTCAAAACCGGGATATAATAATGAATCGGTTGCTTCCCGAAAAAACAGCAATCCTGGCAAGAGTGCAAACTTTAAATTTAGAACCCTATTATGCTAATCCCAGTTTTGATGAATATGCGAAGATAGCTTCTGAAATAGATGACATAAAAGTAAATTTAACACATAATTATAACGAGCTAATTTCATTGAAAGGAATTTTTTATCTTGATCCCATAATTAACCTGCATTCCGAAGAAATGGTTATGCTGGATTCCCTAAAAATAGTTATTCTGGATTATTTGGATCAGAAATTACACTCTGAGGAAACAATTGTAAGGGGTAATTTGCTGTTACAGCAAGTGAAACAATTATCTATCAGTTATCAAAAACAGCTGGAGATAATGGATCAAATTCTGGAAAAGCAATATGAACGTTTTCTTACCAATGATCCCAGTGTTCAGGGGCACAATTACAGTGATATGGAACTGAAACGATTATATGATATAGAGAAAAATATTTTGCTTTATAATGATCTTATTGCTGAACTGGATAAAGATATTGCTGATCCGAAATTAGCAGATATTCAGGAACAATTGAAAAGCACCAGAGCCGATTATTCTGAGAAAAGAACCAGTTTGTTGATTCGTAAAAATGACCTTCTGCAAACTCGTAAGCATACCAGTGATATTGAAGAACAAATTTTCAATGCTCTGCTGGAAGAGTATTATTCCTTAAATAAGGATAAGAAAGATATTGATATTCAGCTGGCTGAAATTGAAAAGTTTATGCAGGAAGAAACGAAAAACATCTTTACAGAAGAACAACGCAATAAGATTAAAAACCGTATTGCTGCTCAAATAGCTACAACTGCTGATAGCGGTATGCGCAATGAGCCCATTCGTAAAAATGCCCAGGATTTAGTTGCCAATGTGGAATTCGTTAAATTGCAATTGGACTACCGCAACTTGCATATAAAAGAACAAGCACGTCTTGCTCAAATAGGAAAATGGACAGAACAACAACTGACTGAACGGCAAGCTGAAATTTTGGCAGAAAAAAGCGATTTAATTATCCGAATTCAAAATTTTATTAACAACAATCCCAATTTCCGTGCAGTTGCACAACCTAACGGAACTTACCTTATCAGTAATGCTGATCTTTATTACAATCTGGCTGAACTTCAATATGCTGTTTATCTGGATACCCCTACCATAGCATTGGAAAGTTACAGAAAAGTTGTTCAGCTCGATCCTAATAATGTAAATATAGATGCAGCACTGTATAATATCGGTTTTATCAGCAGTCAGCTCAGTCATCAGAAAATAGATAGCAATAAGAGCCGGTTTTATGAAATAAATAGAACTGCTCTTGCTCTTGATGAAGCCAGCAAATATAAGGAATCCGATTTTGCCGAGGCAATCAGTTCTTATCAACGGATTATAGATAACTATAAGACCTCTCCTTATTATGACGAGTCCCTATACCGTCTGGGAATTCTGTATTATTATATAGCTACCGATGCTGATCAACCACAGCGCTATTACGCTTTGGCTACCAACTGTTTTAATGAAATTATCAATAGCCCGAATAGTAAATATAAATACGATGCTATCTATCAGCGTGGGTGGTTACGCTTAAATTCTTTTCAAGAAGAGGATTTTAAGCTAGCCTTGAACGATTTTCTAACCTTGCTGAATGCTGTTGAGAGCGGTCAGATTTCCGATCCTATAATCGCCAATGAGTATCGTGATGATGCTATAGATAATATTGCCTTCTGTCTAATTGCTTTAGATGGAACCGATTTCTATTCGCCTGCCAAGGGTGTGGGAGAATTGCAAAACATTGCTGCCAGTTACAAGAATCCTGAAATTGTAAGCAATATTATAGATAAAGCGGCGGCAAATAAATTGAACTTATCTACCCTCCAGGCAATTGACTATATCTGGTTGAAAATAGATATAAATCCTCTGGCATTAGAAAATCCTTCTTTGGTAGATTCTATTTTAAAATTGTATGCCTCGGCTCAGTATGAACTGCGTGACGGTCAGAATTTTGATCAGCTAGCTCAGGATTTGTATCAGAATATTATTACCAACTATGGCAAAAACTCTGCCTGGTACGAAGCAAATAAGAACAACAGCAACATTTCAGATCAACTGGCAGTGATCAAAAATGCTTATGAAAAAAGAGCTATTCGCTTGCAAAACGAATTTCTTAACGATCCTGCTAATGAAACCAAGTTGCTTGCTTATAACCAGCATATAGATCAATTTGCTGCTTTTCCGGAGCTGCACGGTGAAAATTATACTGAATGGAAAGCTCAAGCAGATAAAACCAAACTATTGCTTTGTAATACTCTTGCTGAGCGTTCCAATTTACCCAAACACTATTTAACGGCGATTAGAAATCTGCAGGAATTTAATGCTAAATACCCGCAAGATGTGGATTTCTTCCAAAATGAAGGTTTGATATATACTTATTCATTCAATATTTACAATCTGATGAAAGACCTTTATGGAGAAGGATTTCAACCTGAATCTGGTTTACCTGCAAACGCTGATGAGCTTTATGCTTTGTTACAGTCAAATTCTCAGCGATTTATTAATGTTCTGCGCAGTGATGCTTACAAAAATCCTGAGCGGGAAGCCCAGGCAGTTAATATTTTGCTCAGCTTAGCGGATATTCAATATGATCGGGGTAAAATACCTGAAGCAAAAGCTCTATATCTTTCTGCCTTGGAAAATGAAGCCCTGATTCCAGAAAGAACGAAATTTGCTGTTTACGGCAAACTTGCTTTAATGGCTGAAAACGAGAATAATTATGCTCAGGCAGAAGCGTATTATCGTAAAGCATTACCTTTTGCCGCTACTCCAGCTGAACGAGAAGCTATAACTAATAATATACGCTATCAGATTCAAAATAGCTTTGTAGCAGCTGAGAGCAGTGGAAATTATTCTCTGGCTGCAAGTGAACGTTTGCGTTTAGCAGCAGAGTTTGATCCTAAGGACACACAACGCATTACCGGTTATAAAATGGGAGCTCAAGAGGCATATATTAAAGCTAAAGAATATCAAAAAGCAATAGATATTCTGTTAGAACTGGCTGGAACGCGAACAGATGTTGGTGAAATATACTATTATTATTTCCGTGCAGCAGAAATTGCTGAAGCTGATACAGCAATGAACAATCCTGAATTAGCTAAAAGTATCAGAGAAAGCTTTATTGCAAAGTATCCTAGTAGTAATCAAGCATTTAACCTGCGTATGGCGATGATTCAGGAAATGGAAAAAGACCCTGCCCGAAAGAATGCTGCTGCTGAAGCTTATCTGGCTTTATATGAAGAAGCCAGAAATAAAACTATCAATACTGGAAATATTACTCCTGATGTTTTATTATTTAAAGCGGGAATTAACTTCCGAGAAGCTGGAAATAAAGATAAAGAGATGGAAACTTATAACCGCTTTATTACTTTATATCCCAATAATGAAAATGTAATACCCTTTATGCAGGAAATAGCAGATTATTACCTTGCCAAAGGGGACACCCTGCAGTTTGAACAGATTGCCAAAGAGATTTATCAAAAGGATAAAACCAAGAGTGACCGCTATCAATGGATTGCTACTGCAAAGCTGAGTAAATTGGTTTATAATTTTGATAATGCCTATAAGAATAAGAATTATACCGATGCATTCAAGTATCGTGATGAATATAAAAAATTGGAGACAGCTTATAAAAAAGAGGGACTGAATTTTGAAAGTAAGGACTTTAGTTCTACTAAGAATTATGAATACTTTGCAGCAGTTGAAAAAGAATATAATGAACTCCAGAAGCGAATTTCTTTCCTGAAAAATTTTGACAGCCAGCTTACAGCTATAGAGAATGGAACATTGCTTAAATCATCTCCAGCATCGCTGATCAAAGTTAATGCCAGCACAACCTGGAAGAATCACTTAATTGGGGGTTCCTATCGTCGGATTCCCAATTTCAAAGCATCTGTTAAAGCCGAAGTAGCTAAGGTAAACAAGCTTCTTGCTGATGCTGAGAAAGAGAATATAGAGTTGGAGAATTACCGCCGTTTGCGTGCTTTGAATTTAATTGGCCGCATTTATGAAAAAGGGGCTAATGTTATAAATACTCAAGTTGGGGTTTATGTACGCACCGCCATTGAAGCGGAAGGTGTCCGTCAACAGTATGCAGATGTTTTAGATGCTTTTATTGCTACTCTGGCTGCTGATTATAGTAATGACCTCTTTAGTTTGGCATACTCTACTCATTTAAATATTTATAACTTTTATCAGATGGCTGGTTATACCGATTATTATACGCAGCAGAGCTATGCCAAGTTGCAAGAATGGAATTTGGTTCCCGATTATAAGATTGAAGAATATCCTCTCGGTTCCGGCTGGAATGAAAAAATGGATGACACAAATGTAACTTTACCTGCTCAAAGCATAACTTCACCTAAAGGTGTGCGTTTGGGCTTTGTTCAAATACCTTCCAATAAAGAACTTATCCTAAACCGCACTGTCAATACTAAAATTCAACCTGAATTTGCTTTACTGCATTTGGTTTATCCTTATGATATTAAAATTCGGTTGAATAGTACTGATTTGAAACCTGGTGTAGTTCCTACCGATACTTTAGATACAAATAAACCGGTAACTTCTACCCGTTTCGCTTATTTATTGCCTGCTAGTGCCTGGGCTGAAGGACAAAATATAATAGAATTGACTGTTCCTAATGATAGTCCTGAACAGCAAAGTGTATATATGACTTTACAGGTGTTTACAGACCGCAAGAAATTGGCTGCTTCTATACCTCCGGAAACGGTGATGCTTTATACTGATCCAACTTGGAGAATTATAACTGTTAATCCTGAAACAGGAACGGAAACAGCTTCTGCTGCAACTATTACAAGCAATTTTGGCATCGCCTTAGAAAGTATAGAAGGACTGGAAGGAGCTTATGCTAAACCTATCTGGTTCCCCGAAGCAGCACCTGTAAGCAGTGCTATTTTGGAAGTTGATTTTTACCTGGATACTGAGTTCCGGGATGGTTTAATCAATTTTGTAGCACCGGAACTAGCTTCGGTTTATCTGAATGGACAGGAATTAGCCACCAATATTGCTCTGGATTATGATCCGGAACCGTTCAGGGTATATACTTCTCAAATTACAATAGACCCGGCTAAAGTTACTACAGGTAAAAATACTCTTCGCTTTGTTGTAACTAACAATTCCAACTACCGTGGCTTTATCGCCACCGTTAAAATTATTAAAGCAGGAAAGGGAGATATACGATGAAGAAATTTATAATCCTCTTAGTGGTGTTGCTCTTTTTTTCAGGCATTATTTATGCTCAAGCAGCAACAACTACAACTCAGCAACAACCGGTAAAGGGTTTTGAGGGCGCAAGAAGGTATGTGGAAGAAACAGAGTTGATTATTGAAATAAAAGCTCTACTCCCTTCTACAGGTATATTTCAGGATAAGTCCGATACTTATCAGAAAGCAGGAGAATATAAGTTCTCTTTTACAATTGAAGATATTCGTAACCAAAGCGATATATTATTAAATAAATGGCTGAAGGAGTCAAAATGAAAACAAAAAAAATCGTCCTTATGATCATCTCACTCTTTATGTGTGTTGGCTTGTTTGCTCAGGCAGCAGCAGAAACCGCTGTTCCGGCTAAACAGGGTTACAGTTTAGGTCAAGTATTTGTAGATAGCGGTAGATGGGCTTACGCTATCCTCTTGGTTTTTATTATTGGTCTTGTTTATGGTTTTGTGCGTTGGTATCAGTTATACCCCAAAGAGAAGATTGATGCTGGTGGATTCTATTTAAAGCTTCGCAATTATATCCGTAATGACCAGCTTAAGGAAGCAATCACAGTTGCTGAAAGCTATAAGGGTACTACTATGGGTTTTATCTTTTGGAGTGCTTTACGGGTTTTTAAAGATGCCAAAGAAAGTGGTCAATCAGGAGGGGATTTAAGAAATTCCGTCCAAAATTCTCTGGAAGAAGCTGTTCTGCAAACTGTTTATAAACTGGATAGCGGATTATTCTGGTTTGATACTTTAGCTCAAGTAGCTACCTATCTTGGTCTTTTAGGAACCATTTGGGGCTTATTGGAAGCATTTGCAGGATTAGCTGGTTTAACAGGTGCAGCACAACAAGCTGCTTTAACCGATGGTATTAAAAAAGCAATTGGAACAACCGCTCTGGGGTTGCTGGCTGCTATTCCTTTAACCTTAATTAAAGGTTGGCTGTTAACCAGGGCAAACAATATTATCAGTAATATTGACGAGTTTAGTGTTAAATTGATCAATACTATTAATAATGCCATTAAGGATTAAATTATGGGACATTACAGACCATCCGCAATGCGTCAGCAAAAAGCGCAAACGGTACCCCAGGAACCAAACCTGATACCGATTATGAATCTGTTTTTAACCATCATTCCAATGTTAATGATGATGGTTGTCATTTCGCAGATTGCTCTTTTGGCGCTAAATTTCTCGCAAGGGGAAGGCGGTGTTAGTTATGGTCAAGGAGGTGGTGGTGGAGGTGCTCAAACCGAAAAAGTGGAAATCCATATCCTGGGCAACCAATATGCCCAGGAAAATAATACTACAATAGGTATGGAGATCCGCGAAGCGGGTTTTAAGCCAATGACTATTCCTGCCCTCAATGGATATTACGATTATGTGACCTTGAATAAAACTCTGCAAGAAATTAGAAGCCGCAAAGAGACCCTTAGCGATATTACTGTCCTCGTTCATCCGGATGTCCTTTATGGCGACCTGATGAAAACGATAGACCTCTGCAAAGTCAATGGATTTACTCAGGTTCATTATACTGCCTCCAAAGTGGAATATTATTAAAGGAGTTATATATGCAAATTCTGGATAAACTCACATCTTCTAATAAAAGTGAACGCCGTGTCCGGAAGAAATTTGAGGAAGTAAAAGGGTTGTCCATTACTTCTTTGCTGGATGAACTAACTATTATCTTGGTCTTCCTGGTAAAAAATATCTCTACGGAAGTTGTAAAAATTTCTGCAGAACCCAAAATTACCTATCCACATACCATCACTAACGATAAACTTTTGGAAAAAGCGGGAACTACTCCGATTAAAATTTTCCCGGATCGTGTGGTTGTTGGAGCCGAAGCCCTGGAATATGGTTCGCCGGCAGAATTAGCAACAGATGCCAAAAAACGCCAAGACCTATTAACTTATTTGCAAATGGAAGCCAATGACATTATTCAGCATCAAAAAGCAGAGACCTGTCTTCTGGTTCAAGCCGATTATTCTATCCCCTGTGACTATATAACGGAAATTGTCCGTGCTGCTACAGCAGCAGGTTATTCATACATTTATTTTGCCACACTTGAGGATGCCGATTGGCTGAAGAAATATAGTGCCGGTTTGGCTGAATAGAAAGGAGGGAAAATGTCCAAATTATTAAACTTAACTTTGCACTATAAAGGCAAAAAACTAGATCAGGTGCGTTATGGACGCGATTTTAAGAACAAGTTCTTTATCGGTTCAGATAAATACCTCTTCTGGCAAATCCTGGATGAGTCATTTCCCGAAAAGCACTTGTTTGTCACTAAAAAAGGTGATCAGCTTTACCTGCAGTTGCCTCAGGGTGCTAAAGTAAGTTGTGCTAAAGATGGAAAACCGGTAGATGAATCTTTTCTTACAAAAAATTCCATTCTGCAAGGTAATAAACTGTTGCTGCGTCCTGATATGACAGGAACTCTTGCCATTGCACCTAATTGGGAAATTTCTTACGAATTCCGGGAACCTTATGTTCTTGTTCTTACTCCGGAACAGCAACAAATTGCCACTCAATATGCCTGTCGTCCTCAAGCTACTGCGGATGAAAGATTCAGCCGTAATTTAATCCTGTTGTTCGTCATTCTAACTATTATTTTTGTGCTTATCTTTGATCTGTTTCTAAAAAAACAGATATCCTACGATACAACTCTGGAAGAGAAAATTCAAACACTTCAGAAAGCTGAACGTATTCAAGCAGAGGCATTAGCTAAACCCAGCACTTTTGAAGAGGCAGGTGAATATGCCGAAGCTCCTGAAGCACCTACAGGAAAAGAACAAGCAGGTGGTGTAACCGGAGGTAGAGGAACTGCAAAATCTGCAGGTGATATTTTTGGCAGTGATTTTGGCACTTTTGATCCGAAAGCCACTTCAGCTGCAAGACCAACGCAAGCGGTCACTCTTATGGAAGGTTTTGTAACTTCTCGTCCCGGAGGTGGAGGGGGTGGTGGTACAGGACCTGGAGCTGGAGGTGCTGGACCTGGTTTTGGAGGAGTTGGAGGAACAACTTTTGATCCTAGTGCCACCAGAAGTTTTACAAGTGATATTGGATCTGTAGTAACCAAAGCACCTTCCGTTCGGGGTTCGGATATTCGTCCTGAAGGTGGAACTATTGTTAAAGCTTCGGGAGATCAAAGTAAATTAGTACCCAGTGGAACTGCTTTTGGAAGAACGAGCGAAACAGAAAAAACAATTGCTAGGTTCAAAACCAAAGAAGTAACCCCAGTTACTGAAGAAACAATTTCTCAAGCACCTGCAGAAAGCCGAACAATTATTGATGAAGTTAGAAGAGCAGTAGATATTCGTAAAGGACAGATACAATCTCTGTATATGAAATGGAATGCCACCCTTCCTTTCTCGGGAAGTGTAAAAATTCAACTATTAATTAACGCTTCCGGAAAAGTCCAGGCTGCTATAATTACCCCTGAGGGGGGCAGTATGCCTAATGGTTTTTTAAGCGAATTGAAACAACTTTGCGAATCCTGGAGTTTCCCTATAAACGAAGAAGTTGACTATACTTTCAAATACAGATTACGCAAAAGTTAACCTTCAAAATTATTTGTGTAGCCGGAGGACACCGTTCCTCCGCTTTTTTTCTCTCACAGATTACACCGATAACACAGATTTTATTTTAGAAATTAGGATTTAGAGGAGTGAATAGATCTGGGATGAACAGGATTTAATGGATTTTGGGGATTTAATAGCTCTGGGATAACTTGTGTAGACGGAGGAACGGCGTTTTCCGTCTACCCAAAAAAAACTTGACAGAACTTTTATCAAATTTATAGAAGGAATTGTGTATAAATTTTAAGGGGATTAAGAAGATATGTTGATATTCAAAGAGCAAACCACACTACAGTATTTGCATAGAACAAATAGCATTGTCTTAACAAAGCAAACCCCATTGCCATATTTACAAAATATTAACATATTTATCTTAATAAAGCACAGCAGATTACTGTTTCTCTATCTTCATAATATAAATATACCTGTTTTAACCCTGTATTTTAAAATTATTACTTAAAAGTAAAAAATATCGTGGAGGATATTATGAAAAAGACATTTCTACTCTTTATCTTGGCTCTCTGCTCTATAGCACTCTTTGCCCAAAATTTAAACTGGCTATGGGCTAAGCAAGCCGGGGGAATAAGTGGTGATAAAGGTTATAGCATTGCTGTTGATGCATACGGTAACAGCTATATTACAGGTTATTTTAGAGAAAGTGCTACATTCGGCACTACTACCTTGACCAGTAGTAGTGATTATGGTAGTGACATCTTTGTTGCCAAGATGGACATTAATGGTAACTGGCTCTGGGCTAAACAAGCCGGGGGAACAGATTATCATGGTGGCTATGGCATTGCTGTTGATGCCAATGGAAACAGCTATGTTACAGGTTATTTTAGTGGTAGTGCAACCTTCGGAACTACTACATTGACCAGTAGTGGATATGATGACATCTTTGTTGCTAAGCTGGATAGCAGTGCTAACTGGCTCTGGGCTAAGCAAGCCGGGGGAACAAGTAGTGATATTGGCTATGGCATTGCTGTTGATGCCTACGGTAACAGCTATGTTACCGGTTATTTTAAAAGCAGTAGTTGTTCATTCGGCACTATTACCCTAACCAGCAGTGGATATGAAGACATCTTTGTTGCCAAGCTGGATATTAACGGTAACTGGCTCTGGGCTAAGCAAGCCGGCGGAACAAGTGAAGATGGTGGCACTAGTATTGCTGTTGATGCTAATGGAAACAGTTATGTTACAGGTAGTTTTAAAGAAAGTGCAAACTTTGGTACTACCACCTTAACCAGTAGTGGTAGCTGGGACATCTTTGTTGCTAAGATTGACCACAACGGTAATTGGCTATGGGCTAAGCAAGCCGGCGGAACTGATAATGATGGTGGCATTAGCATTGCTGTTGATGACAATGGAAACAGCTATGTTACAGGTGGTTTTTATGGTAGTAGTTGTTCCTTTAGCACTATAACTTTGATAAACAGTAGCATTGAATATTCAGACATCTTTGTTGCTAAAATTGACTACAACGGTAACTGGCTCTGGGCTAAGCAAGCCGGCGGAACAGGTTATGATGCTGGTTATGGCATTGCTGTTGATACCAATGGAAATAGCTATGTTACTGGTGAATTTGATGGTAGTGCAACCTTTGGCACTACTACATTTACTAGTAGTGGTGGTTCTGATATCTTTGTTGCCAAGCTGGATAGCAATGGTAACTGGCTCTGGGCAAAGCAAGCCGGGGGAACAGATGATGATTATGGCAAGGGCATTGCTGTTGATAACAATGGAAACAGCTATGTTACCGGCTATTTTTGGAGTAGTGCTACCTTCGGTACTACTACATTGACCAGTAGTAGTGATTATGGTAGTGACATCTTTGTTACAAAATTAGGAGAAGTAAATAGTATAGATTTACCTGATATTATATCCTTTAATGGCATCCGTTCTATCTATCCTAATCCGTTTAATCCCCTTACGACTATTGACTATGAAATAAGTATGCCCGCAGATGTTAAAATTGAGGTCTACAATAATCGGGGACAATTAGTGCGCAATTTTATATTGGGATATAAAGAGCAGGGAAGTTATAAATTAACTTGGGAAGGCGAAGATAATAATGGCTGCCTCTGCAGTACGGGTATTTATTACATTAGAATGAAGGCAGGAAAGGAGATTTACATCAAGAAAGCAGTCCTATTAAAATAAAGAAGGGGGGATACCATTCCTCCGCTTTTTTTCTCTCACAGATTACACAGATTACACAGATTTGATTTTTGAAACAAGGATTTAATAGGTCTGGGATGAACAGGATAAAAGGGATTTTGGAGATTATTATATTGTAAAACAACTTAAGCTATCCAGAACTCAAAAGTTATTTCAAAAGTGAAAGTTATCAAGGCACAAATGTAAGTCAGGAGTCGTCACTGCCATCAATATTTATACACATCCCACAAATTCGTTTGGCAGTGAGGACTCGTGACGACTATCTCTCACAGATTACACCGATTTGATTTTTTATTGGTCTACAGTACCGTCATGAGTCATATGTGCCACAAAAGTTATCTCACAGGGGATAGTTATCAAGGCACAAATGACTCCTGACTTTTATGGTTGACCAGGAGGTCAACCTTCCGGAAAAACGACATCCTTGTCGTTTT
>Ga0302240_1002107_pt1 | contig 14104 bp, 16 predicted proteins | sample AAG_UR_His_MG_FD_193538 | JGI IMG/M metagenome (GOLD analysis project Ga0302240, IMG submission 193538) | Enriched activated sludge microbial communities from anaerobic digester in WTTP, New Holstein, Wisconsin, United States - AAG_UR_His | ecosystem: Engineered > Bioreactor > Anaerobic >... | reverse complement strand
TGGGTTTGTTTGTGCCTGTGCCAAACAGCAAAGTGCGGGTATTAATAAGATCATTGACGAAAAGTTTGATTTTGAACCTTTTTACGTTTACGATGATTTTGCATCGCAGAATATACATTATCTTCCTACTGGCTGGATGGGCGATGTTGCTGATTTGAAAATGGATATGGTTTGTACAAGCATAAAATACAGAGGCAATTACTGTATAAAAATGACATACAATCCGACCCAAAATTCAATGAAACAATGGGTTGGAGTTTACTGGCAGAATCCGGCAAACAACTGGGGAGACAAGAAAGGCGGATATAATCTGACGGGTGCAAGAAGGATTGTTTTCTACGCTAAAGGCGAAAGAGGCAACGAAGTTCTTTCAGAAGTGAAAATCGGCGGGATATCGGGAGTATTTCCCGATACGGATGTCGCATGGATAAAAAACATCCGGTTGACTAATGAGTGGAAAGAATATAAAATTAATCTTTCCGAATCAGATTTAAGTTCGATTGCAGGCGGGTTTTGCGTAGTTGTTTCGAAGAAAGATAATCCGAACGGATGTGTTGTTTATTTGGATGAAATAAGATATGAATAAAATAAAAATATCAACTTTAATTATCGGTTTAATTTGTGTTGTTTTTTTAGTTTCCTGCGAAAGGTATCCAATTGAACACCTTACAGGAACTAACGACAGGCTCGATTCATGGCCTGAAACATTTACGATATATGATGATTTAGTAAAATCAAAAGGGCTTCAGGATCCTATCGTTTGGAGCGATTCGGAAAGTCTCGAACCGTTTAATATGAAAAGTACCGATAATCCTTTAGGATATTACTGTATACAGCTTGGCTGGCGCGACAGTCAGGAAGCGTCAAAATATGCAGGCTTTGGTCTTGCCACAAGAGAAAATTACACGATTGAGACGATAGATATGACGACAAGCGGATATAATTACCTTGAATTTTGGGCCAAAGGGCAGCTTAGTTCGGACTGTATTTTAAGAGTTAATATTCCAGTTCCGGGCATATCAAATCCTGCTCTTACGGATTTATGCGATATAACGTCAGCCGACATATCTCCGGATGTTTGGAGAAAATTCAGAATTACAATTACTACAAAAACAAGAGATAACGGCTGGAATGCTCTTGTTTATTATGTCGGAATAGCTCTTACAAGAAAAGGGACTGCCAAATCGGCAGGCGGCGTTGTTTACATAGATAATATAAGGTTTACAAAAAGTTAATTATGGTAAAAAAAATAGCGGTATCAATTATTTGTTTTATTTTTGCTGTTACTGCAAACGTTAATTCTTACGCATGCAGCTCTAAGTTTGATTTTTCGGATTATTCTGCAAAAAATGCAGCGATAAGATCAGCCCTTCTTCCCGGATGGGGACAGGCCTGGAACGAACAGGATCAAAAAGGCTGGATAGTATTCGGAGTGTTTGCGGTAAGCGCAGGTCTTGCTTTTTATTTTAAAAATGAAGCCGAAAAAAGTTATGATAAATACTCTATGATAGGTGCGCCGGCGGGAAGCGAATATGACAATTACAAAACTAATTTGGATACGGCAACAATTTTAGGCACAGTGGCAGTGCTTACATGGATTTATGCGGTTGTTGATGCTTATCTAGTCGCCGACAAACAGGAAAAAAAGTATATAAAGAATAATAAAGTTAATCTGGTTATGACCGCTAATGACGGTTTTAAACTGGAATATAAAACAAGATTTTCTATTTAGGAGACTGTCTCTTGAAAAAAGTTTTTGCATTGACTGCGTTTATGTTTTTAATTTTAGTTTCGGGCTGTGCTCAGAAAGACAGACTTACTACTCCTTTGATGACTGTTTCTATAGATCCTGTTGAGAAAATAGAAATTACGGTAGGCAGCGAAAAAGCTCTTGCCGCTCTTGTAAGAGATGCTTCCGGCAATTTGATAGTTCAGCCGGTATTTTGGTCAATCAGTCCTTCCATAGGTGAATTTTCCAGTACTACTTCAATGAATACGACTTTTACGGCATTAGCTGCCGGAGACGGAGTTATAACGCTTACGTGTTCCGGTATTTCGACTACTGTTGAAGTTTCAGTATCATAATTATTTAACAATATTATTTTTATCACTTCTGCAGTTATTTGGCATGCGGTTGTTACAATTTAAACGGGCTGATATTTGTAAATTGTATAATAAAGTGCATAAAACAACTAAGGATTCGGACTTATGAAACAATTTTTACTGCTGTCGTTAATGTTGGTTTTTTTTGTACAGAATGTCTTTTCCGTTGAAATCGTTTTAAAAGAATACCGAGAACAATTTTCTCCTGAAAATCTTAAAACGGACTATTATAAATTGCAGATGAAAACTGCCAGTTTTTTTGACAGGCAGACTTCTTCCGTTAACGGTCTTGTTGAAAGCCACAGAGGCACCTCAGTTTATTCTTATGATTTTTTTTCCAGATCATTTATAACCGGAAACGGAGGAGTGCTTGATGCTCAGGCTTTTATTTATGACACGGCTATAGCTTCTCTTGCCTACCTTCTTGCCGGACAAAATAATAAAGTTGTTAAGATTTTAAAGGTGTGCGAAAGAGAGTTTTACAGTAAAAAAGACGAAAGCAAATTTGGTTTATATAACGCATATAAGACCGATGTTCCCAGAAAAAGATGGGGGCTTACGCCAGGTATTGACGGCAACAGAGTTCATCTGGGGCCTAACATCTGGGTGACAATTTCGGCGTTTCAATATACTGCTCTTACGGGTAAACTTGATTTTCTGCAGTTTGCTCTGGATACGTTAAAATGGGCAAGCGGAATACATCATTACAGATTCAGTGACGGACAGTTTGGAGCCGCCAGCATGGGCTATGGCTGGACTCCGCCTGACTGGAGTAAGGTTTATTCGACAGAAAACATTGTTGATCATTATGCGGCTTTAAAAATGGCAAAGGACATATATTATAATTCAAATGTAGATGTAAAATCATATTTTGAAAAAGCAAATTACGATATAAAAGATATAGAAACGGAAATAGCAAATATTGAAAGGTGGCTTGTGGATGTTATATATGATAAAAATAAAAAAACTTTAAATATGGGATATAATGAAAGAGGCGTTGACAGAACAGACGCTCTTGATACAGTGTCTTGGACTATTACTGCCGTAACTCCTGAGAGACTTTCGGAATTGGGAATAGATCCTTTTTATTTAATGGATTTTGCAGATAAGGAATATCTCGTAAGCGATAAAATAGAAGAGCAGGAAATACAAGGCTACGATTTTACAAACCAGCAGGGAAGAAGAAAAAATTACAGAATGATATGGTTTGAGGGCACATGTTTTCATATAACTACAATTCAGGTGATGTCCGACTATGCTAAAAAACTCGGCAAAAGTGATCTCAAAGACGGATATAAGAAACAAGCCGTTGAAATGTTGGAATATGTTGATAATGCGTCAAATATTATAAATCTCATAGACAATTCTCTGCCGTATACTTCAAAAAGACCGAATGATAAACAAATTTACACTACGTTTGCCGAATATTGGGAAATACCGAGAGGCAAAAACGGTTCGTGGGTAGCTTCGTCGTCGTCAACGGGCTGGAGGCTTATAGCGGCTTCTGCCTTTAATCCTCTTCATTTTAACAAAGACACGGTTGAATACAAGCTTTTTAAGACGAATAAAAGTATGCAATAAGCATGACTTTTTATTGACAAAATAAGAGCTTTAACATATAATTAACCTGACGAATATTTTTTTTTACGGAGAAATTAATGGTTTTAGCCACGCTTAGAAAAAAGTATTTAGGAGAAGTCCTCCTCGAATCAAAAAAAATCACAAAAGAACAGTTGGAAGAAAGCATAAAAGAATCGCTGGAAAAAAAAGTTAAAATAGGCGAAGTTTTATTGCAAAAAAAGTATATTACCGAAGACGATTTGCTTAAAGCTTTATCGGTATCTCTTGGCGTTGAAAGACGCAATCTTGCCGAACTTCCGCCTGTAAACCAAACAGTAATAGATCTTATACCTGAAAAGATAGCAAGAAAATATTCGGTTGTTCCGATAAAAGTTAAAGATGATACTTTAACCGTTGCAATGGTTGATCCTGCCAACGTTATATACAAAGACGATATACAAAAGATGGTCGGCAAAAAGCTTTCAGTATGTCTTGCTTCAGAAAAAGATGTTCAGGAATTTATTGAAAAATATTATGTAAGAACGTCGATGAGCATAGATATAGAAGATGAAACGGCAAAGCAGCAGACTGCCGGCGACGATGATATTGTCGACAATAATGCCGATTCGGCTCCCGTCGTAAAATATGTAAACTCAATATTTTTTGACGCAATAACAAAAAGAGCCAGCGATATACATCTTGAACCTTTTGAAAAAGACGTAAGCCTCAGAATGAGACTTGACGGCGATCTTGTTTCTTTTCAGGCTCCTCAGAAAAAATATTACAATGCCATAGTTTCCAGAATTAAAATTATGTCGGAACTTGATATTGCCGAAAGAAGGCTGCCGCAGGACGGTAAATGCAGAGTAAATATCAACGGTATTAAAACCGATATCCGTGTATCTATCATACCTACGATATGGGGCGAAAAAGTTGTTATGAGAATCCTTGCAAAAGAACTTTTTGCAAATCTCGGGATAGACAACATAGGATTTACTCCAAGAGAAGTAACTCTTTTTAAAGACGCGATTGCGGCTCCTTACGGAATGATTTTGGTTACCGGGCCTACCAGCAGCGGAAAAACGACTACTCTTTATTCGGCTCTAAAACATATAAACAGCGAAGATATTAATATCTCGACCGTAGAAGATCCTGTCGAATATGAATTGAAAGGCATAAACCAGTGTCATGTCAGATCCGATATAGGTCTTGATTTTGCGAGATTCTTGAGAGCTTTTATGAGACAAGATCCGGATGTAATACTTGTCGGAGAAATCAGAGACAAGGAAACTGCCCAGATAGCAATACAGGCCGCATTAACGGGACATTTGGTTTTCTCAACTGTTCATACCAACGATACAGTCAGTACGATTTCCAGAATGACTTTTATGGGAGTTGAATCATATCTTCTTGCCGATGCCGTGAATCTTATAGTTGCGCAAAGACTTGTAAGAATGATTTGTCCTTACTGTAAAAAAGAGGTTAAAGATTTAAGCGATACGGTATATGACAAACTTGGCATAGAAAAAAGTACAAAAATATACAAAGGATCCGGATGTAAATCGTGCGATGATACGGGATATAAAGGAAGAACCGCGATTTTTGAATTATTGCCTGTGACTAGCGCCATAAAGAAATTAATTACTTCAAATGCAAACGATATTGAAATAAGAGAAACAGCTCATAAAGAGGGACTCGTAACTTTAAGACAGGCCGCCGTGGCTAAAATGCTTGAAGGCGTAACTACAGTTGATGAAGTATTTTCAGTAACTTCGGCCTCAAAATAAATTAAAAAAGGAAGAAGTCTATGAGTAAATTCACATACAAAGTAATGGATCCGGCCGGCCAGGTTATTACCGGTAAAGAAGAATCTGAATCCAAAACGCAGCTGATGGAAAAATTAAAAACCAGCGGTTTTACCGTATTGGAAGTAAAAGAAGACATAAATATGTTTTCTAAGTTCGGCAATATTTCCATAGGCGGTAAAAAAGCAAGCGGTAAAGTAAAAGGAGAAGAAATAGCGATATTTTGCAGGCAGATGGCAACGCTTGTAAATGCCGGAGTAAATATACTTGACGCAGTCAGCGATATAGCATTAATGATGAACAATCCTTATTTTTCGCTCACTTTGAAAAAAGTTGCGGAATCCGTAAAAGCCGGAAAAACTCTGTCAGAATCGTTGGCTGATTACCCTAAAGTTTTTGATAATGCTTTTTTATCAATGGTACTTGTCGGTGAAAAATCAGGTAAATTATCCGAGGTTCTTTTGGATCTTGCCGCTTATATGGAAAAAACGGTAAAACTCAGAAGAAAAATAAAATCTGCGGCATCGTATCCTATTTTCGTAGGTTGTTTTTTTGTGCTCGTTTTTTTCGGTCTTGTTTTGGGGCTTATACCTAAATTTGAGGAAATGTTTGCATCGTTCGGAGCGACATTGCCGCTTCCTACAAGAATTGTTATGGGATTTAGCAGATTTATGATTGCCAAGATGCCGTTTCTCATAATTGCCGTCATAATAGGAGTTATATCTTTCAAGATGATTACAAAGAGTCCGCAGGGAAAAATGGCGTGGCATAAATTCTTTTTTAAAGTTCCTATTTTTGCCCCGATATACACAAAAATGGTTTTTGCAAGGTTCTTTCAGACATTATCTACTCTTATACGAAGCGGTGTTGATATTGTGACATCAATTCAGATAGCTACCGGTACTGTAAATAATACTTATGTCAGGTCTCTTCTTACGGATATCAGAGAAGGGGTTATTGCCGGCGAGACGTTTTCAAGTAAAATGGACCAATATGTTTTGTTTCCAAAAATAATAGTCAGAATGACTGCCGTAGGAGAAAAATCCGGGCAGCTTGACGAGATGTTTGAAAAAATTACCGATTATTATTCGGATGAAGTCGATGTGGCCGTTGCAACACTCAGCTCTGTTGTAGAGCCCGTGTTGATTATATTTTTGGGTTTTATAGTCGGTATAGCGGTTATAGCTTTATATTTGCCTATATTTAATATGGCGGGAGCTATGTCAGGTGGAATGTAAAATAAAAGATAACAAAGGCTTCGGCTTCATTGAAACCATAGTGGTTATATTGCTTGTGTCTATAGTAATGGTATTGTCTTTGACAATAAAAAAGACGACATTTAAAAAGGCTGCGCTTAAAGAGGGAGCCGTACTTATAGAAAAAATAGATGCGCAGGTCAGACTTTTCAGAGCGCAAAACGGTACATTTCCGTCTACAGCAAAAGTTGGGAATTTAAGCCTGATAAACGTAAACGCCGTAAAAAATAAATATTTTAAAGAATTTAGCATCGCTTACACGAGCGGTGATATATTTACAATTAATGTTTTCGGAAGCAATATTGTTGACGGTGTAACGATGCAGGCTGTGATAGATGCAAACAAATCAAACAAAGAGAACTTATACGGCGGAGAAATAAAAACATATGGCTTATAACCGCGGGTTGACTTTAATAGAAATATTGGTGTCAATAGTCATAACGGTTATGGTTATGGTGTACGGGCTTGGTTTTTTTACGGCTGCATGGAAATTCCAGACGCAGGCTATAGACTATAACATTATATTAAACAGAGTTGAATCTATTATCGAAGAATTCAGATACAATATACATGAATCATCTCCTGTTTTGACAGTTTCTGAAGTGTCGTATTTTATAACATCTTCAAGTAAAATGGTTGAGGTTACAAAAACAGTAAACAGAGCGCCAAGTTTGGATCCCAGCAGTTATTGTTACCAGGTAAGCGTGCTTACTACATGGCCTGTGAAAAATCCTGACGGAACAGGGCTTGGCTTAGACAGCAGAAATAAGATATCAATAAAAACTAATATGACGGTGCCAAATGGTAAATAAAAAAGGTTTTACTCTTATAGAAGTTTTAGTTTCGATAATTTTAGCCGGTATTATTGTGTATTTTCTATATACAATGATGCTTGCGTCGTATGAATCATACCGAAATCTTTCCAGTGTTTCAAAAGAAACAAGCGATATCAGAATATGTGAAGCTTATCTGAGAAGATCTATAAGAAATGCATGCTATATAAACATAGAACCGAATCCTACTTCTTCACAGGCCACGGCATTATCTTTCGGGCGTCAGGATATCTACTGGGATACAGCGACGAGTTCTCTTCAAAGAAGATACATTGTTGACAGATATGTTGTTAAAGACAGTACTGACCCTGTAAAAACGGGAAAATTTTACAAAGATGATGTTTATTACGGCGACCAGATTCCAAATCCGAGAGATACAACAAGATCAGGTAGCCATGAGCTTCTGTTGCAGGTTTATTATACAGGTTCAAGTTACAGCATTACAGGGCAACCTTTGATAAGAGAAGAGCAGATATTGTCAAATCTGCGAGTCGCTTATTACTATGTCCCGTCAAATACAGCAGGCGGAGTAAACAGATTTACTTTTTTTAAGATAGGTCTTGACTTTGACGAACCTCTTCCAACTGGAGAGACCGTAAGACATACAAGACTGTTGCACTGTACCGCAAGGGGATTTGGTTTGCCATGATAAAAAATAAAAAAGGCTCAATACTTGTTATTACAGTTATATCAATGTTTATACTTACAATAATAGGTTTTATATGCCTTGAAATGTTTGTGTCCCAGAATATACTTATTGCCACCGATGTCGCTAAAATTAAAACTTTTTATGCCGCCGACGGAGTAGTTGAAATGTTAAGAGGATATATTAATGCAAATTATCCCGAAACAGGAACAAACACTTTTGATTTGGCTGTTCCTGCATCAGGAGTTTGGGCGCTTGGTTCAAATTATATCAATAATCTTTTCGTTTCCGGTTATGACGATGTGACGACCCGCAATCCAATATTTGCCAAAGTTGAATTGAGAAGAGCGCCTGTTCCGCCTAATACTTTATATGTGGATTTTGCCACGACGACCGCCAGTATCCAATATTACAGGATAATGGGAGTCTCGTCTGTTACTGTCAATTCGGATGTAATATATTCGACTGTTTCTTATTATTTTTATATATCAAATGCAACGCCGGGCGGAATTTACAGGAAACGTTTTGCGGGGTGGCGCGAGCATAAGTATATACAGAACGACAATGGTACTGTTCAGTAATTTTTTATTTAAAATGCTATAAAATTGTAACTTTTAGCGTAAATATTGTATAATCTCTTGGCTAGTACGGAGGATAAAAGGTGTTAGGAATCGATTTAGGTTCAAAATATGTCAAAGTGTGTAAAATTTTGGGTAATGAAAAGGATTCATTGTCCTGTTTATGCGCTATGAAACCTGTTAAAAATAATGCAGAAGATCAGAAAAAAGCTGTAATAGATATTCTTAGCGAGTTAAACCTCAAAGACAGTCATTATATTTCCTATAACGGTGTTGAATCCGTGTCAAGAAATATCACCCTTCCAAAATCAATAAAGCAAAAAGATTTATACAGTGCGGTTATTACTAACGTTGAACAGAATCTTCATGAGGATTTGAATAAAATGTTTAAATCCTACATTGTAACAAAAGACGTTACGGATAAAGAAAATAATATTTTGTTTATAGCGGCGCCAAAAAGAAAAATAAATGAAAGAATACAAGTTACAAGTGAAATGATTCATACAAGACTGGTCGGAGTTTCAACCGACGCTATCGCTCTGACTAATGCTTTTGAAACTTTCGGGCCCGAATATAAATCAAAGGAAACTGTGATTTTGGTTAATGTCGGCGATGTTTTTACGAATATAGTTGTTTTGCATAAACATGAAATAGTTTTTATGAAAGATATTGTTTTCGGCGGTTCTGATATTACAAAAGAAATTGCAAGTTTGTATGCAATTCCTCAGGATATGGCAGAGCATTCTCAAAAAACGCCGGTTTCGGACGAAATAGGAGAATATCTTAAGAGAAATGACGATTTGTGGGATAAAGTCGGGCTCAGCATAAAAGGCGTATTTAAAAAAAGTTCAGCAAATCTTCTTGAGACAATCTTCAGAACAATAGAGTATTGCATAACAAGACAGACTATAGTATCCGTTGACAGAGTTGTTTTAACAGGCGGCGGAGCTGTTGTTAAAGGTTTTGATGTGTTTATAAAAGACACTCTCGGGATTCCTACGGAAAAATGGAATCCATTTGAAAATAATAAAATTCACGGTTCTGTTAAAACAGAATACGGTTATTTTATGCCTGTTGCTATGGGATTGGCATTGGAAAAGGACAGCGAATAATGTACAGAATAAATTTAGCTACCGAAATTATAAAAAGCAATGACATCAAATTTAAGTTTTTTAAGTTTGTTAATTATATAACTCTGTTTATAGTGATAGGAGTATTGGGTTTGGCGTCTTATGCGGGATATAAAAAATTTTTCATAACGAAGCTTGACAGTGAAATTACAGATTTAATAAATACAATTGATAATAAAAGAACGGCTGAAGTCGTTTTACTCGAACAGTTGTGGGCTGAATACGATTATAAACTTCTTGCGGTCTCCGAACAGCTGTCAAATACGACAAAATACGGACTTGTTTTAAAAGAATTTGCCACGCGGTTGCCGTATGACGCCGTCCTGGTTTCTATGGTTGTTTCCGGCGATAATATGGATGCCGTGATTAATGTTCCGCAAAGTTCAATGATTAAACTTAAAAGTTTCTATGATTATGCGGAAGAATTAAAAAAGACTTTTGAAGGCAGTTATTTTATAAATGAAGGGTCAATTAAAGTTATGTCATGGATTTTGGAAAATGAAAAGAAAAAACCCGGTTTTGAAACGCTCAATGTTCAGTTTGGTTTAAATTCGAGGAAAAGATTATGATACTGAAATTATCTTCAAGAGATATAAAATCATTAATCGCGTGTTTTCTTGTGCTGGGCGTTTTGGTTTATGTTTATGAGGGGCCTTTTAAAAAATATAAGGAACTTTTTAACGAAAAGACTAATGTTATAGACAGACTGAAAAACATTGACAAACAGCTTGATAATTTCCGCGAAACAAAAATAAAGGTTGCCGAACAGGAACAGAGAATAAATGAAATATCATTGCTGTATAAAGATTTTCTGGTTTCAAACGCCGAACTTATAAATGAATATAAAAGCAAAGTTATAAACGTGCTGAAACAATACGAAGTTTATGAATTTAAAGAATCAATAAAGAGCCTTCAGGATAACAATGCCGATATCCGCATGGAATTTAGTTTTTCCACTCCTTATGACAGACTGTACAGAATTTTATTCGATATGGAAAAATTTTCCGTTATATCCAAGCTTGAATGCGGCGTAAACGGAGTTGTTATTGAGTGCAGTCCTTATCTTCATTCTTCAAATTTGAATGACTATTTTTTGGGCAGACAGACGCAAAATATCAACGATATAATGAAAAAGGGTCTTTTTTACGAAGTTGCCGAGAGAGTTATTACGTCTGTAAACGTGGGGTATATTCCGACTATAAAGGATTTGCTGCCTACGCCGCGTAATCCTTTTGTGAAAGCGGCTGAAAAAGCGGCTCCGAAAGAAACCGTCGTAAAAACAAATATTCCAAAAGAAACCGTAAGAACTTTGCCGGCTTTCCAGCTTGACGGTATATTATACGATCAGGATAATCCGGTTGCCATAATAGAGGGCAATTTGTATCATGTCGGCGGAGTTTATAAAAAAGAAATCAAGATTAAAAAGATAAGTCCGAATTCAATAGAAGTTGAATATTACGGAAAAATTTATAAAATAAAAATGTTAAATTAGGGGAGATAAAATGAGAAAAAAACTGGTAATCTGGGTTTTGTTTGCTGCTATGATATTGAATCCCGTGGTTTCTTTTGCGGAAAAATCAAATGAGGTTGCATCCAGTGCATTAATTTCAATCGATTTTCAGGGAACAACGCTGTACACAGTTTTAAATGTTTTAAGCATGAAAACAGGAATGAAGCTCATTTCAGATACAAACCTTTACAATAAAAAAATAATGTTGTCGTTGAAAGACGTAACCGCGGAAGAAGCTTTAAATGCTCTTCTTGATACGTATGATCTGTATTACGTAAAACAGGGTGATGCAAATATTTATGTTATAAAAAGCAAAGAAGATAAGAATCATATAACGGTTTCAAGAGTCATATTCTGCAATTATGCAAAATCAGCGGATCTTGAAAAAATACTTGAAACAAGGCTTTCAACCGGCGGTAAGATAGTATCAGATGTCAGAACAAACTCGGTAATTATTACGGATTTGGCAGACAGCATCGATAAAATGGAAGGATTGATAAGATCTCTTGATATTCCTACGCAGCAGGTTATGCTTGAAGCCAAAATTGTTGACGTAAACCTTTCAAAGGGCGTTTCGATAGGAACTAAAATAAATGAACTTTACAGAACCGGTACCGGAAATACAAATCCTATAACCGGAAATCCTAATTTTTCATATTCAACACCAGGCAGCGGAACAAGCTTAAAGCTTAACAACAGTTTCGGAAATGTCGGTGTTTCAATACTTCAGGGAGATTGGAATATCGATGCCGTAATAGAAGCCGGCGTTCAGGACAAGAGTGCAAAAATTCTTACAAATCCCAAACTGCTTGTTTTAAATAACCAGGAAGCAAGCATTGATATAGTAGAAGAAATTCCTTATCTTGAAAGTAAAACAACATCTTCTTCGACAGGAGACGTAACAGGAACTACAGCTTTTAAACAGGTAGGTATAAAATTGAAAGTAAAACCGCAGATAAACAGAGACGGTTCTATAGTTCTTCAGGTTTCTCCGGAACAGAGCTTTAGAACAGGTGAAATGGTCGGCGGAAGCGACGGAACTCCTGTCGTAAATACAAGCAAAACAACGACAACGCTTATGTTGAGAAGCGGTGAAACGGCTGCAATCGGCGGAATGATAAGAGAAACTGAAGACGGAACAATCAAAAAAGTTCCTCTTTTGGGAGATATTCCTTTATTCGGATATTTGTTTAAAGGAGTCGAGCAGAATAAAACCAGATATGAACTGACAATTTTCATAACGGCCAAGATTGTAAACTAAGGAAAAATTATGCCAGAAAGAGTGATAGACGCAAAAGTTTTAATAGTAGAGGATGATGAAGCCGAAAGGATTTCTCTTCATTCTTCTCTTGAACAGAGTTTTTTAAAAGTCGCATCGGTAGGAAGCGGTGCGGAAGCTGAAAGCATGGCAAAAGAGGAATCTTTTGACATATTGGTTGTCGATTACGGTCTGCCTGATGTAAACGGAATCTCGCTTATTAAGAGCATCAAAAATATTTTAAATGAAATTGTTCCTATAGTTATAACCGGCAGCAGTTCTATCGAGATCGCAATAGAATCGATAAAGATCGGAGCTTATGACTATGTCGTAAAGCCGCTTGATATAGAAACTCTCGTAAAGACGATAAATATAATGCTTGAAGAGAGAAACAATCTTTATGAAGGAAGACTTAATTTGCAGCATATTGTTTCTGATATAAGCAATTTGGAATGCCTCACGGATGATATGAAAGTTAATGTTGTTGCTTCTCCAAACGCCGAAATAATGAATGCAAACAAGAGACAGGGATGCAGCATTATGGACAGAATAAAAGGCATAAAAATATTAAAAAGAGGATAACATGATAACTAAAAGGACAATAAATTCAGTAATACTTATTTTGATATTTGCCGTTACTGTATCTTCTGCGGGTATTTTTGGTTTGACAAAGAAAACAAAATCCGATGCTGAAGTCCAGCAGGAATCTCAGGATCAAACAACTATAACGGGAATGAGCGCCGAGATGATTGCCAAACAAAGCTCTAAGCTTATGATTAAAGCAAGAAAAAGTTATATTAACGGAGATTTTGAAAAAGCCGAAAAATATGTAGACGAAATTCTAAATATTTCTCCAAATGATTCAAAAGCCGGAGAATTAAAAAATAAAATTCTTATGTTAAATGAAAAAATAATGGTGTTTAAAAAATCAATAGTTGACGACTATCTTATAGAGCTGAGAAGAACGGTAAAAGAAGGCAACTATTATGAGGGTTTTTTGTTTAATAACAGAATCGCAAAACTTATGCCAAACGCGAAAGACAGTCTTTCTTTTGCCAGACTTTCAACGGAATGCAATATAGTTATGGCCAGCCTTGAAAACGAACAGGATCGTAAAAAATTCTTGGAATCTATAGATTATTTTAAAAATGAAAAATTTAAAAAGGCAAGTAATCTGATATATGAACTTGCTCAGAAACATCCAAAATTTCAGGTGTTTGTAGGTATGGGCAGATATTATTCAATGCAGGAAACAAGCAATAAAAGAGTTAATATGTATTACAAAGAAGCAATGAAAAATATGAAGCAGGGAAGATTCGGCAAGGCCAAAGATTATGTCGAATTGGGATTCAGCCTGCAGCCGGACAATATAAGGCTTATAACTCTTATGGAACAAATCAATATGGAGTTGATGTAGTTGCTTTT
>Ga0302240_1002101_pt1 | contig 14123 bp, 9 predicted proteins | sample AAG_UR_His_MG_FD_193538 | JGI IMG/M metagenome (GOLD analysis project Ga0302240, IMG submission 193538) | Enriched activated sludge microbial communities from anaerobic digester in WTTP, New Holstein, Wisconsin, United States - AAG_UR_His | ecosystem: Engineered > Bioreactor > Anaerobic >... | reverse complement strand
GACCTCCGCGACATTCCTTCAGATTAATAGATTCCTTCATAAGTTTTTTCTGAGCAATATGCCTGGCTTTCATATCTTTTATCATCTGTGAAATATATTTCTCAGATTGTTCAAATATATAAGGTCTTATTATTCTATCAACAAATTCATATTCAATTTTTCTGCTTCCTATAAGTAATTTTGAACCCAGAAGTTGAGATTTATCTATAAAATGTTCATCATCCTGTTCCTGTTGAAAATATTCTTCAAGTTCTGAAAGCATAGTAATATAATGACCAAAATGCTCTGCAAATCTGTAATGTGGCAGCATACCTCTTTTTATGATCTCAGAATTCATCTTGATTATTATTCTGGAAAGAATCTTTCTCAGATTTTCATCATCTGAATCAAGTAAAACTATTACATCAAAATCATCTACATAGGCCTGTTCTCTTGCATGACCTCCTGCTTTATAAATTCCAAAAAGATCATCAGTAATAATTTTATGTCCTTCCTGATTTTCAATTTCTTCCTTACATATAAGAAATAAATGTGTAAGATAATTATCAGAAAATTCTGTAAATTCAGCATTTATCTGCTCTAAAGGAGCACCCTCAAAGGTAAGCATAGCTACTCTTACAAATTCAAAATTATAATAATCTCCCAGTTCAGTTTTCCTTTCCTTAATCAGCTCTATATCTTCAAGTACTCCAAATACACCAACATTTATCTCTTTAAGCTTTTCAGGAGAACTCAGGAATTTAACATATTCAGGAAGTTTTTCAAGTATACTGTAAAAAAACCCTTTAAAATAGCTGCTTGTAGAATAATATAATAAACATAAGTGTTTTAAGTTATCAAGTATTTCATTCAACTCGGTAGCAGTCTCTCCATCTAAAGCCATTTCAAAAATTTTCACATCTTCAGAATCAATTACCATAAGATAGTCATTTACAAGAGCAGGATCATCACCAAATAATTCAGCTATTCTATTAGTCACATCATTAAAATCAGGAAGAAGCTTTAAAAAAACCCTGTTAAATTCAAGGAAAAGTTCCTTTCCCCCGTAATTCCTGCCAAACTTAAAAAGTGCTCTGAAAGTCATAAAAAGAGGATAAAAGGAATATTTCCCCACAGATACATAACTTTTTATAAGTATCTCTTTTCTCCAGGGTGTTAATAGATTAAAATCCTTTATATATCTCTTTAAAACCTTTCCATCAGGTTCTAAAAGTACTTCTAGAAGATCATCCCAGTAAGTATTTCCTTCAAAAAAACTCCCTCGCTTTATATATTCAAAGGCTATATTCATCTTTCGTTTTTCTTCTTTTTTTGGTTTTAATGTCTTAATGGCAGATAATGGAAATAAAGCAACCGTATCACTTACGTGAGTTTGAAATCTTCCTACCATAGGAGTCGATTTATTAAGGGCCACAGAATTTATCGAAGGTTCTTCCTTTTCGCTTTCCTTTATCAATTCAGAAAAAACTGTTATACGTCTGAGATGAGAACTGAACCTGTCAAAAAGAACTACTGCTATTTCATGGGATTTTCTTACCTGAACTTGATAATCGTGGACAACATCATGCCAGGGTCTTATTGCACCGATCTGTTCATAACCAAGGAAGGTGGCAATTCTATCCATGTTATCAAATACATAACCTTCATTGAGATTTATATCTTCATCCTGAACTATAAAAAGCTGATAAATATATCTGAATATTTCTACAGAGCTCAGAGCTTCTTCCAGCTGATTATAGAGTTCTTCCTCTTCCTTGTCCAATTCCTTGAGTTTCTCGAGTATATCCCAGCCATTGACTTCATCAAGGCCCCAGACAATTTTAGCTAAATATATAAATCCTTTAAGCATTCTTATACTGTCAAGTTTCGGATTTAGATAATCTTTTTTAGGACTCCTTAATAACAATGAATGAATTTCTCCAAGTATCCCTCTTATATAAGCTTCATGATATATGTTATTTCCATAAGGTTTATAAAAATACCTGTATACTATATCTCTTCTAAAATCATTAAATAATTTATCACTCCCTATTATCTTAGCTGCCCCAAGGACTTCTGTAATAAAGACAAAATCATGATTATGGCTACTCAGGTAATCCCAGAATTCCTGAATTGTGGAATAATATCTATCCATTCCCATCATTTCAGCAGGATGAAAATGCAATCTTGTTGAATGAATAATCATCTGTTTATTTAATTTACTTATGGCAAGGCCGAAATTTTTACTTACATCTCTTTCCCTTGTTATAATACCGACGTCTATATCATCCTGATCAGCCCTTGCTCCCACACCACATATAGCAAATTCCGGCATTTCTTCACCTTCCATCAGTAAATAAAGCAATGTATTCATATAGCTTGCCGTGAGGGATCTAAATTTTTTACCTGCTTTTCTCATAAAAGCTTTATAAATAGCGGGTCTCTGGTTTTCTTTTGAAGTAACCAGTTCCATACTGAGAGCATCTACGGCCTTCAGATTCATATTAAGAAACTGTATGGCATAATAACATCCCAGGAAATTAAGTTTTTCTTCTAAATTCCTGCCCACATCTACAATAGTATCCATATCGTCTGAAAAATCACGAAGATTCCAGAAGTGAATCTTATCCAGACTATCATGTCTTTCAAGAGCGGAAAGAAGTTCATCTTTATATTTTGAAATAGTAAGAATGTATTTCTGATTGTGTGTCCCAAGCTTTTTAGAACTTTCTTCCAATTTTAACCATAAATCCTGCAAACTAAAGTTTCTCCTTCCTGTAAGTTAAGGTATTCTTTAACAACAAGAAAAATTCAGGGGGGGCTTAAGCCCCCCTTAAAGAAATCACTTATTAATTTAAATAAAAAACTTATATTTTCTTATCCAGAAATAATTTCAAAGTACAATCTTTAGTAGAATTAGACTTTAAGGAAGGATAAAAATAATAAATTCCCTCAGGTAAAATCTTACCTACAAGTTTTTTATAATTCTTATTCTGCATTACAACTTTATGCTTTGAGTCCTCTATTCTAAGACCTATCTCACCTGAACTGTTTCCACTGAAAATAATAGTAGAAATAACTATATCGGATATAATTACAGGAGTATCAAAGACATATCCCTGACAGATCAATTCCCATCCACTTCTGCCCAATCTCTGATTACCATAAACCACATAATCACTATTAATAGCTTTATTATAATCACTAAAAATCACATCCGAGAGGTAACTATTACCTGTAGTATCAGAATATGGTGCAGGGCCCGTATAATTCTGGTTTGATCTGACTGTAACACTGCTATTATTATCCACATAGTAATGATTATCAGGACTTACATATATAACATTTCCACTGCTATCTACATAATTACCACTATTATCTATATAGTAATGATTATTAGGAGATGTAACTACTGTTGTATTACTTTTATTATCTACTGTGTATTGATTGTCTGGATTAACAATAACAGTACCGTCACTATTATTATAGAATGGATTACCAGGTTTAATCTGTACAGTTTTTACATTTCCGTCTTTATCTGTCTTTTGAATTACATAGGTTCCACTTGGATCCTTATAAATTGAGCCTTTCTTGTCTTTCTTAGTGCCCTGGATAAGAACATTTCCACTTGAATCCGTATAAATTGTACCTGTACCTTCATCGTTGGTACCCTGTACTGTAATAGTTCCGTTATTATTAGTAATAACTGGAATATTATCAGCAAAAACCAGCTGAATTACTCCCATTAAAAGGAATAATATAATAGCCAGAAAATATACTCCTTTCATATTTTTAATCAGTAGATCTTTATATAATCTACTTTCCCTCCTTTCTGTGTAATTTTAAAGCATAAATAATGGAAATTTATTCCCTTTCATTACATAATTTTATATTACAATAAAACTTCAAATCAGTCAATATATATGAAAGTTATAAAATTACTGAGATTTAAACAAATCCCATCTGAAGGCAGAAGACTGGTTAAAATCCGGCAAGTCCTTTTTTTGCTCTTTCATATTCCGGATCTTTACTGAGAGCTATTTTATACCACTGAATTGCTTTCTCTTTCTTATTCAGATTTTTATAAGAATCACCAAGTTTGCAACAGAGTTCTAAATCATTTTGAACCATACCAGATGCAGTTTCATAATGTTCAATTGCTTTATCATAGCTTTTTTTACCATAGTATGCGTCTCCAAGGACTATATAAATTTCCCTATCAAGGGGATTTATATCTTTTGTCTTTTTTAGATATTTTATGGAGTCATTATACTTATGAATCTTTAAATAAGATTGCCCCAGGCCTTTATTGGCATCAAAATTTTCTGGATCTTTATTTATAACTTCTTTATAAATTTTTATGGCTTCATCTGTTTTATTCTGTTTTTGTAAGATTCCTGCCTTTACATTTTTTGCCTCTAAAAGATTATCATGAATCTTTAGAGCTCTTTCTATCTCAGTTAAAGCTTTATGAAACTGTTTTTCATCAAAATAAACTTTACTTCTTATGACATAAATCATGGGATTTTTTCTATCCTTTTTCTCTCCATCCTTCAGAACAGAAAGAGCTTCTCCGTAATTTTTCATCACTCTATAAAGATCAGCTTTACCTGTATAGATTTCAGGGGCAGAGGCATCATCTTTTATGAGATCTTTATAAACTTCAAGGGCTCGATTAAAATCACCTTTTTTCTTATATATGGAAGCTATGCCAGTAGTTGCTTCAGTGTTCTTAGGAGCAGCTCCTCTTACTGTGCTGAAATAATGCATGGAATCTTCGTATTTACCTGTTTCCAGGTAAAGATACCCCAGAGCAATTAAGGCCTTTATATTTTTATTATCTATATCCAGAGTTTTTTTATATTTATCACCTGCTTCTTTATATTTATGATTTATAAAATCAATCTTTCCGAGACCTATAAGGGTATGGGCGTATACATCAAGGATTTCTTTATCATCCGGATTATTAAAGTGTGCTTCTTCTACTATCTTATAAGATCTCAGAGCTTCTCTGTAATCATTATACAAAAACCAGGTATCACCCGTAGAATTACAGATGTCGAAATAATATGTATCATCAGGAGATAGTTTTACTATTTTTTTGTATTCTTTTATGGCTGCCAGATAGTCAAACATGGCCCTCCGGGAGTCCCCCAGACCTCCATAGGCTTTCCGATTATCTTTATCAAGTGTTAAAACATATTCATATTCATTTATAGCTTTGTCATAAGCTCCATCATTAAAATAGTCTTCTCCTTTTTTTATATGTTCTTCTATTTTTGATTTATGAAAGGTTCCACTGAGAAAATAATAAAGACAGAAACCTCCTGTTAAAAGAACTGCTATAATTGCAATCATATGTCTCTGCCAGGAAAATTTCTTACTTCTTCTTTTTATTGCTTCTTTTACAGGAATATCTTCTGATCTTATTTTCATGTCTATGTAAGTTAATATGACATTTCCGATTTTTATTCTGTCTTTATGCTTTAATTCACATCTGGATCTTATCACTTTATCATTTAGAAAGGTTTTATTGGAACTTCCCAGGTCTTCAATAAAAAATCTCTTACCTGTCTTTATAATTCTTGCATGATGGCCTGATACAAGGGGATCAAAGTCAAGGAGAAGATCACTCTTTCTGGAGCGGCCAATGTTAATACAATCTTTATCTAAAGGTACAGATTGCTGCCCCATACCTTCTCTGTTATATATCAATTTTCCCGGCATGATAAAGAAGGAAAATCTCCTTTTTAGTTATCAAAAAAATTATAACATAGTCTACAGGAAAATTCAATTTTCAGGATGAGGAGTTGCTTGATATTAATCAAGCAATTACTTCCTTATATTTTAACTCTATCCCTGAAAAGACCAGGATAAGTTTTATTATTTCAGTATCCCCCAGCATCTTTCTTAGACCTTCGTCACTGCCGTATTTACTTAACTTCTCCCGGGCATTCTTTACTTTCTCTTCAAGGTTTCCCTCCCGGGTTAAGTATTTTAACTCAATTAAATAGGAATATTTTATATCTCTGTATTGATATAAATTTGGAAGGAGTAATATGTCACAATAGCCTTTATTTAATTCATACTCCGTTCTTGTTATATAATAATTCGATACATTCAGATAGACTCGAAAAAAAGTCTGTATTGATCTTTCTCCTTCTATATAATCCCTTATGGAACTCTGTTTATTCATTTCTTCTGTAAGATAAGTAAATAAGCCTTCCCACCTGCCATTATAGGCCATTTCATCAAAGAAATTTCCCAGTTTATATAAATCTATATTAAATACCTCTGTATCGCTATAGCCTTCTCTTATATATTCATAATATAACTGCTTTATCACTTCATTCGGTATTGTAAGAATTGGTTTCCCGTAATAGGAATCTTTTATTGTAAGTAACCCGAAATAATATAATAATGATATGAAATTCTCAGGGTCTATTACCCTTTCTACAGGGAAAGAGGACACTATATTTGCTGTTATCTGACCTTCTTCGAGGATTAACTTTAATTTTTCAAAATTCCCATTTACTCTCAGCAGTCCCTTACGGTCTGTTACAATCAGATATTTCAGCTTTTTGTAGTCTGTTCTTATATTATAATCTAACATCTCTTTGGGAAGTTTATTCATCTCTATATATTGATTAATGAAATATAAAGCCATATCTGAATTATACATTCTGGTTTCTTTATCTTCTGAAAAGAGATAATTATTATACCACCCTCTCATAAGGGTTAAGAGATTTTCCACATCATCTTTCATTATATTATTATAATAAGAAAGCATTTCCCTTAGTTCTGTTTCTGTAAAACCAGTCATCTCATTAAATTTAGGGCCCGTAGTTATATTATAACCAATATTAAACCCGCTTGTTACATCATTTAAAGTAACAGGTGATACACCTGTTATAAATAGTTTTGATATGGGGCCTCCTGTGGTGCCTGCTTTTATTACATTAAAGAAATGTCTGAAGAAACCCTCTCCGTGAGTTATTGCTTTATACTGCTCAGAACCTGTGGATGAGATTATTGTATTGGTGAAATTATCATATTCATCTATTAGAAGATAAATCTTTTCTTTTCCTTCAACAAAATCTGTAAGATATTTTAAAATAATAGATCCTTCCTGAAGGTCTTTTATTGTTTTATACATCTCACCATCGTTATCGTCCAGGTATTCTCTATATTTTTTTATAAATTTGAGACATGTTGATTTTATTACCTGATTAAAGGAATGTTCCACTTTATTAAGATCAGGGTTTACTTCTGAGAAATTGAATTTTAATATTAAATAGGAATTTCTTTCTTCTGTGGCATGAGTATAAATATAAAGTCCTTTAAATAATTTTTCAAAGTCTTCTTTCTTATTTATATCATAATACTGTTCCATAAGGGATAACCAGAGGGATTTACCAAAACGTCTGGGGCGGATAAAGAATAGATACCGTGATGTATTTTCCACTTCTTCTATAAACCTTGTTTTATCTACATAATAGTAATTATCTTTCCTTATAATTTCAAAATCCGATACACCATAGGGATTTTTTTTGAATTTTTTATTCATAGCATTTATCCTTCAAAATTTAAGTTTAAAGCTTGTTTTATTACATTAGTTTATCAGGCAACCTTCCTTTTACTATATTAACTTTCCGCTCTCATTTTCTTTATATCTTCTACAAGGCTTTCTACAGTACAATCTTTTAACCAGTTATGTCTTTCCACAGAATAATCACCATAACCTGTGTTAAATTGCTGAAGAAACCTTACCATACCGACAGGTCCAAGTTCTTTTAATAAAGCCTGTATCCCGAGCTGTTTTATTTTATCCAGACTCATTTGATCTTTTAACATTCAAATCACCTCACTTAACCACTGTAATGGATTATATCCATTTATCTGAAGCTAAATTTAGAAGTATTATCATAATAGCTTCTGCTTCAAGACGGTTTCTATCCTGAGTCTGGTCATCAAAAGGTCTGTTCAGACAGCAGGTATCAAGATAAATTTTCATATAAAGAAACACCTCTTCTAATTATAAAGATAACATAAATTTAGAACATACTCAACTGCTCATCGCCGGTCTTTCCTATATCTTGTAAATGCCTCTGGATATATGGCCAGGATACAACAAGATTATTATAAGCCACTCCCTCATCAGTCCGGCCTTTTCTTTCAGCTATAGTATAAAGCCTGTAAGAAAGTGCTTTTGCCGATTCTCTGGAGTCAGGGGGGATCTTATATAAAAGCTTTGCAGCTCCAGTCTCTCCATCTTTATTCAATGCCTTTACCAGTTGATGGGTGTTAAGCCATATGGTCTTATATTTTTGAACCTGGGGGTCCCATTTCTCCTCAAGTTCCTCAAGTTTCAGTAATCTCACCTTACCCTTTATAGCTTGAAGAACTCCTGCTTCCTCAAGTCCTTCAACTGATGTATTTTTAGCTCTTGAAAGGACATCTGCATCTCCGAAATTGCCTTCATTGAACCCATACTGTTCATACCAGCTAACACAGAATCTTGTGCCCTGATCCATTTCTCCTTCCTGTTCTACTAAATAACGATCCAGTTCCTGATTGATAATCTGAAGGGCAGTTTTTACTGACATGGGACGGCCATCTGCTTCAAGGACTTTTGAAAATCTGGTAAAAACCGCCATACCGGGGCCTATGGTGGACTGCGCCAGATCCACAGGAGCAATATTTCCCTGCTGAAGGTTTTTAAGGGCAAGGGGGAATTCTTTTCGTAAGGTGTTTACAAAGTCTCTTCTGATTGTTGTTGCCGTAGAGACGTTGCAATGCAACGTCTCTACACGGGGACGGCAGACCAGTACTATAGATGAGGCAAGAGCGTTTGAACCCTGACCAACCATTCGTGATGTACATTCTGTTCTCATTGGCCAGGTACCATTTATCTGAAATCCTGCATTTATTAATCCTTCAAGCATAGTTGCCCATCCTGTAGAAGATACTCCTTCCGTGTCTTCTTCAGATTGCTTAAAAGCATAATAAACGGTTACAGGATAATCAGGATGAGATGTATTTTTCATATTACAGAAGGTCTTGCTCAGTCCTGTAAGGAAGAACTCTTCTGCTTTTTTCTTATTTCCGTCAAATCTGTATGGAGTTGCCACAAGCTCTTCTTGTTTGGGTACTAACATAGTCCTAAATATATCAGGATATATGGAAGATAGATTTTTACGAAGCCAAACATAGAAAAAATCAGATAGGTCTGCATAGGCTATATTGTCATAATAAGGAGGATCTGTTGATAAACAATATTTATTAATAAGTTCAATTCTTGTTGCATCTCTTTGGTAAACATTTCCTTGCGATAGCAACTTTAAAAGATCTGAATTTAAATGTTTCGTCCCTGCTTTAAGTCCCTTAATAGTATTATCCAAACAAACCTCAAAAGAACCAGAACTTTTTCCCAATATATTTCCTTCTGCAAAATCCCATACCATTGCAATTGCTTGTCTGCCAAACAACTGTCTTGGACATTGTGCAATAGATTCCCATCTACAAAGGCTGTTACTTAAATCAGCTTGTTTATCAATAACAAAAGCAAGATATGTAACAACCGCATCAGCATAAGCCTTTGCTCCACTTCCACCATCATTAATCCCCATCTCATCATCATCCATAGCGGCATTTAGAGCATCTCTATATATAATCTCTCTTACTTCTTTCAGTAAATTACAGAAGGTTGCAAGGGCTATAAGCTGACGGTTGGTAAAAAGATCTCCAAACGTATTCATACCATAAAGAGGAACATTCACTTTAACTTTTCCTTGTAATTCCCCTTCAGGTTTCCATTCAGGTTTTAACTTTGAAATAATCTCTGTATGTTCATCTCGAGGAGTAATATATAATCTTTTATTTTTTCCTTCAAGAACTACTGCCATAAGTTTTTCACCCATTCTTCCTGATTTACCTTCCTGTCTTACATGTTCAAACGGCACAGAAGTATTACACACTATACATTTTGCTCCTCTACGATCTACAGTCCCCTCCAGAACTTTACCTTCGCCAGTTCTTACTTCAAATCTGACCTTTCTATTTTCTCTGTCAATCACAGGTTCAACCCACGCCCTGTTATTCTTCTTTGTAGAAAGCTCAAAAGATCTTACAAGAGGCATTTCTGCACCGCAGGCAGGATTTGGACATTTTACAGTTCTTGCCCAGAGCCATGCAATAACAGTCTCACCATTAGGTCCTTTTGGATACAGATGTCCTATCTTCTTTTCTGCTTCCTTTTTCATCCATTGACCATAATATTTTACATCTTCAGCAAGCCCTGACGCTCCTGGCCATTCTGTTTTATTGAACATCTTACCTCTGACCTCTGGATTAACAGGAGGTTTACCTGCAAACCTGGGAGGTATTTCAATTAAAGCCTTTGTAATCATAACGGCTACAGGGTTTAAATCACTGCCATAAGCTTCAAGGCCAAGTCTCTGAGCTTCAAGAGGTATAGAGCCTCCACCACAGAATGGGTCAAGAACAGGAGGGGGATTACCTCCTGTAGATTTCATTATCTCTCTTTTTGCTTCTTCCAACACTTCTTTATTATTTATATTCTCCCACTTTACAAGCTTCTCTATTATATCAAAGAGTCTCTTTCTCTCTCTTTTCTGAGCATCTTCTGTAGGAAACTCTTCCGGCTTTGAAGATGGATCATCCACAAGTGAAGCAAATAAAACAGCCCTGCATGCAGCAAGAGGGCGTCTTGCCCACCATAAATGTAATGTTGACGGATGTCCATGTCGGATAGATTTTTCTCTGGCAGATTCTTTATTTATAGCTTCAAGGGGAAGGGCTACTTCAATCAGTTTCTTTTTATATGGCATAAACTTCACCTTTCTATAATATCAATTTTGAACTTCATAAGTTCTGCTATATTATAATTTACACTTGTGACACCAAAATCAGGTTTCTGCTTAAAAGGCGGTTTTATATAAACAGGACTTCCCCTGTTGTCTTCAACTGTTGATTTATATTTATATAAAAAACAACCTTTCTTTTTAATGTCTTTCCAGGACGGATTCAGTTTGCAAATATTGGCATGGTTCAAGGTGAGAAAAGAAAATTCCTTTTTCTGGTATAAAAAAGAGGTATAAAGAAAAAAACCTTAAATTTTAGAAAAAAATCTAAAAGATAAGAAAAAAAGTATGAGTAATTATACTTTAAAAGAAGTAAAAACATCAAATCTCCCTGGCCATATAAAAAATGACGGTAAAAAAGGAAATCTAAAGAACTTTGTTGAGCTACCCGGTTTAGAATTCAAGAAACTATCAGAGAATAAAGAAAAAGAAGAGAATAAGAAAAAATTTATAGAAAAAGTAGTATTAAGTTTAATACTTCTCTGCCATAGTCCCTTAAGAGGGGTAAAAGAATTTCTGGAAATCATATTCGATTATAAAATGAGTCTGGGTGAAAGGTGTGATAAATTCCCCGAAAGAAATGGAAAAACCCGGCTGGAATTACTTACAGGAAAGAAACACCCGGACTGGTTGCAATTACTCGGATATTAAATTTAAGTACCGCAACAGGCAAGTTAGTATCCATCTCACAAGTCTGTCCCTGTCCGGGCTCTTACGCAAAATCTATGATCCTGTTACAATGAAATCTGTTATTACAGAATATACAGTTTTGTATTTATTTACGTTATAACTTTCTCCTTTGACGGCATATCTTTTGCTCCAGAGCCCGGACAGGGACAGGTGTATATGTTTTTTGGATACTTTTTTACCTGTTGCGGTATTAAGTCTGTTTGCAGTGGCTAAGTCCATTTTCTATAGGTGGTTTATGTACTTTTGGGAATTTTAATTGGTAAAATTTATGAGGTTGAACCATGCCCAAAAAAATGAACTTTTCCTCAAAAAAATTAAAAAATTTGTTATATTTTTTTAAAAATAACTATGATATAATTTACTCTATGAATAAGGAAATAAAATATCCAAAAGGTAGCTTTGTAAATAATGAAGGAGATTTCTGCGAAAACTGCGAAAAGAGATTAAAAGGAAAAGAACTGGTATAGAGAAACTATAAAAATCTACAAATAACATTTAAAATTCAATTGATTATGTGGTAAAATTATCTTATGATGTACTCAGTTGGAGAATTTGCAAAAAAGATAGGTAAAAGTGTTCAGACTTTAAGAGACTGGGAAAAAAAAGGTATATTAATCCCTGCTTATAAGACAAAAGGCCATCACAGAATGTACAGTGAAGACCAGCTAAATGAAATATTTCAACGACAAAAACCTTCAGAAAGAATAAATATAGGGTATGGGAGAGTATCGGCAAAACACCAGAAAGAGGATTTAGAAAGACAGATAGCCTTATTGGAATTATATCTTGCAAAACAAGGAAAGCCTTTTAAAATTATATCAGATACAGGAAGTGGAATAAACTATAATAAATCCGGTCTTAAAGAACTTATAAAACTGATAGGAACAAATCAGATTGAAACTATTTATATATTACATAAAGACAGACTGATAAGATTTGGCTATGAACTAATAGAAGAGTTTTGTAAAATACATAATACTAGACTTGAAATAATCAATAAAGATGAGGAACAAACTCAGGAAGAAGAACTTGTAGAAGATATACTGAATATAATCCGTGTATTTTCCTGTAAAATAAATGGCAGAAGAAGTCATATAAACAAAAAGATAATAGAGAAACTGAGTAAAAATGAGTGATAAGAGAACAAGGATAATAAAAATAAGAAATAAAGAAGATAAGGAAAAAATAAGAGATTACTTTTATAAATACAGACATTTTGAAAATATACTCTTAATTCTGATAAAAAATAACTATAATCTCTCTAAAGAAGAAAAAGATAGAAATGATTTTAAATACCTTTCAGATTATTCAGTTATGAGAGCTGTACTGGGTTCAACAGAAGGAGGCAAACATAAGGTAAAAGCAGATTACATAAAAGAAAAATATAAAGATAATCAGTTAATGAGAGATTTAATAATATTGTCTGAAGAATTAAAAATTCACAACCTGTCAATGATAATAAGAAGAATAAAAGGACACTTTAAAGGGTTTTTAAAGAAAGTAAAAACAGATAAGACCTCAAGACCTCCTCGCCCTAAAAAGCTATCAAATCTGGTTGAATATTCGATACCCCTCGATCAAAACAGCTGGTCATTAAAGAAAGAAAATTTACTGGGAATAAATCTGTCTGATAAAATGTTTTATATTTATTTAAAGCACGACCATCTCATAGAGATTGTAAAGGATTTAAAAAACATAGGCTCTTTAACAATCTGTTTATCAAATAATGATATATACCTTCATGTTGCTTATAAATATTTAGGACAGGAAAAACAGAGAGCTGCCGAGGAGAAACTATCATCACTGGATGCAGGTATAACCAATCTTGCCTCCATCTTTATAGATGATGAGAAAACAAAATCCTTGATTATTTCAGGAGAAATATTTAAAACTTATAATTCAGATTTTAACAGACTCATAGGAAAACTTAATAATTCAATAGATTTATTGAAGAATAAGTTAAAAGAAAAAGAGATTTTAGAACAGGTAAAAAGACTGGATTATCTGAAGAAATTCAGAAGTTTTCTCTATGAAAAAAGAAACAGATTTTTCCGTGACCAGTTTCATAAAATGTCCAAACGTATATTAGAGTATTTATATTTTAACAATGTAACAGATTTAATAATTTCAAGAAATATATCGGAATTAAAGAATAATGGCACTGTTAATCTGGGGAAATCCAATAATCAGAAATTTATACAGATTCCGGTTATCAGGTTACTGGATTATTTAACATATAAAGCAAATGATTACAATATAAGGGTTCATAATATTGATGAAGCTTATAGTTCTAAAAGTTCCTGTCTGTCTGATGACATATCTAAAATACAAGAGAACCCGATTTTAGCTAATGATATAAATGGGTATCGTGCTAAGAGAGGACTCTTTAAAGATACATTATTAAACAAAATCTGGAATTGTGATCTTAATGGTGCAGTAAATTATATTAAGATACATACAAATAAAAATATGGATTATTTAAAAACTTTCTGGTGGAAAATTTGTAATCCTATAAAATTAAAATGCGACTGGGAATTAGTTAATTTAACAAAATTAATTAATACTGAGAAG